>Ga0207757_100578_pt1 | contig 22546 bp, 20 predicted proteins | sample A23P3SouthBayCA_2_FD_187752 | JGI IMG/M metagenome (GOLD analysis project Ga0207757, IMG submission 187752) | Aerobic enrichment media microbial communities from Eden Landing Ponds, California, USA - A23 P3 (2) (SPAdes) | ecosystem: Environmental > Aquatic > Marine > Unclassified | place...
GAAGAACTTCCTGATAGACGGGACCGTCTACTTCAGCGGGAACGACCCGTGGTATCACTACCGCGCGACGAAGTACACGGTCCAGAACTGGCCCCAGACGATTCCGTTCGACCCCTGGACGTACTTCCCGTACGGCGCCCACTCCAGCCAGTTCGGGACGGTCATGGACCAGCTCGTCGCGACGGCCGCGCTCGTCATCGGCCTCGGCAGCCCGAGCGACCACACCGTCAGGATGGTCGCGCTCTTTGCGCCCGCCGTCTTCGGGACCGCCGTCGCCATTCCCGCCTACGTGATCGGCAGACGCGCCGCCAATCGCCTCGGCGGTATCGTGGCCGTGGCGGTCCTGGCGTTCGCCGGGTCGACGGTCATGGCCCGCGGGAGCGTCGGCTTCTACGACCACCAGATCGCCGAGGCGCTGTTCATGACCGTCGCCGTCCTCGCCTCGATGGTCGCGGTGTCCGTCGCCGAAGAGGAAAAGCCCGTCTGGGAGTTGTTCGCGGCCCGTGACGCCGACGCGGTCCGTCGCCCCGTCGGCTGGGCGCTGATCGCCGGGTTCGCGACGGCGGTGTACGTCTGGACCTGGCCGCCGGGCGTGTTCCTCATCGGCATCCTGGGGGTCTACTTCATGATCGAACTCTCCTCGGAGTACGCCCACGGGGAAAGTCCCGAACACGTCGCCATCGTCGGCGCCATCTCCCTGGCGACGACTGGGGTGTTGACGCTGGCGGCCATCGAGAACACCGGGATCAGCGCGACGAGCCTGAACCTCGTCCAGCCGGGCCTCGCGTTCGCCGTCGCCGCGGGCTGTGTGTTCCTCGCGTGGCTCGCCCGCGAGTGGGACGCCCGTAACTTCGCGGACGCCCAGTATCCCCTCGCCGTGCTGGGCATCCTGGTCGTCCTCGCCGGCGTCTTCGCCGTCACACTCCCGAACACGTTCAGCTTCTTCGTCGACCAGACCCTGCGCGTCGTCGGCCTCGACGTGACCGACACCGCCGCGACCATCGGCGAGGCCCAGCCCCTCGACCCCGAAGCGCTGTACGACAAGTACCGGTTCGTCGTCTTCATCGCGCTTACCGGCGTGAGCTACGTGCTCGCGGGACATCTCTTCGACAAACCGCGGGCCGAACTGACGCTGCTGGCTGTCTGGACCGTCTTCATGCTGCTCGCGACGCTGACCCAGCAGCGGTTCGACTACTACCTCGGCGTGGCCTTCGCGGTGATGACCGGCTTCCTCGTCGGCGAGTTCGTCGAGTTCGCCCGCGTCTTCGAGTTCGAGGGCGATATCGAGACCTACCAGCTCCTGACGATACTCGCGATCGTCCTCGTCGTCTTCGCGCCGCTCGTGTACCCGACCGCCATCTTCATGCAGACCAGCGGGGGCGGCCCCGGACCGGACCCGGCGGCCTGGAACGAGAGCCTCGGGTGGATGGACGAGAACGCACCCGAAGAAGGGAACTTCGCCGGAGCGGGCAACGACATGCCATACTACGGCACGTTCGAGCGGACGGACGACTTCGACTACGAGGACGGGTTCTACGGCGTGCTCTCCTGGTGGGACTACGGCCACTGGATAACGACGATGGGCGAGCGCATCCCGAACGCCAACCCGTTCCAGCAGGGCGCCGACCAGGCCGCGAACTTCCTGCTCGCGGGCGACGAGGAGCAGGCCAACGACGTCCTCGAGCGGATGTCCGAGGGCAACAACACCGAGACCAGATACGTCATGGTCGACTGGAAGATGGTCAGCCCGTTCTCGAAGTACACGGCGCCGTTCCAGTTCTACTCTGACGGGAACATCTCGGTCGGGAACTACATCTCGACGGTGTACTCCCAGACCCAGAGCGGTTCGCTCAACCGCTTTTTCACCCAGGAAGAGCCCTACTACAACACGACGATGGTGCGGCTCTACCGGTTCCACGGCAGTCGCGCCGAGGCCCAGCCCATCGTGTTGGACTGGAACATGCGCTCCACACAGGGCGGTTCGGTCCCCGTCGTCAACGGGACCCGGAACTTCAACAGCATGCAGGAAGCCCGCGAGTTCGTCGAGGAGGACCGCTCCTCGATGGTCGGCGGCTTCGGGCCGTACCCGACCACCGACGTGCCGGCGCTGGAACACTACCGACTGGTCCAGGGCAGTGACCGCACCACGCCGCGTCGACCGGGGGCCGGCGCGACGAACTGGGTCAAGACCTTCGAACATGTCGATGGCGCGACGATCAGCGGCGACGGCCCCGCCAACGCGACGGTGACCGCCTCCGTCGAGCTGGACGTCCCGGCGTCGAACGCGACGTTCAGCTACCGGCAACAGGCCGAGACCGACGAGAACGGCGAGTTCGAGATGACCGTGCCGTACTCCTCGACCGGCTACGACGAGTACGGGCCCGAGAACGGCTACACGAACGTCAGCGTCCGCGCGACGGGGCCGTACACCATCGAGACTCCGCGACAGTTCAACGAGAGTCTCGCCCAGATCCAGTACAACGACACCGTTCACGTCACCGAGGGACAGGTCATCGGGCAGAACGACTCCGCCTCCGAGGTGAGCCTCGAACGGCAGGTCCTCTCGCCACCGCAGGACATCAACGGTACAGACCCCAACGGCACCGATTCACCGAACGGCACTGACTCGCCGAACGGCACTGACTCGCCCAACGGCACCGACTCGCCCAACGGCACCGACTCGCCCAACGGATCGGACAGCAGTTCCGGTGACAACACGACCGGTGACCTCTCGAATCCCGCCGGAACGGGACTCGACCCGTCGACGGTCGTCCCGCTGCTGGGCGCGGGCGTCGTCTCGGTGGTCGCGGCCCGCGGTCGTAGTTAGGGCAGAACGGACGCTTTTCGCGGTCGGGACGCTACCCATCCGTCAGTACTAACTACCCGCTCGGAGTCAGACATCCCTATTCATGTCGACCGGAGTGTCGGTCCTCGGTGACGCCTGCACAGGACGGGAGGCGGTCCGATGGTAGTCGATTCGGGCCTGCTCGCGGCGGAGATGCTGCTGGTCGCGTTCGCGGGCGGCGCCCTCGGCGCCGCACTCGGCGGCTACGCGGCCTACGGGCTGGCGGGGCTGGTCATCACCGCCGGCGAAATCGCACGCCTCGCGCTCGGTCCCGGTGGCAACGACCTGCTCGTCGAGAACGCGACCGTCAACGCGACTGCCAGCGCGACCACTGCCGGCGGCGCGACCGGGACACTCGAGGTCAACGCGACCGGCCTGATCGGCTACGGGCCCGTGCTGGGGCCGCACGTGGCCTTCGCCGGCGGCGTCGCCGCCGCCGCGTTCGCCGCGCGGAAGGGGTATCTCGACACCGGCTACGGCTACCACGAAGCCAAGCACGTGACCACCTCGCTGGGCTCGCGTCCCGACGTGCTCCTCGTCGGCGGCGTCTTCGGCGTCGTCGGATACTGGCTCGCTCAGCTGTCGGTTCGGTTCTCGCTCCCGTGGGACCCCGTGGCAGCGAGCATCGTCCTCTCCGCGTTGCTCCACCGGATCGTCTTCGGCTACCCGCTGATCGGCAAACTCGGAACCGGACTGCTCGATATGTCCCCCTTCGAGCGCGGCGAACGCCGAACACCCAGTACGGCCACGGACGGCGGCGAACGACTGCCCGACGAGTTCGCCGGCAATCCGTCCGACGAGAAGTCCACCGAGGCACAACCCGAAGGGGACCGATCCACTGACGAGCAGGCCACTGCGACCGCGGCTACGCGGAACCAGACGGTAGGCCAGGCGAACGGTACCGGCGACGGCGGGAGATACGGAGGGGGCGGCCACGTGGGCAGGTATCTCGTCGAACCGTGGCTCCCCCACCAGTACCGCTGGGCGAACGTGTCGGTGCTCGGAGCAGTGGTCGGTCTCGTCGGCGGTTTCGTGGCCGTCGCGACGGGCAGCGTCGCGCTGGTGTTCGGTATCGCGGCAGTCGCGCTGTTGCTCCCCGTCGCGAACGTCTCGCGGGCGCCGATCACACATCACATGGCGCTCCCGGCGAGTATCGCGGCGCTGGCGCTCCCGGAGGTAGAGCCGACGGTCGCGATCCTCGTCGGCGCTGTGTTCGGACTGTACGGCGGTCTCGCCGGCGAACTCTCACAGCGACTGTTCTACGCCCACGCCGACACGCACTTCGACCCGCCCTCCGCGTCGATCCTCGTCACGACGCTGACCATCGCGCTCCTGGACGTGGCTGGCGTCTTCACGCAGACGGTGATCCCGACCGCCGGGATCGCCTGACCGGCCACGCCACCGACGACTCGTATCCGCTCGAGGCCGACACGTGACGGTTTCCGAACCCCGAGCCGTCTTGCGGTCACGTCGACAGGAGGCCGGGTATTCACAGCGTTTTTATACTGACCTCGGCATGTTAGTCATAGATGTTGTCGTGGCTGGGAGCCGGGGCTATGGTGACGACCGGATCGGGGGCTGTCGACGAGGAAGGAGTTGCGACTGTGCTGGCGCAATCCTCCGGTGACGTGGGCGGCATGATCATGGCGGCCGTCGCGTTGCTCGTTCTGGGACTCGCAGGTGTCGCGGTCTGGCGAGCGGATCTTCCCTCACTGCTGTCACGGTTGGACGAGGGCGAGACGGAAGTCGAATCCGCAGGTGCCACACAGCCGCCGACCGAAACCGAGCCGGCGGCACCGACACCGGAGGCCGAACCCGAGGTAGAGGCCGCGTCTGAAAACGAGGAGTTGACCGACCGCGAAGAGGTCGTGCGTATTCTCGACGACAATGAAGGGCGGATGAAACAGGCCCGGATCGTCGACGAGACCGGCTGGTCGAAGTCCAAAGTGAGTATGCTCCTCTCGGAGATGGAAGATGACGAGGAGATCAGCAAACTACGCGTCGGTCGGGAGAATATCATCAGCCTGAGCGGGAACGAGCCGGAGGCCGCGGGGTCGCCGTTCGACGACGAGTGAGCGTGTCACTCGCTCCCGAATCCGACCGAAAGCGCAATGGTTAAACCCGAAACCTCGCTACGTGGAAGTACGCGCTCCGATGGTGTAGTCCGGCCAATCATATTGCCCTCTCACGGCAATGACCAGGGTTCGAATCCCTGTCGGAGCATCCTACCCCTCTTCCTTCCGGCGGTTTTGCCTGTGACCGACACCAGATCTGACCAATGTCACAGGGCATTTCGATTCGAACGAAATCGAGAATCGGCCGCTGTCTTGCGATTAGCGCTATTGCTAGACCATACCGATTCGAACGAATCACACATCAACAGAATCCGACACGAAGAGGGGGTCGTCAATGACGCTCCCCGACGAGATCACCGTCGTAACCGAGACGGCCGAAGCGTACCTGAACCCGAAGCAACTCCTCGACTACCAGTCTGAACGCGAGGACTGCCTGTCGTGGTTGCTCGCGTTCGGAAAAGCACCAGACAAAGGGGAAGGCTACGCGGTCGGGACGATCAAGCCACGCGCGTACCGTATGGACAAGTTCTACCGCTGGGTGTGGGACGAGGAGGGTGGCTACACCGCCCACATTACGCAGGAGCATGCGGACAGATGGATGCGGGACCTGGCGCAATCAGACTACAGTAGCACCCACAAGACGAACTGCCAGAAGGCAATCAAGATGCTCTTCAAGTGGTGGAAGCACGAATGCGGGGGTGGAGGCTGGGATCCTGAGATTACGTTCTCGGAGAACACCGGTTCGAATCCTAAGGATTACCTGACGCGCGAGGAACGCACTCAGGTTCGAAACGCGGCTCTCGAATACGGCACTATTCCAAAGTATTCGAACGTCACTCCAGCCGAGCGCGAACGGTGGAAGCAGTATCTCGCTCAGCGCTTCGAAAAGCCGAAATCCGAGATCACACCAGCTGATTGGAAGCAAGCCAACAGTTGGAAGATCCCATCGCTCGTCTGGGTGAGTTTGGACGCCGGTCTCAGACCAGTCGAGGTCGAGCGCGCAACACTCGCCTGGATCGATACGGACAATGCCCTGCTCCGTATCCCGAAACAAGACAGCGCGAAGTCACGCGACAACTGGATCGTCAGTATTCGAGACCGGACCGCCACGTTCCTCGACCGGTGGTGTGCCGAGCGGGAGAACTACGACAAGTATGAGGACACTGATAAAATCTGGTTGACGCGCGAGCGAAATCCCTACGGGTCACAAGCACTTCGATACGTGCTGCATCAGTTGTGCGAGATTGGTGGGATCGAAACGGACAACCGGCAAATGAGCTGGTACGCCATTCGACACAGTGTTGGGACCTATCTTACTCGGGAAGAGGACCTCGCTGCGGCGCAAGCGCAACTCCGTCACAAGTCTCCAGAGACGACAATGATCTACGATCAGACCCCGCCCGAAGACCGACGAGACGCTCTCGACAGAATGGGCTAAGAGGACTCTGAGCGTGCTTATGAGAGATTCCGCTCACGGGGGAATTTCGTAGTCATCTGAAAATCTGCTCCGGAAATTTGCAGCATTTATATGTTCATGGACGTCCGGTGGTTTCACCGTTGTTTCTTCGGTCGGGTGTTCTTTTGAGTCGAAAATCCGGGCTACCGCTCGATGTTCTATTCGTTTGAGCTCCTGTTCCGAGAATAGTTGTGTATTCAATGTATACTTCGTGCCTCTCTTTGTTGGTGGGATCTGGAATACGTCTAAGTCTGATCGGTCCGTGAGAATCCGGTCGATCTGCTGGTAGTGTATATCCTGGTACGGGATGATTTGCTTCAGTTCTGCTTGACTCAGAGTGCGGTCTTTGAGTATCGATGCGATCTCGTATCCCAACTTCCGATGAATGAGATTCCAAACCTCTTCTGAGGCCATGCCTGAAATGATGAACGTTCTAAATATATACCCTCGTCCTCAGAGGATTCACTCTGTCATTACGAAACGATACTTAAACCCAATTCTATTATCGCAAGAGGCGAGAGTTCCAAGTCAGTTCAGGGGTGTCATCTGTTTCGGAGTGTGACCTCCTCACACTGAGCCACCGCTATTCTTACACCCTGTGTAAGGCGGTCCATGGGAGAAGACTCGAAGATCGAGTTTGAATTCCTTTCCAAGGAGAGTGTGTCTTCTCTCAATTTCCAGCAGCAGGTGCTATACAGCGAACTCTGGACAGATCTCGTCGAATGGCTTCGAACCGAGGGCAAGAACCCTCAGAAGAAAGTTGGTTACAAAGAATCCAACGTCCGGCCAGTCGCACGACGTATCCATCAGTGGTTCACCTATGCGTGGGAGCGCGACCAATTAGTGTTAGAACTCACTCCTGAGCTTGGAGACCAATTCCTCGAGGAACTTGAACAGGATGAGATCACGACTAACGACGGGAAACCGTACGAGGAGAACAGTAAACGGAAATTCAAGCAAGCGCTTCACGCATACTTCAGATTCACCGGCCAAGAATGGGAACCGGAAATCGCGTTTTCCGACGAAACGCCATCATTCAATTCTGACCCCTTCAATCGGCGAGAACGGGAGCTCCTGTTGAACGGGTCCTTCGATTACCGGTCTCCGCCGAGTTACAGCAACGTGTCGCCCGAAGAGCGCGACCGGTGGAAACGATATCTTTCTCAGCGTCTTGAAAAACCGAAGAAAGAGGTCACCCGTTCAGACTGGGAAGAACTGAGACGGAGTTGGAAGATACCCGCGTTGATCTCGACGTCATTAGATGCAGGGTGGCGAGCCATGATGGTTGGTCGATTACAAACCACGCACTTGGATCTCGCCAACAATCAGATCGTCATTCCTGCCTCCGTCGCGGTGAAGAACGAGAAAAAATGGACAGTGACACTGTCAGAACGCTCAGTGAAGCTCCTGAACAAGTGGCTTGAGCAGCGCGTAAACAAGACCAAGTACGACAATAGCACGAATATTTGGCTGAACCGTAACGGGAATCCATACAACTCGGGAAGCCTCAACGACCTTCTTGATAATCTGATGGAGCAATGCGAAATTGAACCAAATGGTCGCACCCTCACATGGCATAGTATACGGCACAGTACGGGGATGTATGTCTACGATAGCGAGCGCGACCTCGCCCTGGTTGCAGAAATATTACGGCATAAGAGTCTTGCAGCGGCTCGGAAGTACGCACATCCGACCCCGGAAACAAAGCAGGATGTGATCGAAGGGATCCAAGGAGGCGTCTCCTTCTGATACACTACCTGCGGTGGGCGCTGCTCGAAAAAGCCGGCATCGATCCCGGCGCTGACGGCACCCCTCCCGTCGAAAGCGTCCTCGATCAGGATGTCTCCCGCGAAGACGCCGACACTGCCCGAGAACGCGCCGTGGAGCGAGTTGACTGGCACAGCACTGACTGACGATCTCGCATTGCAGCACCACCAGACCGATCCCTCACCTCGCACGGACACTGACCCGAAACGCAGGAATCACCCACACTCCCGTAGAAGTCGGCCACCTTTCTCTCGTCAACGCGACCTACTCCTACGAATCGAGACGGTTCCGTGCTGCCCTGGTGTTGGCCCTGACTGTCGAATCGGTCGCATCTCGCACAGCAACCAGCGAAGGATGGGATTCATGCCGGTATTTGTCCGTTTCCTCAAGGAATTCAGTCATGAGATAATCGACGACTTCCTGTGCTGAGCAACCTGTCTCAACCAGCGCCCGGACAGAATACCCGACTGGAAGCCGAGTTCTGGTGTCGAATTTCAGCGCCATCGTTGGATACGGGGATACAACGCCGCCCTCCATCATCACCTCGGCCATTGCCTCTACAACACCGTCCCCGAATCGACAGACTTCACTGACGATATGGACGAAGTCCAGTTCATTCTCCCACGGTTCAATCTCCCACGAGTCAATCGTTGTAGCACCAGCTGAGTCGAACTCACTCCACGTTCGCTTGGTCCCCCACTTACTGACATACGAAATGTACCCGGACCTGAACTGGCCCCACCGCTGTCGAAGCAGTTGCAAGCACTCATCTAAGTCCGTATACCACCTGTAACCACCTTCAACACTTGCTATCACATCCGTCAGAGCCGCTTTGTTGAGCGTCCCATCGAACTTGATTTTGAGTAAACCGAGTCTATCCACACGATACCCGGCCTTCGCTCGGTCGCTCGTTTCCAAGTCCCGCAACACGACATCTGTACCTAACTGACCGATACGATACACAACTTCGTCAGGCGCGTGGTCGTTCACGACGGTGAAGTAGTGCTCCCAATTATCCGGGATCCTCCAGATCCGTTGCCCTGGGAGAACAGCACTCCGCGTTGCCGGCACTTCCGTCATCCAGTCCCCGCAACTCTCGCTGTCCATCAATAGGATGCATTTATCACCGACTACGGCGTGATCGACGACCTCACTGTCCACACGTCGACGGAATTTCTCCTTCTGACGCCTGATTTCAGGCGTGTCTGGTAAGATTTGTCCCTCTGCCGGTTGTACCGTCGTAGCCACAACAGGTGTTGTGGCTTCAGAATCGACACCGGGTCGCTCACTGTTCACATCACAGGTCTCAAGTGGCCGGTCCCGACTAATTTCGTCTCCAGATTCGACGTGGGGGGAAGTCTCAACATCGGCACGAGTTTGTTCGTGAGACGATCCAGTAGCGTCCAGTTCGGTGTCTGCATCTTCTCGCGTCATTACACTCTATTATTACACGTCTATTCATTTAATGGATCGTAATGTGGGTACACAGGCGTTATAATGGCCGAAATTTCCCAAACCTTTACATAGGTATATTCGACGATGAACGTTACACACCTCAATGACGCCGAATACCATCACCCTGGGACCATCCCTGCTCGGCAGCCCTCATCGAAGCGATCAGTACACAGCGAAGCGCTCGCGCCCGAATTCACCGTCCTCACAGGAAATCCCTGAAAGAGAATTCCCTCGGCGACGCATAGTGACTAACCCGCGATAGAACAATGATTTCTCCGTAACCACCGGACACAACGTCATCAGGTAACTCCTTCACCGATCGCCCGTCAACACGCCCTCCAACCGTATCAAGACGACGCCGGCACACAGATCCCGAACTACCTCTTCCATTTCCCGATCCTCAACACCCACCTCGTTCTCGTCTCGTGGTTACATGACCGTGCCCGAGTGAACGACGACGACCGCGCTCCGGATGTCTGGAAGCAATGGGTCGAAACCGGCGACGTCGCACAATGGCCGACCGGCGAAACTCTCGACCAACACGGGCGGATTCGCCAGTACGAAACGTCCGAAACGGTCGTCAGCGACGGGTTCCGAGCAGAAACATTTGACCGCTATGACCACGCGTGCACCATCACCGGGATTCAAGAAGACGACCTCTTAGACCTCGCCCACGTCTTGCCGCGAAGTCAACACCCTAACCTCGCGGAACACCCGGAGAACGTCCTCGTATTAAATTCACTCCATCACCGGGCATTCGACGCCGCTCTATTCACGATTGACAGCGACTACTGCATTCGAACGAGCCCGTCATTCGAACCCGCCCACCCCTTCCTCCGCGAAACCCTCCTTGCCCGGGAAGGAGAGCAACTCTCGTTGCCACCCAACGTACAGATTCAACCGTCGTTCCTCGACGACCTCAACGCTGGATTGTCTTGGATGTAAGACTAGTCGAAGAAACAGGCTTCGGGTCGAGTAGCGGCACGCGGAGGGTCACTGCCCTCTCGGAATGATCTCCGTACTGATGTCTCTGAAGGCAGTAGAGGATTCGATTTTTCTGAGACTGCGATTACTACCTCGACGTCAATTGGGGTGTTACGACGTGAGGGTCTTGTCTGCTGCGCTAACGTTCTTCTTAATTTCCGGTTCGTGTTCGTCACGCACGTCACTCCACGTCGACGGAGTGTGGCCGCGTGTCTTGACCATTATCCAATCGACGATTTCAGCAGGTGAACAACCCGATTCGGCCAGCGCCTGCACGAAATATCCTGGGGGCAACATCTCTCCGTCCTTGATGCGAACTTCGAACGCAGGCGACGGTGAGACGACACCGGCATTGACCAGTCGGGCTGCTACTCGGCTCAGAACGTCAGTGTCGATTTTATGATGGGCAGGGACAAATTCCGTGATGTCTTGGTCTGCTTCCCACGGGTCGAACGACCAGGACTCAACGACGCGTTCGTCCTTCGTTTGGAACAGCCCCCATACCTCTTCGTCACCCCACTTTTTCATGTACTGTTTGTACGTGCGGTCGAAGTCGACCCATTGATCCTCAATGTTCCGTAGTTGCTTCAGCACTGCCTCTGACGCGTCATCTTGCTCCTCTATCTTCGATATGAGATCCCGGTGCGCTTCGCGGTCCGGGGTCTCAACGAGCGGCGTCTCAACTGACCCGACCTTCTCTACGAGATATCGGGTGTCGTTGATATCGTCTTGTTGTGGTGCGCGGACAACAACGCAGACCGACGGGTCCGGGATCCGGTAGAGGATCTGGTCAGGGGCATCGTCATTGCGCACTCGCAGGTACTGCTTCCAATTGTTCGGGATTCGCCAGAGTTGTTCCCCCTGGACGACTGCGTGACGGATGGCTGGCTCGCGGTCGATCCCTATGCTGTCCGTCTCTGCATTCTCCGCGTCACTCCCAATGACGAGATACTCGTCACCATCACGGACAACCGAGACAGTGTTATCACCCGCAGATTGAGTGATATCCTGCTCATCGCGTTCCGTGCGCGTCTCGTGCGTGCGACGGTGAACAAAGTTCGGCAGTACTTCATTCCGGCCGACGGCCCGGTGTTCCGATTCGTCCACGTTCGTATCGCTACGTGCATCATTTGACTGCATTGCGTTTAATTGAGGGAGTTCTGGACACTTAATGAATTGCAAAGTTGATACGCCCCCGAATTTCAATTATCGACACTCCAAACATTTACATAGGTAAATTATTCCCGTGGTTGAATCACAGCGAAATAAGGATCTGGTTCTGGCCAGATCTCAAAATAAAATCCTTATCTTCCAGTGATTTCCAATATTTCATTGTTACTTACACCAAACCGCCAGGGAAAGCAGAGATGCATCTCTACGTCAAAAATGAGTGGTGCCGTGGGTAAGCGTCGTGCTTAGTCTACGGTTCGACTCGGAAGCGATTCCTCGCTTTCACGTAACTCCTGCATGTATTCTTCTACGGTAGCAAGCCCGTCCTCTAACGGAGTCTCATCCATCCCGATGATGTTGTCCGACGCATACAGCGTGATGCGATCGAGGTCCTGTGGCCCGGACGGGTCTTCCGTGAAGTGAAGATCATACCGCTGGCCGTGAAGGATGATAGCATCGGTATCCGTCACGATGTCCGGCAGCTCCTCGCGGATACCGGTGTGCGAGGTGATGTGGAGGGTGCCGGTTTTGAAGCTCTGTCGGTGGACAGCTAGTTGGGCAACGTTGTTCTGCCCGCGGCTAGCGAGGTAGCCGCGAACAAGCTCTTCCAGTGACCGTCGAGTTTCCGTCTCGTCGAGAACACGGGCAGCGACGTCGTTCAACGTGTTGTCGTCGGACTGTCGTTGACTCCGCAGTCGTTGGACAGTGTGCCGGTCGAGCCACACAATCTCTGGGCTCGTCAGTGCGGTTTCTCGATCCGGGAACGTGACTGCGCCGATGGTCTCCCGTGCTTCGTTGATTTTCCGCTTGGTAGCCCTGAAGTGTTCCTGTACCTCTTCGGCCGTGAATCGACAGCTCTCCACTGGCACCTTGGTTGAGTCAGCCGGGTCACCGAACCCCGTACCAGGGGTGGAGAGGAGAAGCGCAACTCCGTCCGCGGTCAGGAAATGGCGGTGTTCGTCGACGCTTTTCGTGAGCGCCCACACCTCGGCTTCGAGTCGGGTGAAGGTCGTATCTGCGACGAGGTTTTTGATGCGATCTTCGAGTTGCCCGTACAAGATCTGACCGAGTTCCTGAACGTCGGATTTCGAGACCTCGGCAGGGTACTCGCCGTCCACAGTCCACTGATCGGCTATCTCATTCACCTGTGCTCGCTCTGTTTCGGCTTCGGAATCGTTCTGTGTTACCATGTTTAGTCCTCTTCGTTGGGTTTTGCACGCCGTTGGAACTCCTGACTCGGCACCGTCCGCGGTACTGTCAGTGTCGCGGCTACAGGACCGCGTGAAACCGGTACTCGCACCGCGTTTTCCAATATTTTCGTCATATTCCAACGGCACTCTTTGTATGAGGGGGATTGGTATAAACACTTGGCTCAAACGCATTTAGAAGGCTATTCAGATGTTTTTGAGCAATTTGAAATAGTTATACGCTCACGAGACACCATCGCCGTACCCCGATTCCGGAGATTTCATTGTTGAGATCCTCATATAAATCTGATAGTACTGAATAACGGCGGTCAGAACATTTTCACAAATACGCAGTTTCGACATCACCGCAGTTCCGGCACTTACACCCACGCTGGTCGCAACAACCCCGGAACAAGCACAACAGTACACATCGACGGCCCTTCGCGATCCCCGCGCCGCCCCACAACACACCGGGGTCGACAATACGATACGGCATTCCCCGGCTTACTCGCCAGATTCAAAACGATGAGTAGCCCTGCACTGATCCCCCGAAGAAAACCCGGAACAACGTCAGTAAGATCTACAGTGCTTCTTCTACCGCTCGAAGCGCCATGATCGCCTGCTCAACATGCCCACGAAGGTCATCACCACCACTCTGACGCCCCTCTCCTGTAGACTCCTCACCACGCTCCTGAATCTCCCCAGCACTACCCTGCGTCTCCCCAGCATCATCCTCCGCACCCCGAGTCCGCTCCGCACTGCTACGAGTCGACACTCGCTCGCCTGCACCGTCAGCAATCGCATCTAACTGTTGCTGCGCATCACCCGCGTCAGACTCCTCAGTCCGACTCCCCGCATCTCCCTGGTCACCTGCATCGGTCGTTACACGCGGCCGCCCGCCGCGCTTGTCGATCGCGTCCAGCGGGAAGTCGTACGCCCGTCCGCGCTTTTCCTTGTAGAACGTGGAGCGGCGTGACAAGTCAAGCACCGACATGACCGCGTCTCGGTCACACCCGCGGTCGAGTGCCTGCCGGACCAACTCGTCTTCGATGCGTTGCCACAGCATCTGCGCGTCACTCGGGATGCGGCCACGCGCCGAGTGCTCAATGTGCCCGGCCAGCCCCCACGCACCCGTGTCGGCATCCTGGTCGACGACCTGCCGGTCGCGCGACTCAACGAGATTATCGAGCCCCATCAACACCCACAACCGTTCCCTGACAGCAGTCAACGTCAGGTCTGCTGACAGCGCAGACGCGACGTCACCGGTCGTCGCTGGCCCGGACTCTGCGAGGATCCGCAGGATCTCGATGTCGTGCGGGAGCAGCACCGTCAAGTCCTCGTCCGTGATCTCCACCGGCACGTCCTCCTCGGTCGTCTGTTGATGCTGCCAAGAGTGGCACGACCGGCACAACACCGTCAAGTTCTCCGGGTCGTGCTCGTCCATCCCGTCCGGATCCCGCGTCAAGTGATGGACGTGCAGCGTCGCTAACCCGCCAGCCTCCGGCCCGCACCGCCCGCACCCCTGGCACCGGTGCTTGTACTCGACCAGCATCTCGTCACGGGTCGCCGGATCCACCGTCTCGTGACACTCCGCGTGCCCCGTCACAGGCCACACACCTCTGTTCGGGCGCTCGCAACCGCGTGCTTTACTCTCGATACTCCGTTCGCGTCAGTTTCGTGCATATGTCTCTGATTCTGCGTGCAGTCGTTTCCACGCCGATCCATGAACCGAGTGGGACTGGTGTATCGCTTCAAACCTGCCTGGTAACCCACACGACCTCGCACGTCATTCCCGGCCAGTCACTCCGCGTTACCCGAACTCGTGACTCGTCGGCGTCAATGACTTCAAGTTGAAATCCGACTTACTGCAGTACCGCCGCGCAAGCCCGCTCAACTGCCCGGTACGCAGTACGTCTGACACGTTATGCAACACGAGGTCCGCGAACCGCCCGTCTTCGAACGCTGCGACAGCCTCGGCGCTATCGTCGAACGGGTCGAAGTCACCGTACGCACCGTCGCACAACACGTCGTACGCGGTGTCGAGCGCCGCAGCATCCTCACCGTCGATCGTCGTGTTGAACTGGTCTCGAACCATCGGCAGTAAATCCGCGTACGGGAGGTCCTGGAACGGCCACGCGATGCCGTGTGCCGCGAACCGGGTCCGCAGGAACGGTAAGTCAAACCCGCCGCGCCACGTCTCACCGTTATACGCCACCAGCAACACGTCGTTCGACTGCAGTCGCGACGCCGCGAACTCCGCTACTGCGTCCAATAACGCGGCCTCCGACTGGTGCGCCGACAGTTTCACGTGCTCACCAGTCCGGTTACTGACCGCCGCCTCACACCCGTCATGCGCCCGACCACCAGTCTGAAGGAATACGCGGCACCCGAGCTCGAGATCGAACCCGACAACCGTCACTTCATCGTCGACGTCGAACCCTGTTGTCTCAATATCGAACGCCACGTTCCGCAACTCTCCAGCCATCACACTACACCTCCCGCCGAGCTCTCCTCGTTGCCCGTCCGTTCCGGCACCCGATCCTCACCCGCCGGCCGCACCCGGAGTTCACCGAACCCGAACTTCGAATGCGTCCCAACCCGCGTCACGCCGTTCCGCGCCGTCCCCACCGGATCATCACCCGCATACGGAACGACTTGCCCGTGATCGATCGTTTCCACCGCAAACACGTCACCGCGCTGCTCGAGCCGTGACGCCCGGCGCCGCAACCGGTCATCGCGTTCGACACCCCACCACCACGGCACGGACTGCTCGTCCGCACCCGGGCACTCACTCGCCGTCACGAACGGCGACACGAGCACAAGCTCATGCGCATCCGCCGCCCGCACCCGCGAATAATCCAGGTCCTCCAACACCACCGTCTGCGTGTCAGCCAGGCTCGTCGCCCCGAGTCCGTAATTCCGCGCGCCACCAACACGCAGCCCGTCCAACACGGTATCGTCCAATGGGAGGACACCCGCGTCAGTCCCGGCCGCGTGCACGTAGAACTGCACGTACCAGTTCACCGTGCGCTTGGACTGATGCGCCTTCACCGGTCGTCCGAACCGCGTCGCTGACGCGAATCCCACGCGCCCCGCGTACTCACGGCACTCCAACGTGTTCTCACCATCCCGCGGCTGCCCGTCACTCACCCATCGTTGCGCCGCCTCTCGGAACACGAACAAATCATCATACGACTCAACAGACGGGAGGCTCGTCCCGAGATACGGTTTCCCACCGGACTGCGAATGCTCGTCCGGGAACGCCCCGTGCGTCCCCGGCACGAACACCCCGGTACTCACCTGCAAGCGATTCGCCGTTTCACTGGAAACCCGCTGTGCCAGCGCCGAGAACAACGCGTGCCCCGACACGAAATACGGGTGCCCAACGTAGTCCTGCTCTAACTCCAACAGCACCTGCTGAACGACCGTCACAGCACATCACCCCGCCACGCGACGTAGTCCTCGATGAACTGCAGCGCCGTCGACCACGACCGAATGCGCCGCAACTGCGCATCCAACACGCGCCACGCCCGACACCCATCCACATCACCCGGATGCGCCGGAAGCCGCGCCCACACGTCCGCAAACGACCTGGCCGGCCCGTCCCCGAGCCGCGCCGCTGGCCGCCCGTCCCGCTCACACGTCACCCGCAACGACACCGGCCCTGAATCCAGGACCGTCCGGTGCGGCACCGGGCCCGCACCCGGCTCATCAACAACCAGAAACAGCCGGTCGAACGACGCGCCCGCCCGGTAATTCGACAGCAATGCTGCCGTCAACACCGTGTGGTACTTCACCGACGTGTACGGGTAGAACAACGACTCCGAGAACAACGACGCCACCCGCGAATCCAACCACGCCCGGTGCGCCTCAACCGGATCCTCCACTGTCACCAACTCACGCACCGCCGACTCGATCTTAGCTGCCCCCACATCTTCCCCTAGAGATTCACCAGACAGCACCGACAACCGGTACGGCGACGCGTGATTCTCCACCGTCCGCTCAGGCTGCCCGCGCGGCCGAGACAACAACGCCGCATCCCGATCCGCCCCGAGCGGCACCGACTCATTCACCCGCACGTCAGCGAACTCGTCTTGCGCCGCCTCATGCGACCGGCCGCGAAGCTTGTGCACATCATGCCGATACGCAACCAGCATCGACACCGTCGAAACGTCGTCTCCACCGTGATTTCCCGACTCACCAGTACTACCGGGACCCCCCGACTCCGGTTCCACGTCACTCACGACAAGCACCCTTCGCTCAGCCCCTGCAGACGACGTTTCCTCCGCGAACCCACCGTCACCACCGACTGACTCACTCACCGTTTCAGCATCCACCTCACCCGTGACTTCACCTTCGTCACCTCCTGCATCCGGCTTCACGCATCATCACCTCCATCCGGCATCGGCACCGCAGCATCATCCGCACGCGCCGCAATCCGCGCCTGCAACGCCCTGACGAACTCATCCCGACACTCTTCGACCCACAGTTCATCCTTCTCCTCCATCGCCACAGTCGCCCCCTGCGCCCGATTAAACACGCGCCGCACCTCCCGCTCACTATAGAGCGGATTCACCACCCACGCGTCAGCGATCCCCGCGCCGAAATTCCGCGCACCACCAATCTGGAACGCGAACTCATCACAATGCGCGTCCAAGAACGCCACCGCTTCCAAGAGCAGCCCAACAAACTCCGGTTTCTGCTCTCGCAGAGTCAGCTTCCACGTCCCCTCAACGTTCCCGAGTACGTCCCGGTCCGCCTGACGAAGCGGTTGTCCACCGTCCTCATCATTCCGCGACCGGACCTGCGACGACACTTGTCTATAGTGCGCTTCGGCTTCACCGTCGAGAACGTCCACGTGACGGCGAATCGGCGAAAACGAGACCGGTCTCCGGAGAAGTTTCCCCGGCCGATCACCGAACCCACCGAAGAGGTCGTAGATGACGCAGCCCGCATCGTGCTCATCCGCGCAGCTCCCCTTCTCATGATACTCGGACTCCAGATCCCGATCATACACGCCCTCACGCTTGAAATCCGCGTTCGCTTCGCCCGGGTGACAGGCTGTCGCGCCCGCCGCCTGCACCACCGCTTCACAGCCGTGCCGCAACCAGCCCGACAACGTGAACGGCGAAATCTGTCCCTCAATCTGATTCATCGGATCATCCGCCTCATACCGACCAGCAGACGCATGATGCCGATCCGTCACCACACCATCACCCGGCGCAAGCAACCCAATCTCCAGGCCAACGAACACATCCGGGAACAGCAAGTCACCCGGATCAACCGGCAGGTCGAACTCAACAGCAAGATCACTCGCATCAAACCCGCGTGCCATGATTACCGCACCTCCATTACGGTAAGCACATCACACGACGCAGCAGGCGCCGTAGAAACGCATGAGCATTCAGCCGACGCGCCCACCTCAGACGCATCAAACATATTCTTAGAATCCGCAGGTGACACGCTCTGCACCTCAACACCAAGCAACACCGGCCAATCACGCTGCCGCGCCTGATCAACACATCTTCCGACACACCCCGTCACGACCGCCTCACGTACCCCAAGCGTCGAAAGCGACGCAAGCGACACGGCATGCTCCGAACACCGCGACTGCCCAGCCAGCCAACCGGCACGACAGCACGGCCGGAACACATACGCAGACGCCCGCTCGCCCTCCCGCAACACCGCACCGCACCCGTGACAAACCCCGGGCCCTACCCCGAGTGCAATTCCTTCTAATTGATTTATACCTTCAATAAACCGCTCGTCGATGGATTCTTGATCCAGTGGTGTTGATCGTTCCATGGGTTCACTCACGTTTGGTGGGGAACCTGGCCCGAGTGTCCTAGCACTCGGGCGTTTTCATCGACTATCTCGACCCAAGGGGCCAGGTTCCATACCAAGGATTACTATACACAGTAACTTAATAGTTACTGTATTGAGTAACATAACTGGATACAGTTACTGAGTGACTGGGTGTAGTCAGAGATACTATATCGGAGGCAGCCAACTGTCGGATTATGGTTGACGATCAATATCGTGGGCTTCTCACCGAACGTGAGCGCGAGATCCTAGAGGGTGAGGCAGATGTCTCTGATAACTATCGGTATAGAGTTGTGAGTCGTATCCGCACGAAGATTGAGAACGTCGATAAGGATGTCGAGATTTTAGCGGAGAACCGAGAAGATCTCCTTGAAGAATTACGCGAAGTAGTATGTGGAGGTAACAAATGAAGTCTGACGGAGATGCGCGATAGAGATGCAATCTAATTCAGGGCAAAGCTGAGCCAAGCTAGACTTATGTGCTGAGCAATTTTTTAAGGAGGGTAGTCAGTCCATCGTCAAGCTCAGAGGCTTGTAGAATCTTGATTTCTTGGCCAGCCCCGGATTGTTCACTCAGTGACTGAGTTGGTTGGTCAAGGACTTGGACGACGAGGAGCCCGTTCCAGCCGGAACCGAAGTAGTCCGGCTGTGTGGTTTCTTCACGTCCGAAGACATAGTCTTCGTTCACGCGGAGGAATGCGAGGTACTCTAACGTTTCTTTGATGCCGGTGCGGATGGTTTCCTGCCGGGTGCTGTTTTTGACTTCAGTGATGAGGTATTCGTATTCCACTGGGTCCTTCCTCATGTGTGGGAGCCCCGTCAGGAATATCCTCATCGTGCTCATTATCGAAAACTCGGCAGGATAGTTTCTTGAGGAATGAGTTGTTTGGTACCTTCAAGAAAACTCTCCGATGCCGTCATCAACGATTTCACAGGGCGTCCTACACAAGTTTTCAAGCAACCAGAGACTGGTTGTTGGCGCCGGTATCACGTTCGTTCACGCGTCAATAACCGTTTTTCTTCTCCTCGATGATGTCCCACAATGGCGATTCCTGGCGTACACAGTAACCCCGAGCCTGGTCACCGCTTTCGTACCGTTTCTAGTTACACGCTCGGTGATCGAACGGATCTACGAAGATGAAAGCCTGATCTCGTATCTTGAGACCTTATCCGAAACCACAGATGAATCAACCCCGATCGCTGCTGAAATCGAATTGACTCCGGTGGTCCGTCAACAACTCCCCGAGGAAGTTTCTGAACCTGACTCTGTGAAAGTCATCGATGAAGAGTTACTCGACCACATCGACGGCGAAGAATTCGACCCGGTAGATGCAGATTCGCGAGGAGTCGTCGCTATCGCGTTTGCCAGCCTGCTCATCGTGGTCTCCGCCCCTATCATAGGGATCTTGATCGACGGACTGGTTCCTACTTTGACGGGAGTCGTGTGTGGACTGGTAGCATCATGGATAGTTTTACAACAGCACCGCGATATGTTGGACCTGATTGAGTACATGCCCCAGTCCATTGATACATGAAAGTACAAGGCTTCCAGATCGAGAGGTTCGCTCGTCCTGAGTTGACATCAGGCGGTCCGATCGAGTTGCAGGGTGTCTCCGACGAGGATATTCTTATCCGGGGCGAGAATCAGAGCGGTAAGACACATACCTTCAACGCGTTACTGTATTCGCTTCTTGGAGAAACCATCGCGTTGCAGAGAGGGCATGGAAACGCTGTTGAGTTGCAGTTGAGCGGCGATCTGGAGATATTCCGCGGTGAGCCAGGGAAGAAGATTCATTCCGAAGGCCAGGAATTCGGACCTGACAAAGCCGAAGATGTTGTCCTCGATAGAGTCGGGTCGCGGGACTTACTCCATACGCACTTCCTCCACTCACGGCTAAGTGAGTTACCGCTTGAGAGACTGCCTCAGTCGCAACGTGTTTCCCGAGTATTGGATGCCACGAGCGACAATTTGAGCGACCGAATTAAAGAGCTCGAGGAGCAGATGGAGGAACTACAAGCCGATATAGAGAGGATGGAAGCGGAACGGAACTCCAAAGAGAGGGATCGGCGTCGCCGCCAAAGACAGCTTTCAGATATCCGGTCTCAGTTAGAGAAATGGTCCACAGTAGAGGACTTGGCGGAGAGCGGTCGATTGGCAGAGATCAGTGACGCACTTCAGCGTGATCCTGAACTTGAACGGCAAATCGACGAACTTACCTCAGAGAAGCGTTCGCTGATCACCGATATCCGGGAGAAACAAAATGAGAGGACCCGGGCGAAGGAGTTAGAGGAAGAAACCCGGGAGATCATCATCAAGGCTCTTGAGGAATTCATCTGCCCGGTTTGTGAAGAACGTGTTAATCGGGGTGAAGCGGATTCCCGTCTTGACAACCAGCACTGCCCGTTCTGCAACCAGTCGACCGATGTCAAGGAGACGTTCCGCCATCTAGAAGCGGAGAAGCAGCAGTCGGAAGGCCAATTGGAGGAGATCAACCGTGAGATCGAGGAGTTAAGGGAGCGCAGAGACGAAGTTGACTCCCAGATACAGTCTCTAAAGGAAGATCGCCCAGAAATAGCGGATCTGAATAGCTACGCTGTTGACCAGTTGAAGGACTTCGACCATGATATCGATAGCATCCATGCCAAAGCGAGAGAAGAGCGGGTGGAGGTGGAGGAAGCCCTCGAGGAATATTCAGAGAAGCTGGAAAATGTAGAAGAAGAAATAGCAGAGTTGAACGAGGAGGTTTCTGACTTGAAGGAAAAACGGGAATCGAAACAGGCCCGTATTGAGCAGTTGGAGAACGAGGACGTTTCGACGAAACTCTCCGATTTCGAGGAAGCGTGGAACCACCACTATCAACATATCACACCTGAAATCGCTGAGGACATTCACCTTCAGCGGAACGGCGAAATCGTTCTTGTGAACGCCGATGGTCGAAGACGTGAGTATGACCGTAGAGGTGATTTGGCAGATGCAGAGGTTGTTCTTCTCAATATCTCCTTTGTCATCACCCTCAATCAAATCGCATTGGACCGAGGGAGTGTCAACTGGGAGACCATCGTATTAGATGAACCATTTGCACGCCTTGACCGCGGACTCAAAGAAGACGCGATAGACCATCTTAGGAGTCTGAACACCCAGTTCATCCTCACCTCGTCAGACGAGTACATCTGGCAGGAGTTCAGCCACGCAACGACTCTGAGCCTTCAGAGACAATACAAACTAACGGACTTCGCAAATGACTGATGACGAGCCAGACCCGCTTGATCCCGAAGAAGGCCGGTATCATCCCCGGCTATTACTCCTCGACGAATTCGACGGGGAGATCCAAGGCCGAAAGAAATTCTTCAAGTCGCTGTTCCACCTCCGTGAGGAGGTTGACGGGGTTGGAAAAGAAGAATGGACTTTCGAACACGATAGCTTCGGTCCAACCGATCAAGGACTTTCCAAGCTGTACCGGGCGTATGATAAAATTGGGTTAGTCGTTGTCGAGAAAGACGGGAAGCTCTGGGTCTACAAGCAGACGGAGAAAGGTTCGAAGTTTGCTAAAGGCCTTAGACGCGGCCTCAGAATACTTAGAAAAGACGACGCTGAAGAACGGGAAAAGTCACTGGAGTTGGTTGCCGTGGTGAATAAAGACCGGTCTGGAAGCGAGATCGAAGAAGACTGGGAGATAGCGAAACGGAAAGCAGAGGTCTTCGGGATAGACCAATAAACCAACTTGTTCTCCTCGTTCTAACGCTGTTGACGTCTACCTCGTTAACGCCGTGAACTATGTGGCGGG
>Ga0207757_100580_pt1 | contig 22457 bp, 22 predicted proteins | sample A23P3SouthBayCA_2_FD_187752 | JGI IMG/M metagenome (GOLD analysis project Ga0207757, IMG submission 187752) | Aerobic enrichment media microbial communities from Eden Landing Ponds, California, USA - A23 P3 (2) (SPAdes) | ecosystem: Environmental > Aquatic > Marine > Unclassified | place...
CCCGCCTCGCGCGCCTCGGCGACGTACTCCGCGAGCAGGTCGGCGTCGACCGTGGTCAGCGAGTGCGGCATCACGGCCGTCCGGACGCGCCCGTCCGCGGCACCGTCGAGGTCCCGCGCCACGTCCAGCGATTCCTGGAAATCCGCACGCGCCGCCTCGTCGTCCTTCCCGACGGTGACGACGCCGTGGCCCAGCCGGGCGCGCAGGCCCGCCTCCGCCACCACGTCGGCGACCTGCCCGACGTGGAAGTACATGTCCGCGAACGCCGTGGTTCCGGACTGTATCATCTCCAGGACGCCGAGTCGCGCCCCAGCGCGCACGTCAGCCGGTTCGAGGACGCCCTCGACGGGCCAGATGTCCTCCTGCAGCCAGGCGTCGAGGGGCTTGTCGTCGGCGTAGCCCCGGAGCAGCGTCATCGCGACGTGTGTGTGGGCGTTGACGAGCCCCGGCATGACGAGACAGTCCTCGGCGTCGAGCGTCGCCTCGACAGCAGGGAGGTCGTCCTCCGATGGGTGGCCGATGGCCTCGATGAGGCCGGCCTCGCGGTCGACGACGACATCCGCCCGCTCGACGCTCATATCGGGCCGGAGGACGTGCCCGCCGGCGATACGGTAGGTCCCCGCCTCTGGTGTGGTCATACGCGTGGCGTTCTCGGGTGGACTGCCTGAAGGTGACGGATATAAACTTCCGGACTATCACAGATATTGAATATCTATCCCAAATATTGTGGAACTATAGCCAGCATACCTACCATAAGAAAGATAATAATCAGATACAAACACTCGACCGACTCGACAGCCACCACCGAGACACCTACGAAGGGCGAGCGCTCTCGACCCAGCCCGGGCGACGCAAGGACCGCAGGGAGCGAAATCGACCGAGGACCACAGCGAGCCCCGGACGTTCTCGCGAGCGAAGCGAGCGAGAAGTCGTCAGAGCTTGCTCTGACGGAAGTCGAGAGCGCGAGGGCTTCGCAGGCGTTCCTGTCGGCCTCGGAGTCGCCAGGGGAGGAATCACCGAGAGAGAGCGCGCGCGAGGGCTTCGTAGGGGACTCCGTCAGTACGGGAGCCGTTTTAGCCCCCGTCCCACCCACCGAGCGGACCCTTATGCCCCTCCGACACCAAGTACGATCATGACCGAGACGGCGACGTTCGCGGGCGGATGCTTCTGGTGCATCGAGGCGGCGATGAAGGAACTCGACGGCGTCCACGCCGCCGAGTCGGGCTACACCGGCGGCCACACCGACGACCCCAGCTACCGCGAGGTCTGCTCGGGCAGCACGGGCCACGCCGAGGCCGTGCAGGTCGAGTACGACCCCTCCGTCATCACCTACGAGGAGCTGCTGGAGGTGTTCTTCTCCATCCACGACCCGACGACGGAGGACCGCGAGGGCCCGGACGTGGGCTCGCAGTACCGCTCGGCCGTCTACTACCACGACGAGGACCAGCAGGAACTCGTCGAGGGGTTCATCGAGGCGCTGGAAGCCGAGGGCGTCTACGAGGGCATCGTCACGGAGGTCGAGCCGCTGGGCGAGTGGTATCGTGCCGAGGAGAAACATCAGGACTACTTCGAGAAGAACCCGAACCAGCCCTACTGCGCCGCGCAGGTCCGGCCGAAGGTCGAGAAGGTCCGCGAGAAGTTCTCGGCGAAGGTCCGCGCGGACGGCGGCGTTCCGGCAGCGTCGGGCGAGTCGCTGGCCGACCGCGTGCGGCGGCTGTTCCGGTAGTTCCCCCTCGATGCCCTACCTGCTCGACTCGTTCAGGTAGCGGAACGCCGGCTGCTTCCCGGAGTGCTCGATCACGACAATCTCGTCACCGTCGAGCGTGACCGTCAGCGTCTCGAACTCCGGCGGGAGCGCGGCCGAGGCACTCACTGTGGTCCGGGGCTGGCAGTCGTCGGGAACCTCCTTCGTCGGCGTCTCGGCCTCGGTCGTCAGCGCGAGTTCCCACCGGCCGTCGCTGGCCTCGGTGAGATCGCCGCGGACGGCCAGGTTGGGCGTGTCGTGGGTGAACGAGTAGTTCTGGAGGTAGACGGCGCGGTACTCGCCCGCATCGACGCTGGTCTGCCCGACCCACGCACGGGGCTCGTCACCGGAGAGACAGCCGGTCGCGGCGGTCGTCCCCATCGAGGGGACACTGACGCCGGACTGTGGCGACTGGGTCGCCGCGACGGCGAGGCCGCCGGCGACGGCGCCGACGACGAGGCCGGCGAGGAGGACGGCGATACGGGAGTCCATGATATCGGGACGCCGGACGCGAATATAAGGGTGCCGCGACGCGTGATGGCACCCCCGGCCGATGACCCAAGACATATGCCGAGATACCCCCACCCCTCGCGCATGTCCGCCCTCCAGGCCCTCCAGCGCTGCCGCCGGGAACGGCCGCGCTGGACGGCCCTCGCCGTCACCACGCTCGCGATACTGCTGGCGTGGCCCGCCGTCGACTGGTGGCTCCGCGGCATCGAGATCGCCCCGCAGTTCCGGTTCTGGGACTTCGGCGCCTACGGCAACGCCGTCAACCGCTGGCAGGCCGGCGAGCCGCTCTACGTCCGGAACGAGAACGGTGGCTTCCACGGCAGCTACCTGTACCCGCCGTTCTCGGTGCTGCTGTTCTACCCGTTCGTGGCGCTGTTCGAGCCCGACACCACCCGGCTCGTCTGGAGCGCCGTCTCGGTCGGGGTCATGTGGGTCGGCCTGCAGGCGCTGGTCGCCTCGCTGGGCCGGTCGCTGTCGGTCCCGGAACGCCTCCTCGGCCTGCTCGCACTGCTGGGCTTCCAGCCGTTCCTGCTCGGCGTGAAGATGGGCCAGACCGTCGGTGTCACCGGCGGCCTGCTGGCGCTCGCCGGCGCCGGCGTGATGAACGACACCGCCGGACGGCGGGTCCGGGGCGCGTGGGCGACGCTCGCGGGCGCGGCGACGGCCGGCGTCGGGCTCCTGAAGCTCCCGTTCGCCCCCGCCGGCGCACACCTGCTCCGGAGCAAGCGCCGGTTCGCCGCCGCCGTCGGCACCGGCGTCGTCCTGCTCGCCGTCTCGCTGGCCGTCTTCGGCGTCGACAGCCACCGGCTCTACGTCGACGTGCTGGCGTGGGGCGTCGAGTCGGGCGGCGGCGCCCGGAACCCGGCGCTCTGGCTCCCGCCGTACTACAAGCCGCTGGCGTGGCTTCCGGGCAGCATCGTCCTCCGGCTGGTCGGAAGCGCCGTCGTCGCAGCCTACGCCATCCTCGCGACCGACGCCGACCGCGAGGTGTTCGCGCTGGGCGTCGCGAGCATCACCCTGCTCGCGCCGCTCGTCTACACGTACTACTTCACGGCCGTCCTCCCCGCGGTCGTCGTGCTGCTCGCCATCGAGTTCGACCACCCGCGGGGGCGCCCGGCGCTCCCCCTGGTCGGCCTGCTCTGCCTCCAGTTCCACAGCTACGGCCTGAAGTTCATCGTCGACACCATCCCCCACCACGTCCCGGCGTTCGAGGCACTTCGCCCGGCTTACTTCCTGCTCCAGCCGGGGCTCTGGGGGAACGCCCTGCTCGTCGGCCTGGCGGCCGTCCGGGTCGCCGAACTCGTCGAGACGCCGGACTGGGTGGACGCGCAGCTGGCGCGCCTGCACTCGGAGGAGAACGAGGTCGAGGCTGACTGACTACGCCCCTCTCCTGACCAACCGAAGAGTGTTGAGGTTGTTGAGAGTCGCAAAAGCACCCAGCATCGCGATTCCGATAGGGGCCAAGAGACGGAACCGGTTCCCTGCCATGAGGACGTATCCGGCATAGAAGAAGCTCAGAGAGACCACTTTCACCAGTCCGAGCCCTACAGGAGATGGACTGTCCCCGAGTAGCTTCCGTGTGAGTGGCATGGCTTCCTCGAGTTCCGGGTGCTGGGTCGCAACGACCGTAGTCACGAAATCACCAACCCCGTACAGGAGAACCGCAGCAGTCCACCAGAGCACTTCTCCACCCAGTAACTGAACTATACTGGACATAAGGCGGTAGTATCGTGAGGAGACTCAGATATGATTCAGTCCCCGAACGGCCCCATTCCGCCCATCCCGCCACCACCGCCACCGCCGCCCTGCATCTGCTTCATCATCCGCTGCATGTCGCCGTCGCCCATCCCCTGGAACTGCTTGAGCATCCGGGCCATCATCTTGTGCTGTTCGAGGAGTTCGCGGACGACCTCCTCCCCCTGGCCGGAGCCGCGGGCGATGCGCTCGACCTGCGACTTGCCGATGGAGCGGGGCTGCTGGAGTTCCTCCTCGGTCATCGAGTCCATCACGACCTCGAAGTTGCGCATCCGGTCCTGGGTGACGTCCATCGCGTCGTCGGGGAGCTGGTCCATCAGCCCGCCGCCCATCCCAGGAATCATGTCCATCACCTGGTCGAGCGGCCCCATCTTGTTCATCGCGTTCATCTGCTTGCGCATGTCGTGGAGGGTGAACTCCCCCTCCATCAGGTCCTCCGGGTCCCAGTCGTCGTCCTCGTCCCCGGTCTCCTCCATCGCGCGCTCGACGCGCTCGGTCAGCTGTTTGAGGTCGCCCATCCCGAGCAGGCGAGAGATGAAGCCCGAGGGCTCGAACCGCTCGATGTCCTGGACCTCCTCGCCGGTCCCCAGGAAGGCGATGGTGGAGTTCGTCTGGTCGACCGCGGCGAGCGCGCCACCACCCTTCGCCGTCCCGTCGAGCTTGGTGATGACGACGCCATCGATGCCGACCGCGTCGCCGAACGCCTTCGCCTGGTCTTTCGCGCCCTGCCCGATGGCGGCGTCGAGGACGAGCAGGTTGTGGTCAGGGTTCACCTCGGCCTCGATCTCCTCTAGCTCGTCGACCAGCTCCTCGTTCAGGCCGGAGCGACCGGAGGTGTCGACGATACGGACGTCGGCGTCCTTCGTCTTCTCGAGGCCGTCGCGGGCGATCTTGACGGGGTCCTCCTCGTCGGGGTCGCCGTAGAAGTCGACCTCCGCGCGCTCGGTCATCTGCTTGGCCTGGTCGTACGCGCCCGGGCGGAAGGTGTCGGTCTGGATGACCGCCGGCCGCAGGCCCTTCTTCGAGAACCACCACGCCATCTTCGCCGCCGTCGTGGTCTTCCCCGACCCCTGCAGGCCGGCGAGGACGATGGTCTGCGGTTCGAGGGGAATCTCCGTGGAGTCGCCGACGAGTGCGACCAGTTCCTCGTAGACGATCCGGAGGATGTGGTCGCGGGCGGTGGTGCCGGCGGGTGGCTCCTCCTCCAGCGCACGTTCCTCGATATCGCTGGACAGCTCCTGGACCAGCGCGATGTCGACGTCGGCCTGGATGAGCGCCCGCTGGATCTCCTTGACGATCTCCTCGACGTCCTCCTCGCTCAGGCGGGACTGCCCCCGGAGCTTCTCGAGGGAGCCGCGCAACGAGGAGCCGAGATTGTCGAGTACCATTTACGCGGGATAATCGGTCGGGACGCTAAACGCTTTCCGTCAGCTACCCACGACTTCAGCCGTGGGCTTCCGCCTCGCTACTCTGTGATAGCCGCCTCAGTCGCTCCCGCTCGGCGTCGAGTCGTGGCTGGCCGGCGTGTCGCCATCGCCGTCCGTGTCCGCTTCGGCGGGGTCGGCCTCCTGAACCGTGTCCTCCGCTTCCTCTCCGTCGTCGACATCCTCGCTGTCCGGTTCCGTCGTGTCGGCCGACTCGCCGGAGATGGCCGCGTCGGCCGGGGGACGCTCGTCGGCCGTCCCGTTGTCGGGGGCCGTCTCCTCGTCGGACTCGATATCGGGCTCTCTCCGGTCGCCCGCGAGCGATTCGACGGAGCGGCCGTGGCGGGCGACCCGCTCGGCGACGACGAACTTCCGCGTCCGGTCGAGCCCCTCCCAGTCGAGTCCGTCGGGCGGGTCGGCCTCGAACGCCTCGTACTGGTCGACCACCCGCTGGTTGACGTGTCGCTCGAACTCGCCGCAGACATCGCAGCTCCGCGTGAGGTGGGAGACATCGTACGACCGGGTGACGGTGCCCTCCATGCAGTTCAGACACCGGTACGTTCGAGAGACTGGCACTACCACCCCCTTCGGGCCCGAGGGGGTAATACCTACGGACTGGCGCAGGTGGTACCCGACAGCGATGTTTCCGCTCGGAATCGCCGGTTATCCAAGAACGAGCGGGATAATGCTCGTATCATCACCGCTCGCTGGTTCTCGTGTCTCTCCCGCCGTGCAGTTGAAGCGGCCCCCCGACGAGACGCCGGTATGGTCACCGACGAGGAACTCGTCGCACAGGCGCGCGAGGCGTGCGACCGAGCGTACGCCCCCTACTCGGGGTACGACGTGGGCGCTGCGCTCCGTACCCGTGACGGCACGGTCTTCCATGGCTGCAACGTCGAGATGATCACCTTCACCAACACGATCCACGCCGAGAGCGGCGCGCTCGGCGCGGCGGTCGCCGCGGGACACCGTGAGTTCGACGCCGTCGCGGTCTCCTCGGGGGAACGTGACGGCGTCACGCCCTGCGGGCTCTGCCGGCAGACGCTCGCCGAGCTCTGCGACGACGACCTCCGGGTGCTCTGTGACGTGGGCGATGGCATCGAGGAGTGGACGCTCGGCGAGCTCTTGCCGGGTGCGATGAGCGGCGACGAGGTCCCCACGAGTGGAGACAGTGAGTAGACCCGCCGTCAGCCGACCTGCACCGCGAAGACGATCTGCTCGTGGACGATGACGTGGAGGGGCTGACCGGCGTCCTGCCACGAGTGGGTCTCGCTGTAGGGCGAGTCGGCGAACTCGCCGGTCATCGTGACCTCGACATCGTAATCGGCGTTCATCAGCACCTCGTTGTTGATGGTCTCTCGCGTGTTCGGCGCCATCTCGAAGCTGGTGTCGATCCGCGGCTCGTCGCCGTCCTGCGTGACCAGCACCGCGACGGTGCGTGGGTCCGACGCCTCGTTGTGGAGGACGATGTCGGTCGCGCCGCGCGACGTGCCCGTTCCGAAGGCGGAACAGCCGGCGGACACGCCGAGGCCGACCGTGGCGATGCCACCGAGGAGGGACCGGCGGGAGGGTGGAGACACGCCGGGCGTGCGCTTCGGGCCGGCAAGTGTCTTCCGCCCCAGGTGGTGCTGTCCGTATCCCGGAGGTTGTCACTCCTCGCTTCGCTCGGAGATAGCGAGCGCGGTGGGACCGAGCGAACGCGAAGCGTTCGCGAGGGTCACCGCGCGAGTGAGCGAGGAACGAAGTGACGAGTGAGCGAGCGCGGTGGGATTCCCACTCGAGGCGAGACTCGCTTCGTTCGTCTCGCGTAGTTCGAATCCCACGGGCGTCGCTACTCCTCGCTTCGCTCGGAGATAGCGAGCGCGGTGGGATTCGAACCCACGACCATCGGATTAGAAGTCCGACGCTCTATCCGAGCTGAGCTACGCGCCCTCGGGCCGAGGGACGGCCGCCTCGCGCAAAAGCGGTACGGGTTCGGGGCGGGAGTGACCCCGTTCAGGCGAACAGCTGGCGAGCCTCGTCGACGGCCTCGACCAGTGCGTCGACCTCCTCGCGGGTGTTGTAGAGGTAGAACGAGGCCCGCGCGGACGCAGCCGTTCCGAGCACGTCGTGGAGCGGCTGGGTGCAGTGGTCGCCGGCGCGGATGGCGACGGCGTAGTCGTTGAGGATGCTGGAGAGGTCGTGGGCGTGGGTGGTCTCGAGGTTGAACGCGACGAGCCCGGCGCGGTCGTCGCCCGGCGGCCCGTACACCTCGACGTCGTCCCACTCGGTCAGGCGGTCGTAGGCGTACTCCGCGAGCTGTTGCTCGTGACGGTGGATGCGTTCGAGCCCGATGTCGTCGAGATAGTCACACGCCTCGGCGAAGGCGATGCCGTCGGCGATGTTGGGCGTGCCGGCCTCGAACTTCCAGGGGAGTTCGTTCCACTGGGAGTCCTCGAAAGTGACCTTGAGGATCATGTCGCCGCCGTAGAGGTACGGCTCCATCTCCTCGAGGATGTGCTCCTTGCCGTACAGCGCGCCGATGCCGGTCGGCCCGCACATCTTGTGCCCGGAGAACGCGAAGAAATCACAATCCATCGCCTTCACGTCGACCGGCTGGTGGGGCACCGACTGGGCGCCGTCGACGAAGATGAGCGAGTCGTGGTCGTGGGCGATATCCGCGAGTTCAGAGACCGGGTTCACGGTGCCCAGCGTGTTGGAGACGTGGACGACGCTCACCATCTCGGTGTCGTCGGTGATGAGTTCGCGGGCGGCCGCCATATCGAGGTAGCCGTCCTCGGTGATGGGGATGTACTTGCACTCGGCGCCGGTCCGCTTGGCGATCTGCTGCCACGTCACCAGTGAGGCGTGGTGCTCCATCTCGGTGAGCACGACCTCGTCGCCGGGGCCGAGTTCGTTCAGCCCCCAGGCGTAGCCGACGGTGTTCATCGCCTGTGTCGTGTTGGCGGTGAAGACGATCTCCTCGCGGCCGTCGGCACCGATGAACTCCGCCACGCGGTCGTGGGCCTCCTCGTAGGCGATGCTCGCCTCCTGGGAGAGCTGGTGGATGCCGCGGTGGACGTTGGCGTTGTACTCCCGGTAGTAGTCGGAGATGGCGTCGATGACGCGCTCGGGGGTCTGGGAGGTGGCCGCGTTGTCGAGGTAGACGAGCTGCTGGCCGTCGATCTCGCGCTCCAGGATGGGGAAGTCCGCCCGGATGCGCTCGACGTCCAGCGGCGTGACGTCCTGCGTTGCCATTAGGGGAACCTAGAGGCGGACGTAGGTCACTTCTTCGGTGCGGGGTGGGCGCTGCTAGCCGGTTCCGGTATCACGGGGCGCCGCCCGGACCGCACGCCGGGGCTGGAGCGGGACAGCGAACTTATCCCGCCACCGGCCGAACAGCGGGGTATGCGGGTCACGCTGTCGGACGAGGCACGCCGGCTGGTCGCGCTGTTCGAGGACGAGACGGACGTGGCGGCCCGGGACTGCCTCGTCGACGACGAGTTCGACCGCGTGGTGTTCGTCGTGCCGGCCGGCGAGATGGGGAAGGCCATCGGGCCGGACGGCCAGCACGTCAAGCGGATGGAGCGCCGCCTCGACCGCGACGTGGAACTGGTCGAGGGCGCCGACCGCGCCGCCGACTTCGTCGCGAACGCGCTCGCACCTGCGGCCGTCTACAACGTGACCGTCAGCGACAACGGCGACCGCATCGCGTACGCAGAGGTCGACTCGGCCGACCGCGGGGTCGCCATCGGCACCGAGGGCCGGACCATCCAGCGGGCCCGAGAACTGGCCCAGCGACACTTCGATATCGACGAGATCGAGTTGACCTGAGGACGAACCGCCCGCAGACCCCCGACAGCCGCTCCGAGGCGCCGTTCCAGCGCGCGGGAGGGTGACCAACCTGCACCCCGAACGGACCCGAATTTCTTCATCATCTTCCCAACTTTTACCGATGTGTCCGGAATTTCCGAGCTATTCTGGACGCCAAACGGCCTTAAATTCGTAATATCCGTCCCAATTCCGGACTCCCGTCCAGACCAGAAGCGATTTTATTCGTTTTGTAAACGGAAGCCCTTATCAATTACAACTACATCCCGAATATCCGTAATGGAGTGGACTAACGTCCAAAGTGATTGTAGTTCAGTGGACGAGTCGGTTTCGAGCATCGCGGTCCGTGCCCGCATCCAGGCGGAGGTGGCGGCATGGGACTGATCCGGATGACGAAGTACCGGACGCTGCTGCTCGCCACCATCGGGTTCAACTTCTCGTTCCTCATCTGGTTCTCGTTCGCGCCGTTCACGGGGCCGATGGCCGAGGAGTTCGGCCTCTCGCTGGCCGAGATCGGCATCCTCGCGAGCGCGGCCATCTGGCTCGCCCCGTTCGGCCGCATCCTGACGGGCTGGCTCTCCGACAAGTTCGGCGCGCCGACCGTGTTCGCCATCGTCCTCGGCTACGTCGGAGTGTTCTCGATGGCGTCGGCGTTCGCCCAGGACTACACCGTCTTCTTCGTCGAACGGCTCATCGTGGCGACGGCGGGCATCACGTTCGTCATCGGCATCCAGCACGTCTCCGAGTGGTTCGAGGAGGAGGAGCTGGGCACGGCGGAGGGCATCTACGCCGGGATCGGGAACGCCGGGGCGGCGGGCGGCGCGCTCATCCTGCCCCGGGTCTTCCCGAGTAGCTGGAACGGGCCGCTGTTCTCGACGAACTGGCGGGCCGCGTTCTTCTACACCGGCGTCGTCGCCATCGGACTCGCGATCACGTACTACCTGCTGGGCGAGGCCGCGAAGGACGATCAGACCCGGCAGGCGACCGCGGAGCAGGCCGGCTTCAAAGACTGGCTCCACACCGCGACCCGCTACGGGACGGTCGTGCTGGCGCTGGCGTACGTGATGACGTTCGGCCTGGAGCTGTCGATGAACGGCTGGCTGGCGACCTACTACCGCGAGGGCTTCAACACGCAGAACCTCACGCTGGCCGCGACGTTCGCGGCGACGTTCTCCGTGGCGGCGGGCCTGCTCCGACCCATCGGCGGCTACATGAGCGACCGGCTGGCCCGCAACGAGACGAACATCATCCCGCTGTTCCAGGGCCGCTACCGTGAGCAGTGGACGTTCGTCTCGCTGTGCTTCGTCGTCCTGACGATGTTCGGGATGACGCTCGCGGGGCTGTCCGGGCAGGTGCTGCTAGCGGTCGGCGCCGGCTTCATGGTCGGGATGGGCTGTGCGTTCGCCGAGGGCGCCATCTTCGCACAGGTCCCGGCGATGTTCCCGAACAGTTCGGGTGCGGTCGCGGGCGTCGTCGGCGGGGTCGGCACCGTCGGTGGCATCATCTACCCGCTGGTGTACGCGGCGCCGTTCCTGGCGAACCTGCACGTCGGCTACGCCATCGTCGGCGCGTCGATGATTCCCATCGTCCTGCTGACGGCGTGGGTGTTCCAGCCCCGCATCGCCAGCGTCGCCAACGAGGCCGGCTTCGTCGGAGAGGAGCCGACCGCGGTCTCCAGCGACGACTGAGGGCACAGGGCAACGCGACGGCGGATAACCGGCCGTTCTTCACCGAACGCTCAAGTACTCGCGGCCACCGTGAGGGAGTAATGGAGACGGGTATCACGGTGCTCTGCGTGGACGGCGGGCCCACAGCCGAGGCGACCGGGCTGGCGCTGGAGATGCGCGCGGACGGGGTGGACGTGCTCGACGCCTCGAACCCGCGGGTCGCGACCGCGACGCTGGAGCGCGAGGACATCGATGTCCTCGTGTTCGAGCCCGGCGTCGGGCAGGACGACGAGTGGGACGAGACCCTCCGGACCGCGGCCGAGCGTGACGTGACGGTCATCGCCTTCTCCTCGGGCCGGCCGGCGCTCGCCGACCGGCCGGAGGTGGCCGGCCACGTCGACAAGTCACAGCCCGACCAGTTCGAGCGGCTGGCCGACCGGGTGCTGGAGGCCATCCGGCCGGACGAGGCCGACTACCCGCTGGCCGAGGACGAGGAGGCGCGCTCGGTCACCGCGGACCGGTACGGGATGGCGCCGCTCCTGGCCCGTCCCAGTCTGGAGCGGCTCTGCCGCCTGACCGCCGAGACGCTGGGCGTATCGGCGGCGCTGCTCGGGCTGGTCGACCGCACCCGGTACCAGGCGCTCGCGGCCTACGGCACGCCGGACGTGACCCAGCCCCGGCGCGAGAGCCTCTGTGCCCGGACCTTCCTGGAGCCGGGCGTGACCTGTATCCCGGACCTGAAGAACCACGAGTGGGGTGGGTTCGCGCCCGGCGAGGACTTCCGCTGGTACGCGAGTGCGCGCCTCATCGCCCCGGACGGACACCCCATCGGCACGCTCGCGGTGTACGACGAGTCACGCTCGGCGCCGCTGTCGGACGGCGAGCAGTGGCGGCTCTCCGCGCTGGCCGACGAGGCGATGGAGCAACTCGAACTCCGCCGGCTCATCGCCCGCCCGCAGGACCCGGACACGTACATCTCCACCGAGAACGAGCTCACGCTGGAGGAGTGACCACCCCGGCGCGTGGCAGCGGTCGAAGGGAGCGGGGGCGGGAGCGGGGGTGGGGGGGGGGTGGTCGCGTGGCAGTGGTAGGGGGTAGCCAGGGGGGCGGCGGCCGCGTGGCAGCGGTCGGGTACCCCGGCACCACGTGACGGCCTCACGCGCCGGCGAACGAAAAGGGACGCTTAAGTCCCTCCGTCAGAAACAGACGTGCACTATGGCGAACGGCAAGTACGCCGCGCGTAAGCTGAAGAAGGACCGCCAGAAGCACCGGTGGTCCGACTCGGATTACGCACGGCGGGCACGCGGGCTGGGCAAGAAGTCCGACCCGCTCGAAGGCGCCCCGCAGGGTCGTGGTATCGTACTGGAGAAGGTCGGGATCGAGGCCAAACAGCCCAACTCGGCCATCCGGAAGTGTGTCCGGGTCCAGCTCATCAAGAACGGGAAGCAGGTCACCGCGTTCTGTCCCGGTGACGGTGCCATCTCGTTCATCGACGAGCACGACGAGGTCACCATCGCCGGCATCGGTGGCGCGAAGGGCCGCGCGATGGGCGACCTCTCCGGTGTCAACTACAAGGTCGAGAAGGTGAACGGCGTCTCCCTGATCGAACTCGTCCGCGGGAACGCGGAGAAACCCGTCCGATAATGAGCACGGAACAGCCAGACCCCGACGCACCAGCCGACACCGACGACGAGCGCATCTCCGCACAGCTGTTCGAGCGCTACTCCGTCGACGGCATCGAGTACGACGACCCCTCGACGAAACGGTACATCACCGTCACGCCGGTCGCGCACACGATGGGCCGTCACGCGAACAAGCAGTTCAAGAAGTCCGAAATCTCCGTCGTCGAGCGGCTCATCAACCGCCTGATGCAGACCGACGAGAACACGGGCAAGAAGCAGATGGCGACCCAGATCGTCCGCGACGCGTTCGACACCATCGAGAGCCGCACCGAGGAGAACCCGGTGCAGGTGCTCGTCACGGCCGTCGAGAACAGTGGCCCGCGCGAGGAGACCGTTCGCCTGAAGTACGGTGGCATCTCCGTCCCGAAGGCCGTCGACGTGGCCCCGCAGCGCCGCGTCGACCAGGCCCTGAAGTTCATCGCCCAGGGCGTCAAGCAGAACTCCTACAAGACGAAGACGCCGGCCGCCGAGGCACTCGCCCAGCAGCTCATCGGCGCCGCCGACTACGACCTGCAGACGTACGCCATCTCCCAGAAGGAGGAGAAGGAGCGCGTCGCCGCTGCAGCTCGGTAATCCGTCGTATATCCTCTCTATCTTCCTCTCTTTCGATTAGAGCCGTCTTTTCGCCGCCAGAGAGACTGTCTCGGACGTAATCGCGAGGAGACTTCGCCGGCAGTTACGGCGACGACGGAGGCCCGTCGAAAGCCCCCGCGCGCTCGCCCCGCCGATGGCGGCCCCGCTCGATTCCGCCCCGTTGCTTGTCCGGTCGCTCCGCTCGCGCCCTTACCGGGGAGGCGCCCGCGCGCTTCCTGGTCTCGGCCCCGGCTGGCGCGCGAGGCGGGAGGGTGTACGGTGGTGTCGGCGGTGGAGGGTCGACGCTCTCGACCCCCATATCACGTCCTGGCCCTCCGGTCGGACTTGCCGGGGGACGGCCACCTTATCGGCCGAGTCCCCAACCGCCGGGTATGTCACTCTCCGAGCCGCTGCTCGAGGAAGCCGGCGGTCGAAGCGAGTACCTCCACCCACGGGGGCTGGTGCTGCTGGCCGAGCGGTACGTCCCCGACGAGGCGAGCGCGCCGGGCGTCGAACACTCGACCGTCGTCGAGCACGTCACGGCCCTCGCGGAGCGTGACAGCCACGTCGACGAGGCGTCGTTCCGCGACGCGCTGACGGAGGCCACCGTCGAATCGGAGGAGTGGGTGGACGACACCACCGTCTACGCGCTCGGCGACGACCGACTGAGCGCGTATCCCCCGGCGTGGCACGACGCGTTCGGCGGGTCACGCGACCTCGTGGTGATGGTTCGGTACCTCACGGACGCCGACTTCGAGGGCGTCGCGGCGTGGGCCGACAGGACGGTTCCGGAGGACGACCTGCTCGACGTGGCGGCCGCAGTCGGCGGGTTCGACCGCGAGGCGGCGAAGACGGAGCTGGAGCGCCTGCGCGACGAGGGGCGGCTGGTCGAGGATGCCGACCAGCACCCCGACGCCGGGGTCTACCCCCCGGAGGCCGACCAGGAGTCCGACGTGAAGGGGTGAGGGCCGCCCCAACCACAGGTCTTTCACCGACCCACACCAACCAGCCACGTAATGAGCGGCGCGCGCAAGCCCGACTGGTTGAAGATGCGGCCGCCGTCGGGCGAGCGGTTCACGGAGATCAAGTCCACCCTCCGCGAGCACGACCTCCACACCGTCTGCGAGGAGGCGTCCTGCCCGAACCTCGGGGACTGCTGGTCCGGGCGGAACGGCCCCGGAACGGCGACGTTCATGCTGCTGGGCGACCGCTGCTCGCGGGGCTGCAACTTCTGTGACGTGCAGACCGGGGGGATGGAGCCGCCGGACCCGGACGAACCCACCAACGTCGCGGACGCCGTCGCGGAGATCGGGCTGGACTACGTCGTGCTCACCTCCGTCGACCGCGACGACCTGCCCGACCAGGGCGCGGGCCACTTCGCCGACACCATCCGCGCCATCAAGGACCGCGACCCCTCCATCCTCGTCGAGGCGCTCACCCCGGACTTCCAGGGCGAGTCCGACCTCGTCCAGGAGGTAGCCGAGGCCGGCGCGGACGTGCTGGCGCACAACGTCGAGACCGTCGAGCGGCTCCAGTGGCCCGTCCGGGACCGCCGCGCGGGCTACGAGCAGTCCCTCTCGGTGCTCGAGCAGTACGCCCGCGAGTCCGACGCGTACGTGAAGACGAGCCTGATGCTCGGCGTCGGCGAGTACGACCACGAGGTGTACCGGACGCTGGGCGACCTGCGGGAGGTCGGGACGGACATCGTCACCTTCGGGCAGTACCTCCAGCCCTCGCGGTCGCATCTGGAGGTGTTCGACTACGTCCACCCGGACAAGTTCGAGACATGGCGCGACGTGGCCGAGACCGAGTTCGAGTTCCTGTACTGCGCGTCGGGCCCGATGGTCCGCTCATCGTTCAAGGCGGGCGAGTTCTTCGTCGAGGCCCTCACTCGCGAGGGCAAGAGCGTCGAGGACGCGAGAGCCGAGGCCCGGGCACGCGGGGACTGAGTCGCACACGGCGGCCGGAATCGCCGGTTCGGCGCCGGTGAACTGCCGGGTCGTCCCCGGCCACCAGCTCGTCCCGAACGTTCAGGTAGTGTTCGGATAGCTACCGTTACATCCTGCGGCTCCATGGAACAGACCGCAACGTCCGTGCGTTTCGGGCAAATCTTACGAAAACTATACGGCATCGGCGGCGGCAGTCGGACCTATGCCGTACCGCAGGGTGAGACACCCATGAGCACGTTACAGCGGGACCCCCGCGAGCAGGTCCAGGTTCTCGACGAGGACGGTCGCGTCCTCGACGGAGCCGAGGTTCCCGACATCGACGACGACGGCCTCCTCGGGATGTACCGCGATATGAAACTCGCGCGCCACTTCGACCAGCGTGCGGTGAGCCTCCAGCGACAGGGCCGGATGGGGACCTACCCACCGCTGTCGGGCCAGGAGGGCGCACAGGTCGGCTCGGCGTACGCGCTCGACGACGAGGACTGGGTCGTGCCCTCCTACCGTGAGCACGGCGTCGCCATGGTCCGCGGGCAGAGCCTGAGTGGGACGCTGCGCTACTGGATGGGCGACGAGCGCGGGAACAAGCTGGACGAGCTGAACATCTTCCCCGTGGCGGTCCCCATCGCGACGCAGATTCCCCACGCGACCGGGATGGCCTGGGCCTCCCGGCTGCAGGGCAACGACGAGGCGTTCGTCTGCTACTTCGGCGACGGCGCCACGAGCGAGGGCGACTTCCACGAGGGGCTCAACTTCGCCGGCGTGTTCGACGCACCCGCCGTCTTCTTCTGCAACAACAACCAGTGGGCCATCTCCGTGCCGCGCGAGCGACAGACCGCGGCGGAGACGCTGGCGCAGAAGGCCGTCGGCTACGGCTTCGAGGGCGTCCAGGTCGACGGGATGGACCCGCTCGCGGTGTACAAGGTGACCCGCGAGGCCATCGAGAAGGCCAAGGACCCCGACGAGGACGAACTCCGGCCGACGCTGATCGAGGCGGTCCAGTACCGCTTCGGTGCGCATACGACGGCCGACGACCCCTCCGTCTACCGGGACGAGGACGAGGTCGAGCGGTGGAAGGCCAAAGACCCCATCCCACGGCTGGAGGCGTTCCTCCGCGACCGGGGGCTGCTCGACGACGAGCGACACGCCGAGATCCAGGCCGAGGTCGAGGAGGCCGTCGCGGACGCCATCGAGACGGCCGAGACGGTCGAACGTCCCGAACCCGAGGACATCTTCGAGCACGTCTACGCCGACCAGCCCAAGCGACTGCAGGAACAGCTCGCGTACCTCCAGCGGCTACGCGAAACGCACGGTGACGAGGTACTCCTGGAATGAGCACGCAAGACGCGGACACGGCCGGCAGCGGTAGCACGCAGAACCTCACCCTCGTACAGGCCGTCCGGGACGGGCTGTACGGCGAGATGGAACGGGACGACTCGGTGCTGGTGATGGGCGAGGACGTCGGCCAGAACGGCGGCGTCTTCCGCGCCACGCAGGGCCTCTACGACGAGTTCGGCGACGACCGCGTCGTCGACACGCCGCTCGCGGAGGCCGGCATCGTCGGCACCGCCGTCGGGATGGCGGCCTACGGGATGCGGCCCGTGCCCGAGATACAGTTCATGGGGTTCATCTACCCCGCGTTCGACCAGATCATCTCCCACGCCGCGCGGATGCGGACCCGCTCGCGGGGGCGCTACACCTGTCCGATGGTCGTGCGCGCGCCGTACGGCGGCGGCATCCGCGCCCCCGAGCACCACTCGGAGTCGAAGGAGGCCTTCTTCGTCCACGAGCCGGGGCTGAAGGTGGTCATCCCGTCGACGCCGTACGACACGAAGGGCCTGCTCGCGAGCGCCATCCGCGACCCGGACCCCGTGGTCTTCCTCGAACCGAAGCTCATCTACCGGGCGTTCCGCGAGGAGGTCCCCGACGAGACGTACACCGTCCCGCTCGGCGAGGCCGCGGTCCGGCGCGAGGGCGCCGACGTGTCCGTCTACACCTGGGGCGCGATGACCCGGCCCACGATGGAGGCGGCCGAGGAACTCGCCGAGAACGAGGGCATCGACTGCGAGGTGGTCGACCTCCGGACGCTGTCGCCGATGGACACGGACACCATCCTCGAGTCGTTCAAGAAGACCGGCCGTGCGGTCGTGGTCCACGAGGCGCCCAAGACGGGCGGGCTCGCCGGTGAAATCACGGCGACCATCCAGGAGGAGGCACTGCTGTACCAGGAGGCGCCGGTCAACCGCGTCACCGGGTTCGACGTGCCGTTCCCGCTGTACGCCCTGGAGGACTACTACCTGCCCGAGGCCGCGCGCATCGCAGACGGTATCCGGGAGACGGTGGAGTTCTGAGCATGGTCCGCGAGTTCAAACTCCCCGACGTGGGTGAGGGGCTGACCGAGGCGGAGATCGTCAGCTGGCTGGTCGAGGTCGGTGACACCGTCTCCGAGGACCAGCCCGTCGCCGAGGTGGAGACCGACAAGGCCGTCGTCGAGGTACCCGCGCCCGTCAACGGGACGGTCCGCGAGATACTCGCCGAAGAGGGCGAGATGGTCCCCGTCGGCGACATCATCATCACGTTCGACGTGGAGGGCGAAGCCGTCGAGCCGATGGAGGATGCGGCCGACGAGGGCGACAAGCCCGAACCGGCCGAGGCCGACGAGGTCGAATCCGCCGTCTCCGAGGCGAGTACCGACGGCGAGTCCGGTGGCGAGGTGTCGGCGAAGGGGGGGCGCGTCTTCGCGGCGCCCTCCGCACGGCGGCTGGCCCGCGAGCTCGGCGTCGACATCGAGACGGTCGCCGGCAGCGGGCCCGGCGGCCGCGTCACCGAGGGTGACGTGCGTGCGGCGGCCGACACCGGCAGCGAGACCGAGTCGGCCACGAGCGAGACCGAGGCCGAACCCGCCGTGCGGTCGGCCACGCGGAAGGTGACGGACGAAACAGCGGCCGAGAGCGACGCCGAACCCGCGCCCGCCGACGCGCACCCCGGTGGCGCGCCCGAGGCGGCCGGCCGCGACCAGACGCTCGCCACCCCGGCCACCCGTCAAGTGGCCCAGGAGGAGGGTATCGATATCGACGACGTGCCGACCGACGAGATACGGGACGGCGAACCGTTCGTCGACGCCGAGCAGGTCCGCGAGTACGCCGAGGCCCAGCGCGCCGCACAGCAGGCCGACACGCAGGCCGTCCAGCAGGAGGCTGGCGGTGCGACCGCCGAGGCCGCGCCCGACACCGAGACCACGCCCGAGGGCGAGGTCGAGCGGGTCCCCTACCGGGGCATCCGCCGGACCATCGGGAAGGCGATGGAGAACTCGAAGTACACCGCGCCACACGTCACCCACCACGACACCGTCGTCGTCGACGACCTCGTGGACACCCGCGCCCGGCTCAAGCCGAAGGCCGAGGAGCGGGGGATCAAGCTGACCTACATGCCCTTCATCGTGAAGGCCATCGTCGCGGCGCTGAAGGAGTACCCCATCCTCAACTCGCAGCTGAACGAGGCAGACGAGGAGATCCTCGTCAAGCACTACCACAACATCGGCATCGCCGTCGCCACCGACGCGGGCCTGATGGTCCCCGTCGTCAAGAACGCCGGCGAGAAGGACATGCTCACCATCGCCAGCGATGTCAACGAGCTGGCGAGCAAGGCACGCGACCGCTCCATCAGCCGCGAGGAGATGCAGGGCGGCACCTTCTCCATCACCAACTTCGGCGCCATCGGCGGCGAGTACGCCACGCCCATCATCAACTACCCCGAGACCGCCATCCTCGGGCTGGGTGAACTGAAACAGCGCCCCGTCGTGGAGGATGGGGATGTGGTCGCGAAACACACCATCCCCATCTCGCTGACCATCGACCATCGTGTCATCGACGGCGCGGACGCGGCGCAGTTCGCCAACACGCTGATGGAGTACCTCAGTAACCCCGAGTTGCTGCTCCTAGAGTAGAGCTTTTTACTCGTCGGGTTTCCTCGGCGCTCGCTCCGCTCGCGCCTGCGGGAACCACTCCTCGCAAAAACGTTCAGAAAAACTCTGCCGGCCTCCGCGCCCTCAGCCAGAGCAAGCTCTGGCACGGCCCTCGTTCGCTTCGCTCACGAGGACTCCGGGCGCTCCGGCCGGTGAAACCGCGCCTTCGGCGCGGTATGCAGACGGTCTACGGTCAGCGGAGTCGAAGCGGCCACCGCACGGGAAGCGCACACCACCTCCGAACACGTTACCACATCACGCGGCAAGTGTGGAACTATTTGAGTGAGGAGGCTGCAACTCGGGGTATATGGCCGCCATCGAGTTGGACGGGGTCACCAAGCGGTACGGGACCCTCACAGCCCTGGACGACCTGTCACTGACGGTCGAGGAGGGCGAGGTGTTCGGGTTCCTCGGGCCGAACGGGGCGGGCAAATCGACGACGATCAACGTCCTGCTGGACTTCGTCCGGCCGGACGACGGCGAGGTACGCCTGCTCGGCGAACCCGTCCGGCGCGAGCAGAGCGACGCGGTTCGCGAGCGCGTCGGCGTCCTCCCCGAAGGGTTCGGCGTCTACGACCGGCTCTCCGGGCGCAAGCACCTCGCGTTCGCCATCGATTCGAAGGACGCGGCCGACGACCCCGACGAACTGCTGGCGCGGGTCGGGCTCGACGGTGACGGCGACCGGCCGGCGGGGGATTACTCCCGCGGGATGAAACAGCGGCTCGTCCTCGCGATGGCGCTCGTCGGCGAGCCGGAGCTGCTGGTACTGGACGAGCCCTCGACGGGGCTGGACCCCAACGGCGCGCGCCGGATGCGCGAGGTGGTCCGCGAGGAGGCCGCCCGCGGTGCGACGGTGTTCTTCTCCTCGCACATCCTCGGGCAGGTCGAGGCGGTCTGTGACCGCGTCGGCATCATCCGCGACGGCGAGATGATCGCGGTCGACTCCGTCGAGGGGCTGCGCGAGGCCAGCGGCGCGGAGAGCGCGCTCGAGGTTTCGACCGAATCGGAGGCCTCCGAGACGGCGCTCGACGACGTGCGGGCCCTGGCCGGCGTCTCCGAGGTCCGGGCGGCGGGCACGCAGGTGACGGTCACGCTGGGGGACGAGGTCCGGAAGACCGAGATACTGGATGCGCTCGAGTCGGCCGGCGTTCAGGTCGTCGATTTCGAGACCCGCGAGACCTCGCTCGAGGACCTGTTCGCAGCCTACACCGAGGGTGACGAGGCCGAGAACGGTGACAGCGACGCCGAGGACGCCACCGCTGCCGACGAGGCTGACGAGGCCGACCCCGACGGGTCCGTGGGCGACGAGGAGGGTGAGACCGCGTGAACTCGGTGCTCGCCATCGCGCGCAAGGACTTCGAGGACGCCATCCGGTCGCGCGGCGTGTTGCTGGTCTCCGTGCTGTTCGTCGGGCTGTTCGTGTTCGGTGCGTACTTCTTCGCCGACGCGGTCTCGCAGGCGGCACAGCAGGCCGGCAACGCGCCCGCCCAGGGCGGCGGTGGCGGCAGCCCGGACTCGAACACGTTCCTTCGGGTCCTCTCCTCGGGCGTGACGCTGCTCGTCCCCGTGGTCGCACTCGTCGCGTCCTACAGCGCCATCGTCGGCGAGCGGACGGACGGGACCCTGAAGCTCCTGCTCTCGCTGCCCCACTCCCGCCGGGACGTGGTCGTCGGGAAGCTCCTGGGCCGCGGTGCGGTCGTCTGTCTCCCTGCGGTTGGGGGCCTGCTGCTGTCGATGCTGGTGTTCCCGCTCACCGGCGTCTCGCTCAAGCCGGCCGCGTTCCTCGGGTTCATCCTCCTGACAGGGCTGTTGGCGGTCACCTTCGTGGCGCTCTCGGTGGGCATCTCGGCCGCTGCCTCCACCGGCCGCCGCGCGGTGGTCGGCACCGTCGGCGCCTACATCGGCCTGCTGGTGTTCTGGAACCAGGCGGTCGACCCCCTCGTGAGCCGGCTCGCCAACACCCTCGACTGGGGCCAGGCGACCGTGCTGAAGGCCTCGATCACCCTGAAGCTCCTCAACCCGCTCGGAGCCTACAACTCGCTCGTCGCCTCGCTCGTCACCGACTCGACGGCTAGCGCCCGGGCCGCCGTCACGGGTGGTATCCAGCTCTCACGCCAGGCGGGGCTCCTCCAGCGAGTGTACGCCCAGCAACTCAGCCAGCAGGGGATCCCGTTCTACCTCACCGACGCGGCCGTCGTGGCCTACCTGCTGCTGTGGCTTGTCGTACCGCTCCTCGCGGGGTACGCCATCTTCCGGTCGGCCGACCTCTGAGCGGTACACGCTGAATACGCATCGGATAACGAGAATGGGGCCGATATTCTGCTAATCAATCGATATATATCCGTATCTGTGGCATGTTAACTGACTTCTCCGCTACGTATCGGTTTTGATATGGTGCCTGGGCCACGCGGTTTATGACCCTGCGTGGCCTACCCCCGGGTACATGACAGACTTCGGACTGCGACTGCGGATGGTCGTCGTCGGGACGATCCTGTTCGCCTTCTACCTCGCCGCGGGCACCTTCGCGGCGGCGATGCTGGGGCTGCCGCTCATCCCGGTGCTGGCGGTCGGTATCCTCGTCGTTCCGGCCGCCCAGTACAAACTCGGGAAGTGGCTGGCGACGCGGAAGGCCGAGGAGATTCCGGCCGAGGCGACCGGCCAGTACGGCCAGGTCCGGCAGATGACCCTGCAGCTCGCGGAGGAGATGGACGTCCCCGAGCCCACCGTCATGCGGATGCGGATGGGTGTCCCCAACGCCTTCGCCGTCGGCCGGAAGGGTGCCGGCGTCGTCTGCGTGAGCGAGGAGCTGGTCGCCATGCTCGACCGCGACGAGCTGGAGGGCGTCATCGCCCACGAGCTGGCCCACATCAAGAACCGCGACGTGATCACGATGGTCATCGGCCAGTCCATCGGGATGATCGTCGGCTACGTCGCCTACTTCGCGGTGCTGATGGGCGGCGAGCGCAACATCGGGAGCTTCATCGTCGCGATGGTCGCCTCCTCGCTGGCGAACGCGCTGGTGATGATCTTCGTGCTCGCCATCTCGCGCTACCGGGAGTACGTCGCCGACGCCGACGCGAAGGAGGCCATCGGCTCGGGTGACCCGCTCGCACGGGCGCTGGAGAAGATCTCCCGCGGCTCCGTGGACCGCGAGATGGAGCTGGACGACTCGATGAGTGCGCTCTGCATCTTCAACTCGGAGCGCGGCCTGCTGGAGAAGGTGTTCTCCACGCACCCGCCGATGGAGAAGCGCATCGAACGGCTTCGAACCTGAGCTTTTTTGCGCTGCGGGTTCGCTCGTGCGCCGGCCTGCGGCCGGCGCTCTTCGCGAACCACTTGCGCAAAAAACGTTCAGAAAAAAGGCTCGTCCTCCGCTCGCTCA
>Ga0207757_100581_pt1 | contig 22423 bp, 22 predicted proteins | sample A23P3SouthBayCA_2_FD_187752 | JGI IMG/M metagenome (GOLD analysis project Ga0207757, IMG submission 187752) | Aerobic enrichment media microbial communities from Eden Landing Ponds, California, USA - A23 P3 (2) (SPAdes) | ecosystem: Environmental > Aquatic > Marine > Unclassified | place...
CCAGCCGTTCCCGTGGCAGGCGTACCTGTCGGTGGACGTGCCGACGGCGTGGGAGCGGCGCGAGCAGCTGCCCGACGAGTGGGTCGCGACGGCCACCTCGTTCGACCAGACGGTCGAGTCCGTCGACATGAGCGACCTCGACCGGGTGACCGCGCTCGGGTTCGGGACCGAGGGCCTGACGACGATGGGAGCGACGGTCGCGCTCACCGGGGACATCGAGTCCCGGCCGGTGGTCCACGAGTTCACGCGGGGGAGCGTCACCGAGTACGAACCGGTGGCCGGGAACCGGCTGTTCGGCTACGTTCCCCCGTTCCTCGACCGCATCCGCCGGAACGGCGTGACCTCGCGGGGGTCGCTCGGGCTCGCCGTCGGTGAGGGGCGAGCCGTCGCGGGCGGTCTCCTCGCGCCCGAGGGCGCCGCCGTGAACGCGGTCGAGGCGATGGCCCGGGTGGGTGCGGGCGAGTCCGAGGCCCGGCCCGACCGCGACCTGCGGTCGGTCGGTCGTGCGCTGGCTGCCTCGCCACTGGGGAGCCCGCCCGTCTCCGGCGCGGTCGCGTTCGACCCCGACCTCGCGACCCGCCTCGCCGAGGCCATCCCCGACGACTGGCCGACGCTCGCGGCGACGGTCGATGACCTCCGGGCGATCGGTGTCGGCCTCCGCTTCGCCGAGGATGCCACGCTCACCTCGTTCGTCTTCGTCTACGACCCGCGTTCGATCACCGAGAACGAGAACCTGCGGGCGGCGGTCCGGAAACTGAACGACGAGTCCGGCACCCCCGACAGCGGGGTGGTGGGCGTGCGACTGGGTCCGGACGGCCGGTCGCTCGTGGTCCGGACGACGGTCTCCCCGCAGGCCGTCTGGACCGACTTCCGCGACCGGCTCCCCGGGCTCTGAGCCGGGCGTCCGGGAGCGGCCCCCGGCCGGCGCGGCGGGCCTGAGGGTGGTGACGCGCGTGTCACCCCGTTTCCACGACGCTATGCAAAGCGTCAAACGGCCACCGTTCGAAACCGCGGCAAATGGTTCTCGGGACCGACCGACGCGTCCTCGCACTGGCCATGGCCCGCATGGCCGACGCGCTCGGCAACTCCTTTCTCATCATCGTCCTCCCCCTCTACATCGCGAGCGGGCAGGTCGCTATCGACGGTATCGTCGGTACCGAGATGCTGGGTTTCACCCTGACCGAGGAGTTCCTCATCGGGCTGGTGCTCTCGCTGTTCGGCTTCCTCAACAGCTTCGGCCAGCCAATCACGGGGCGCCTCTCCGACCGCGTCGGGGTGCGCAAACCGTTCATCCTCGGCGGCCTCGTCGTCTTCGGCGTCGCGAGCGCGGCCTACCCGTTCGTCTCCTCGTACGCCGCAGTGCTGCTCGTCCGGGCGTTCCAGGGGCTCGGCGCCGCGCTGACCGTGCCGGCGACGATTGCGCTGGTGAACGACTATGCCACCAGCGACTCCGAGCGCGGGGGGAACTTCGGGGTGTTCAACACCTTCCGCCTCATCGGCTTCGGCTTCGGCCCCATCGTGGCCGGTATCGTCGTCGCGGGCGGCTTCGGGCGCGAGACCGTCACGCAGTACACGCTCGGGAGCTTCGCCCTCTCCGGGTTCAACGCCGCGTTCGCCATCGCCGTCATCGGCGCCGTCGTCTCGTTCGCCCTGGTCGTCTGGCTGGTCGACGAGCCGCCACGGCCCGACGCCGAGGCGGCCGACAACCTCTCGGTGAAGGTGCTGGACCCGGACGGCGGACTGGACACCGTGTTCGCCGTCGGGGTCGGGACGCTGTTCATGGCGCTGACCATCGCGCTGTTCGCGACGCTCCAGGAGCCCATCAACAACGCGCTCGGGCAGGGTTCGACGCTGTTCGGACTCCAGTTCTCCGCCGTCGTCATCGCGAACGTCTTCCTGCAGGTCCCCATCGGCAACTGGGCCGACGAGTACGGGCGGCGCCCCTTCATCGTCGCCGGGTTCGCGCTGCTCGTGCCCTCGGTGCTCGCACAGGGGCTCATCCCGCTCGTCACCGGGGTGGCCGGGTTCGTCGGTCCCGCGTTGATGCTGCTCGCGCGGCTCCTGCAGGGCGTGGCCGTCGCGATGGTGTTCGCGCCCGGCCTCGCCATCGCGGGCGACCTCGCGCGTGGCGGTAACTCCGGGACCACGCTCTCCGTGCTGACGATGGCGTTCGGGCTGGGCGTGGCCTTCGGCCCGCTCGTCTCGGGAGTCCTGTTCTCGTTCGGCCTGCTGGCCCCGTTCGCCTTCGGTGCCGGCCTCTCGCTGCTGGCGCTCGTCATCACCGTCACGCAGGTCGAGGAGACGCTCGGGACGGGCAGCGCGCCGCCGGATGCGGACGACCCGTCGGCGGTCGGCGGGGACTGACTCCGACGGGCCACCACCGACGCGGCTCGCGACGCGCCCGTCACCGACTCTCGGTCCGAGGTGAGGGGCAGACCTTTCACGTCGCCGGGCGTCGCGCCGGGCATGGCAGGCGACGACGAGACGGTGACCCTGGAGTTCTACGGCACCGTCCGCGACGCAGTCGGCGAGAAGGTCATCTCGCTCCCGCTCGACCCGGGAACGACGGTGAACGCCCTTCTGGAGGACGTGGCGGCGGCGCATCCGGACCTCCACCCGCTCCTGTTCACCAGCGAGGAGCGGCTCCGCCCCCACATCAACGTCTCCCGGAACGGGGAGCCCATCCGGGACCTCGACGGCCCCGATACGGAACTCGGTGCCGGGGACCGGGTGACCGTGGCGCCGTCGGTATCGGGCGGGGTCGTCATCGGGCGCGCCGAGCGGCCGGACGTGGACGGCCTGCCACAGTACCGGTGCCTCACCACCCCGGAGGTGGCCCGATGACCGACCCCGCGCTCCCCTTCCAACTCGGGCAGGTCCAGCTCGGCAACAACGCCTTCGAGGGACAGAACAACTGCTACGTCCTCGGCGCCGACACGGACGCCGGGCCGACGACGCTGGTCGACACCGGCATCGCGATGCCCGACACGGAAGCAGAACTCCGCGAGGGACTCGCCGCGTACGACCTGACGTTCGCGGATATCGACCAGATCCTGCTCACCCACTGGCATATGGACCACGTCGGCCTGGCGGGTGCCATCCAGGCCGAGAGCGACTGTGTCGTCCGCGCCCACGAGGCCGACGCGGGACTCATCGAGGGGAATCCCGAGGCGGAGGCCGAGTCCCGCGAGACGCTCGAACGGCTGGTCGACGAGTGGGGGATGCCCGACGACAAGCGCGAGGAGCTGTTCACGTTCATGGAGCTGGGCGAGGGGGGCGCGGGCGACACACCCGATGTCGAGCCGTTCGTCGGCGGCGCGACGTTCGATGCGGGCGCCATCGAACTCGAGGCGGTCCACCTGCCCGGTCACGCCGCCGGCCTCGCCGGCTACGCCTTCGACGGGCGCGACGGGCGCGAGTTGTTCAGCGGCGACGCCCTGCTACCGTACTACACGCCGAACGTCGGCGGTGCCGACACCCGCGTCGATACCCCACTGGCCGACTATCTGGAGACGCTCGCCGGCATCGTTCGTGCGGGGTACACGCGAGCGTGGCCGGGCCACCGGGGCGTCATCATCGACCCGGTCGGTCGCGCCGCGGATATCGTGGTCCACCACCGCGAGCGGACGGAGAAGATCGTCGACTACCTGCGCGAGTCGGGACCGGCCGACCCGTGGACGGTCTCGGCGCACCTGTTCGGCGAGCTCTCGTCCATCCACATCCTCCACGGGCCCGGTGAGGCGTACGCCCATCTGCACCATCTCGAGGACGCCGACATCGTGGCACGCAACGGTCGAGAGTACGCGCTCGTCGCGTCGTCCCCCGACCTCGACGACCTGTTCCCGGACGTGTCGGACCTGGCCCTGCGCCCGGGCGCGATTCCGGGGCCGGGGTAGGGGTCCGGGGCACGGCTTCTGTGGTTCCGGGGGACGAGTCCTGTGGTTCCGGACTCCCTCTTCCGACGCCTCAACGTTTAACCCGGAGCCGAGAGTGAACCCGACTGGTGATATAGATGCCCGAACATTCCAACCCTGAACTTCCCGACCTGCCGTACGATTACGACGCACTGGAGCCGTTCCTCGACGAACAGGTGCTCACGTGGCATCACGACACGCACCACAACGGCTACGTGAACGGCCTCGAGTCCGCCGAGGAGACGCTGGCCGAGAACCGCGACGCCGGCGACTTCGGTTCCTCCGGCGGTGCGATGCGGAACGTGACCCACAACGGCAGTGGACACTACCTCCACACCCACTTCTGGGAGAACATGTCGCCCAACGGCGGCGGCGAGCCGTCCGGTGACCTCGCGGACCGCATCGAGGAGGACTTCGGCTCGTTCGAGGGCTGGAAGGGCGAGTTCAAGGCCGCCGCGGGCGCCGCGGGCGGCTGGGCCCTGACGGTGTACGACCCCGTCGCCAACCAGCTCCGGAACGTCGTGGTGGACAAGCACGACCAGGGCGCGCTGTGGGGCAGTCACCCCGTCATCGCGCTGGACGTGTGGGAGCACTCCTACTACTACGACTACGGGCCGGACCGCGGCAGCTTCATCGAGGGCTTCCTCGACCACATCGACTGGGACTACTGCGAACAGCAGTACCAGCGCAGCGTCGAGCACTTCGAGTAGGCACGCGACGAGACCTCGGTCGCACCGGTTCCACACCATCGCCTTTCTTTCGCGCCCAGGTCGGTAGCGGCGGCTCCGGGGGTGAACCGGGAGGCGGCTGGTCCCGTGTCGGTCGCCGTCGCGCGCCCGCGAGTCGCGGACAGTCGTATAAATCGCCGAACTATTCGACCGACGATGGAGGTGTGTCGAGCCGAACCATCCGATGATGGAACGACGGACCTTCCTCGGCGCCCTGGCGTCGGGAGGGGCGGCGGCCCTGGCGGGCTGTACGTCGCAGCGCGAGACCATCAGCGCCGTCTCGACCACTACGGAGATCCCGAGCGGCGAGTTCTACCACCGGGAGCTCCGGGTCGACGGACAGGACACGCAGTTCAACCTCCGCTACGAGGTGACGGCGGACGCGCCGTTCGACGCCATGCTGTTCGGCGGCCAGTCCGACCCCGCCGAGTTCGACACCTACCGCCAGCTAGTCGGTCATACGGAGGGCGGTGCGCACCACGCCGGCGGCATGGGGTGTGGCGGGCCCCACGGCGAGGGAAACCAGCACCACGGCGGTGCCGGCGGTGCGGGAAGCGGCCAACATAACGGCGACGACGGCGGTGCGGGAAGCGGCCAACATAACGGCGACGACGGCGGTGCGGGAAGCGGCCGGCACCACGGCGGCGACGGAGATGCGGGGAGCGGCCGACATCACGGTGGCGACGGCAGTGGGGGAAGCGGCCAGCCACACGGGCGGGGCCCCGGCCCCCGTTCTCGTTGTCCCGAGCCGTCGGACTGGCACTCGGTCATGGGCGCCCGCGGGCAGGGCGAGGTGAACAAGCCGCTGCGCCCCGGCATCCACCACTTCGTCGTGGACAACACCCGCTTCGGGGAGGCGACGCCGACCGGGACGCTCCGGCCCACCATCGACCTCCGGGTCCGGGACTTCGATATGTTCTCCGGCTGACGCGGGCGGGTCGTGTCGGCAGTCCCCGACCCGCAACCGTTTACCCCGTGCTCGCGCCATCTCTAGCTATGCCACGTCCGCGTGATTCGTTCGACGACCTGCGCACCCTCGCCTTCCGCGAACCCGACGAGGTCCTCGACGCCGACAAGCTCTACACCGTCTACGAGGTCGCCCGGCTCCTGCAGGGTGTCCCGCTCGACCAGGAACTCGACGTCGAGACGGAGAACGTCCTGCTGGACTGGGCGATCCCGTGGCTCGTCTACAATCAGGAGCAGTTCGTCTTCGCCGAGCCCGAACACGACTCCCAGCCCGGCTACTACGGCCTGCGGCGCGAGGAGTAGGTCGCCGGCTGGCGGGTCACGAGACCCGCGCGTCCCAGTAGGAGACGGAGGCGAGCCGGCGGCCGATGGGGGTCCGGACGAGCGCGGTGTCGATCTCCCGGGCCGGCCCGGCGACCTCGCTGGGCACCTGGCGATAGAACCCGTACGGGAGGACGAAGTCGTGCTGTGAGCCCTCGAGCTGGAGGCCGGCACCTTTGAGGAGCCGCTCGACCTCGCCCGTCGAGTAGAGCCGCGACCCCATCGGGAGCGCGAAGTTGTAGATGGAGCGGAAGGAGAACCGCTTGAACGTGTCGAAGAACACCTGTTCCTTCGAGACTCGGGCCATCTCGGAGAGGAACGATGCCGGCCGGTCCGCGAGATGGAAGAAGCGCATCGCCAGCACCGCGTCGAAGTGGTCGTCGGGGAACGGCAGTCGCGCGGCGTCGGCGCGCATGAACTCGAGGTGCTCGTCGACGCCGACCGACCGGGCCTTCTCGCGGCCCTGCTTCAGCATCGCCGGGGAGATGTCCAGCCCGACGATGTCGGCGCCGTGGTCGGCCAGCAGGGAGGTGAACCGCCCCGTCCCGCAGGCGACCTCCAGCACCTCCTTGCCCTCGACGGTGCCGAGCGCGTCCAGCACCGCCTCCTTCTCGCGGTCGTCGATGAGTCGGCCGCCGTTCGAGAACCGCTTGTCCTCGTACGCGTCGGCCACGTCGTCGGACTGGTACCACTCGCGTCCCTTCACGTCCCTGTGACTCCCCGGCGCGTGGATAAAACGGTACTGGAACGCGGTCGCCGTCGGCCGATGGATGCGGGTCCCGTCCGAGAATTCGTCGTGGCCCGGTGGGCGGGTTCGGCGGCAGGTACGGCGGCCCGCTGTCGGTCGCTACTCCGCCTCGGCGGCCGTCGTGTCCAGCTCGTCGAGGTCGATGGTCTCCGCCAGCAGGACCTCCTCCTGGCCGGAGATGTCGCGCTGCTCGCGCGCGAGCTGTTTCAGCTTCGACTGGGGTGCGAGGTCGCCGATGAGCACGCCGCCGATGACGCGGCCGTCCTTCAGCGCGACGCGGCGCCACTCCGAGTCGGAGTACTTGCGCTCGACGAAGTCGTCGCCGAGCGTCGGATGGCCGAAGGAGAGGAACGGGAAGTCGAAGTGCGTGATGGAGTACGAGGAGACCCAGCGGAACTCCTCGGCGGCCTCGTCGGCGACCATGTTGGAGGCCGCGACCGAGCCCTGCTCCTTCGCCGAGCCCCAGGCGCCGTTCTGCGCGCGCTCGCCGAGGATGAGATCGTTGAACTGCGTGATGTCGCCGGCCGCGTACACGTCCTCGACGTTGGTCTGCATGTACTCGTCGACGACGACGCCGTTGTCGAGGTCGAGCCCGGAGCCGCGGAGGAACTCCGTGTTGAAGTCTAGGCCGATGGCGACACCCACGAAGTCACCCTCGTAGAAGTCGCCGTTCGGGTCCGTCGCGCCCGTGACGACGCCGTCGTCGTCGACCTCGAACTGGTCGACGCCGGACTGGAAGACGGGTTCGACATCGCGCTCCCGGAGCGCGTCGTGGATGATCTCGGCCCCCTCCTCCGAGAGCGCGTAGCGCCACCAGCAGTCCCCACGCATCAGGTACTTCCCCTCGATGTCCTGGGCGGCGCAGATGGCCGCGAGGTCGATGCCCAGCAGGCCGGCGCCGACGACGATGCCCGTCTCGGCCTTCTCGGCGTGCTCCTTGATGTCGCGGGCGTCCTCGAACGTCCAGAAGTGGTGGACGCCCTCGGCGTCACTGTTCCCGACGGGAAGCTGGGTCGGCGTCCCCCCCGTCGCCACGAGGAGCTTGTCGTACTCGTAGGTCCCGCTCTCGTGGGTGTGGAGCTCGTGTGCGTCCGTGTCGATGTCCGTGACGTACGTGTTCAGTTCGAGGTCGATATCGCGCTCGGCGTACCACTCCTCGTCGTGGATGGAGATGGGCGCCTCGGGCAGCTTCCCCTTGGCGAACTCCTTGATGAGGATGCGGTTGTAGAGGGCCTCCCCCTCGTCCGTGAGCACCGTCACGTCCGCGCCCGGGTCCTCCTCCCGGATGGTCTCGGCGGCGGACGACCCCGCGATGCCGTCGCCGATGATGACGTGCGACGTTGTCATACCGGGGGCTTAGATACCCCGGCAAATAGGGGTTGCCATCGGTCGAATTCCGGATGAAGATACGTGACAGTTCCCGTCCCGGCCGCTCCACGTCCTCCGACAGCCGGCAGTCGGGGCAGGGCGTCGGGAGGTTGAAGCGTCCGCGGGCCTTCCAGTCGGGTATGAAGATCCGTCAGAACGTTCGTCACTGGGCGGCGAAGAAGGCGCTGACGACGCCCGTCATCGGGCCGCGGGTCAACGACAGACTCGTCGATATGCACACGGATATCTTCCTGGGCAAGACCGACGAGTCCAACCACGAGGCCCGCAGGCTCCATCTGGACGACTTCTTCGACGCCACGATGGACACCTACGTGGCCGCGCTGGAGGCGGGCTACCCGGAGGCCGAGGCCCGCGAGATAACCCACATCCAGGCGAACTTCGACTTCTTCAACCACGGCTGGACGGAGATGATGGAGATCCCCGCCGACGAACTGGAGGACCACTACCGCCGCTACGAGGCGTTCTTCAGCGAGTACGGAATCACCATCGACGACCCGCTCGGCGAGTTCACGCCGCCGACAGGCGTGGCCGAGGCACCCGCGACACCCGAGAAGCTGGAGGACGCCGAGTTCGAGAACGCCATCGAGGGGTTCGCCGACGACGTGTACGTCGAGACGCCCGACGGGATGCTGAAGGGCCGCGGGACCGCCGAACCGGAGGATGTCGACCCGAGCGAGGCGCCTGGCGTCGACGACGAGGAAGCGAGCGCGGACTGACTAAATGGCGAATTTCGATATATCTCGTAGATAAATCTGCAGATTCCTCCATACCGAATCATATCCCTCAGTTCATTCGATATCTTTCTCGCTCCCGAACCACCGCCGGAAGTCGCCGGCTTCGGCGTGGCCCGCTATCTCCCCCGCGAAGGCCAGGGTCCCCGCAAGCACGACCACGCCAGTCGCGTCCAGTCCGGCCGCGAGCCCGACACCGCCACCGACCAGGCCTGAGCCGACGCCGATGACGGCGGACTGTTCGGGGGTGTCACAGAACGGAAGCGTGAAGCCGAGGTCGAACGCCATACCTACATTCGGCGCTCAGTGATGTTAAGCGCCACCCTGGGTGGGGTACTCCCCGGCCCGCAACCTCCAGGGGTCTCAGTTGTCGGGGGCGGTGTCGTTTGAAACCACCAGTCGCTGATATTCTGTTGAGGTCGTGCTGCATACAGAGGCTGTAGTCAGCAATTTGCCGCCATCCGTTTCACGAAAACAGTTGTGAAATAGCCACCAAGGAGAGATACAACGTTACTGTTCTTCGATTCCGCTACTCTCGTTGATTGTGTCCGCATTCGAATGAGTTGACCGGCCGTGTTTTCGCATTGACCACCGATAGAGATACTGAAGAACCGGCTGAAGTTCGGATGCACTTTTCGTTGCTGTATACTGTACATGGGGTGGGATCGTTTCGCGCACCTCTCGCGTGAGCAACCCGAACTCTTCGAGTTCCTGTAATCGTCGGGTCAACGTATTCGGTGGGATACCGAGCTGATTCTCGAGCTCCTTGAATCGCCATGGACCGGCTTCGTCAGCGAACTGCGCGAGGACTTCAAGTCCTCGCGACCGGCTAAGTACCTCGAACAACTCCAAAATCGTTGGACCTTCCGAACGGATTTGTTCGCAACTCACGTCTCTGACCTGCTCCGCGCTGAAATCTGCCTCTGAACGTGTAGTCCTATCGCTCATAGTTGCAGAGCGGTCCCGAGAGGCAAATACATCACGCCACTTCCAGAGGTGGAAGTCACTTCCGGCGATGGGATCTCGCGCACCAATATAAGATTGCTCTACTGCAATCTGCACGCGGATGAAGTACTTCGAGGATTACGAGGTTGGAGACACGAAGACGGTCGGGTCGTTCTCGCTAACGAAGTCGGAGATCATCGAGTTCGCCGAGCGATTCGACCCGCTCTGGCTGCACACCGACGAAGAACGGGCCGAGCAGGAATCACCATTTGGTGGAATTATCGCAAGCGGGTGGCATACGATATGTTCGTGCCACGGGATGGTCGTTCAAGACGCCGGAGCAGACTCAGCAGCAATCGGGTCTCCCGGGGTTGAAGGAGTTTCGTGGGAAAACCCAGTGTTTCCGGAGGACACGATAACAGTCTCCCGAACAGTCACCGGGAAACGACCCTCGGAGAAGTTACCCGACCGGGGGCTTCTTACTGTCGAGATATCGGGGGAAAATCAACGAGAGCAGCAGGTCGTCACCTATACACCACAGATGTATTATCTGAAAGGTGATTCGTCGGAATCTGGTTAAGGGAGCTGTCACTTAGTACTGATTCAATAGTAGAGCAGTGACCGTTCACCAGACGGGCTGTACTTAGCGATTCTTCTCGGTCTATCTCAGCCATCATGGCGTGACCGATTCGCGCCCTGTATCTCGCACGCCGTTTCTATCAGTTCCCATGGGTTTCGATAGAGGCGGGTGCGGACACGGCGGACCGGTCACCACTTGACCAGCTACTGTCTGGCTTGCATACCGCGCCGCAGGCGCGGTTTCACCGGCACGAGGCCGCGAAGCGGCCGAGTGCCGGCCTTTTTTCTGAACGTTTTTTGCGCAAGTGGTTGCCGCAGACGGTCGGCGAAGCCGGCCGTCAAGGCAACCCGCAGCGGAAAAAAGCTCGTTCAGACCAGCGTGTCGGGCCGGTCTCCGAGGTAGTCGAACACCGAGCCCATGGAGAAGCCGTAGACGAGGTGGGCGACGAGCGAGAGGACGACGTAGACGGCGAGCGCGGTGCCGCTGTAGCCGACGTTGAACGCCAGCACGAAGCCCGTCCAGAGGACGAAGCCGTAGGTGAGGCCAGCGGTCGCGTAGTCCTCGCCCGGCAGGTAGCGCCCGATGGAGGCGAACAGGAGCGGCCACGTCGTCATCCCGCCGCCGAGGAAGATGACGTACCCGGCGGCGAGCACCATCTCCGGACCCAGCACCGCGTCCAGCCCGATGAGTTCGGCCGTGGTGCCGAACGAGGACATCTCGAAGCCGCCCAGTGACGCGCCGACGAGGAAGACGACGGTCATCAACGAGGTGCCGACGAAGCCGCCGAGTGCCCCGACCAGCCCGTCCGCGAGGATGCCGGCCAGGACATCCACGTTGGGTTCGGGATGCTCGTTGGCGAGCGTCGTGTCCACGTTGGCGTCCTCCACGCCACTGTCGCTCTGTGACATGTGTACGTATGACGTTGGCCGTCCTGATAAGGATTGGCACACCATGCGGCGGACAGTAAGAACCACCGTGCCAAACCGGGAGTACCAATATCTGCTGACCGTGGGTTCAGTGTGTTGTGGAGTGTCACAGGTATCTGGAGCGCCTCGGTGTCGCCCCTGCTTCGGTGGGCCGCCCGGCGTCGGTGGCCGCTGTTACGTCGCTCCAGTCGGCACACGTCCGGACGGTCCCGTTCGAGACGCTGTCGGTCGCAGGGGACCCGTTCGACGGTGACAGCGGGGGAACTGCCGTCCAGCTCGAGGAGTCGGCGCTGTACCGGAAGGTCGTGGCCGACCGGCGGGGTGGGTACTGCTACGAACTGAACGGGGTGTTCGGCTGGCTCCTCGACGAACTCGGGGTCGAACGGTCGTACGTCGCCGCCGTCAACCTCCACGAGGACGGCGAGGCTCGCCCTCCGGCCAACCATCTCGTCAATCTCGCGACGTTCGGTGGGAAGCGCTACCTCGTCGACGTGGGGCTCGGCACGCCGACGCTCCGGAAGCCGCTCCCGCTCGACGGAACGGTCGTCACCGACGAGGCCGGCGTCGCCTGGAAGGTCGTCGGGACCGAGCGGCCCGACGCCGACGGCCTGACCCAGTTCCGGTGTCAGAGCACGGGAGAGTGGAACGACCGGTACCTGTTCGACACGGAACCGCGCGCCCTGAGTTACTTCCAGGCGACCAACGACTACCTCTCGACCGCCCCGGAGTCGCCGTTCACGGGGTCCCCGGTCGTGACCCGCGCGACCGACCGCGGGCACGTGAAACTGACGCCGACCCGGTTCGTCAAGTGGGTCGACGGCGAGGCCACCGAGCATCCGGTCGTCGGCGCCGAGGAGTGGTACGAGCGACTCGACGAATGGTTCGACATCGACTACCCGTAGTGACTCCCACCGGCGGCCAGCGACGGATAACTCAGCGCCGGGCCCACTGGAGGAGTCGCCGGTAGAACGGGTCCGACTCCAGCGCCGCCGCGTCGCCCACGAGCGCGAGCGCCCGCTTCGTCCGTGTGAGTGCGACGTTCATCCGCCGGTGGTCCTCGAAGATGGGGCTCTCCACGTCGCCGGTGGCGACGAAGGAGACGACGATGACCTCCTTTGCCGACCCCTGGAACCGGTCGACGGTGTCGACGGCGACACCGGTGCCGTCGAGACGTTTGCCGATCTCGGCGACCTGCGCGCGGAAGGGTGCGATGACGCCGATGTCGGCGGGCGCGACGCCCGCGTCGAGGTACGAGCGCACGGTATCGGCCACGGCGTCGGCCTCCGTCGGGTTCGTGTTCCCGACCTGCCGACCGCCCGGGTCCACGAAGGCGACGGCGTCGCGGAGCGAGTCGGGCAACCGTGACGTGTCCACCCCGTCGAGATTCTCGAGCCGCCGTCCAGCGACCTCGGGCGTCGCCGGTCGCAACTCGCCGTCGTAGAACTCCTCCGAGGAGAACCACTGGACCCGCTGGCACATCCGGTACTGGCGGTCCAGCATCACGCCCGCCTCGGGGTACGCGTCGATGAGCCGCTCGAACAGCGACTCCTGCAGGTCGTTCTCGGCGCGCACGACGGGCGGCAACTGCTGGTGGTCGCCGACGAGGACGAACCGGTCGGCGCGGTTCGTCGCGAGGAAGGTCCCCGGTTCGGTCAGCTGCCCGGCCTCGTCGACGACGGCCACGTCGAACTCGCGTGACTTCACCGCGCGTGACCCGCAAGAGGCCGTGGTCGCGGCAACGACCGGTGTCTCCTGCAGTTCGCGGGCCACCCGGTCCGGGTCACCCGTCTGGTCGAGCAGGTGGTCGTGCATGTCCGCCCGGACGCCCGACTTCGAGCCGACGCGGAGGAACTCCTCGAACCCCTGGTCCCGGAGCGCTTCGAGCGCGTTGTCGACGGCGCGGTTGGTGAACGCCGACAGCAGGACGCGGTCGCCCCGCTCGACGAGCGCCCGGACGAGCGTGGCCAGCGTGTACGTCTTGCCCGTGCCCGGCGGCCCGTGGACGAGCGCGAAGTCCTCGGCGTTGAGCGCGAGGTTGACGGCCTCGTTCTGGGAGTCGTTGTTGTCGATGTGCGTCTCGTGGTCGTCGCGGAACTCCGGGTCGCGCCGCCCGAACAGCACGTCCTTGCGCTCGTCGTCGCCCGCGAGGATGGCATCGTGGAGCGCGTTCAGCTGGCGGTCGACGGTCAGCTCCGAGGGGTAGACGTCCAGTCGGCGGACGTCGAGCGGCTCGTCGGCGGTCAGCACGATGTCGCCGTCCGTCCCACTCCCGAGTGACTCGACCCGCGCGAGTTCGGCCTTCGTCCGCGTGGGATGGCCCTCGCTGGCGAGGACGAGGTCGCCCTCGCGGATCTTCGAGACGGCCTCGCTCGTCCGGCGGGCGCGGAGTTCCCACTGGCTCTCGGCCTCGCGCCACTCGCGGCCCGCGGGTTCGAGGTCGACGAGCGCGCGGTCGTCGTCGGCCCGCTCCTCGGCCGTCTGTTCCCAGAGCTTGCGGTACTCACGGTGGACCTCGCGGCGCTCTGCCTCGATGGCCCGGTAGAAGCGCTCGAAGTACGCCTGTTCCGCCTCGGCGACGGCGATGCCGGGAATCATCCCGGCCTTCGCCTCCTGTTCGAGTCGCCCGGCCACCGCCATGCAGGGGTCCTGTTCGAAGCAGTACTCGCACTTCGCGTTCGCCTCGTAGCCCGTCGGGACCGAGTGGTCGTGTTCCATCGCGGCGAGGTGGTTGCGCTCGCGGAGGACGTACTCGGCGAACCCGCGGCCGATGGAGAAGTCCTTCGCGGGCGAGAGGTCGCCCGACTCCTCGTTGCGGTCGAGGGCGGCGTTCTTCGTGTAGATGAGCGTCCCGGTGTCCGGGATGGCCGCCGCGGTGTCTCCCCCGCCGCTGATGGGGGTTCCGTCCTCCTCGACCGCTCCGTCCACGTCTGCGTACTCACCCAGAATCAGCGCGTAGCACGCCGCCTGCACCTTGTCCTGGAACCGCGGCTCGCCCTTCGTGTTCTTCCCCGTCTTCAGCTCGACCGGTGCACCCCGGCGGACGGCGTCGGCCCGGCCCTTGATGCCGAAGGTCTCGGAGACGAGCGTCTGCTCGGAGCGCCAGTCGTCCTCTTCGGTGAGGGTGCCCTGCTCCAGCCAGGCCTGGATGGCTGCCGCGTTCGCGCGGACCTCCTCGGCCACCTCGTCGGGGTCGAGTCCGAGGAGGCCGATGTCGAGCGCGGCCGCCTCCACCTGCTGCTCGACGGCCGCGTCGAGGTCGCCGCCGCGCAGGAGGTCGCCGAACACCTCGTGGACGACGGTCCCCTTCACGACGGGGTACTTCAGCGGGACGCCCTGTAGCTTGTTCAGGTAGTACATCCGCGGACACTGGACCCAGGCGCGGATGCCCGTCACGTCGACGAGGAAGTCCGGCTCGACGACGACCCACGAGGTGGGCGTGGTGCTGTACTGCGTCTCGCCCTGCCACTCCTCGGTCTCGACGTCCGTGACGAGCAGCTCCATCCCGGGTTCGAGGTAGTCGACGGTCTCGGTCCACTTGCGCCACAGCGTCACCTGCGTCGGCGGCGCCGCGCCGCCCTCGGGCCGGACCGTCACCTCGGCGAGGTCGGTCCCGCCGCTCACCGTCCGCGTCTCACCGACCTCGACGACCGGCCCCCGTACGTTCACAGCAGTCCCTGTGCCGTCGGGGGAAAGAGCGTATCGGTCAGCCGGACACTCGGAAGTCACGGCGCACGAAACGTTTTCAGTGAAAGCAAAGTACAGTGGGTATGGCCGCACTCGAGCACGAGTTCTCCCTGGATGGGATGCTGGTATTTAATGGTCTCTACGAATGCCGGGTCCCGAATGAACTCGACTTCGAAACCGTTCTGCTCTCTCTTCCCGAGTACGAGGAGGGCACCCAAGAAGACCCGGGTGACGGATTCACCCGTCTCGCTCTCGACAGTGCATTGAGTTCTCGAAGGGATGTCGAGGAGGAATTAGGGGAAGAGTTGCGTGAGGTCGACCACATCCGTTACGTAGCTGAACAGTATGAGAGGACGGTTGCTGAGGTTGACGGCGAACGCCGTGCGGTATCGGTTCCATCCCAAAGACGGGTTGATCTCCACTGGCGTTTTCCGGACTTCCTTGCTGCTAGAGGTAGCCGTGAGGACACGAAGCAGGCAGTTAGCACTCTACAGAAGGAACTGGGTGGCGATTTTGGATTTCTGAAGCTGGAATTTGACAGTCACTTCCTCCAACAGTTATTCGAAGAGATGGAACCGGTGCCGGGGCCCCTACGTCTCGAGCGGATCACGGAGGTGGACCTCCGCTCAACCTCGGGTAAATTTGGTCAATTCAACCGGGTCTCCACAGAAGGAAAATCTCTCGACAGGAGTGATATCATCAGTAGGCTATCCAACGAGCATGAAATTGAGAGTCTCGGCGGGGTGTTCGAGATTGAGGGACACGAGATTCATGCAACGGTGTCGACGAACGGGCGAATCCATGTTCGGGCCTCCGGTGACATTCAGCATCGAGACGATTACGGCCGAATATTCCTTGCGCTTGGTTTCCTGAATCGCTTCATCGAGACGTATCGTCACTGGAAATCTGGCAAATGAGCGGGGAAGAGGACCACGAACTCGAAATCATCGGGATGACTGTCAAGGAGGCGATTGATGCTGGGGAATCTCAGTCAATAGAGTACAAGCGTGAGATCAACGACGCGAGTGATATCGCGAAAGAGGTCGTTGCTCTAAGTAACAATGGTGGTGGGACCGTGTTCGTCGGTGTCAATGACGACGGAACCGTAGCCGGAATAGAGCGTCCGAAGGAAGCGGGTGAGCGGATTGCCGGAGTTCTGCAAGATATTCAGTCACCACCTAATTACGACATTCTGGAACTCGAAGTTCAGGATAAGTCGATAATCTCGATTATCGTACCTAACTATCCACACTTTCCCCTCGCCTATGACTACAAATTCTACCAGCGCCGCGGAACTACGAAACAGAAGCTCACCCCTCCCGAGGTCTGGGAGCTGATGCCAGACAGGAACTGAGGTGGGTCTCTAAGAGAACCACGGACGACACGCTCTTGCCGCCGCGCCCCAGACCACCGAACCATGCGCGTGCGCGACTGGCAGGACATCGTCGAGGAGGTGGTCGACTCGGGGGCCGACCCGGACGGCTGGCGTGCGGTCGCCGGCGACCGCCGGGGGGGCCTCGGCGAGGACATGTTCATCGGCCATCCGTCGGCGGGCGTCTTCCAGCTCAAGACGTACGCCAGGAACCCGTTCGACGTGAAGGGCGTCGGGAGCGAGGTGGCCCGTCGCATCGACGACGACCTCGAACCGCTGTTCCCCGACCGGGATCACGACGGGCGGTTCGGCGTCCAGTCCGCGCCCGAGGACGAGGACGCCGCCGCGGAGTCGGCGAAGCGACTGGAGGAGGTCCTGAAGACCCACGCCGACGCGCCGACGACGGGTGACGCGCTGTTCGAGGATGTGATGGACGCGCTCGACTCGCCGGCGTTCGGGCCGATGGAGTACGAGTTCGACGGCCGCCCCGAGGAGATGGACGACCTCTCCGAGACGTTCGAGGAGGCCGAGGAACTGCTGTCGAAGGAACTGGACGACCTCATCGAGGAGGACGGGGTCGGCCGCGGCTTCGAGTAGCGTTCACTTCCACTCCGGTCCCCGCACGCTTTTATACCGCTTCGTCGAGAGCCCCGGTCATGCGCTTCGACAGGGACGACGACGGGGCACGGCGGGTGGCGACGCTGGACATCGAGACCACCCACTACGACGCGGCGAAGGGCGAGGTGGTCGCGGTCGGCGTCGGCGTCCACGAGTTCGGGACGCCCGGCTCGGACGCCGTGTACGACTGCGTCCTCCGCGAGGGGGACGACGAGCCGGCCGTCATCCGCGACGCGCTCGACCGGCTGGCCTCGTACGGGGCCGACCGGCTCGTCACGTACAACGGCGCCGAGTTCGATATCCCCTTCCTGAACGACCGGCTGCGGGCCCACGACACCGACCCGGTCGCGCTCCCACCCGTCGACCACCTCGACCTGTACGCCGACCGCAAGCGACGGGCGGACGACGCGGGCCGGAAGTGGCCCAGCCTGGAGGAGTGTGTCGCGGCCTACGACGCCACTCCAGCCGAGACGCACTGGCGGGGGGAGCAGGTGACGAACAGCCGCTTCGGCGAGGAACTCGGCCCGGAGTACCTCGACGCCGTCCGGGCCGGAGACGGCACCGACCTCCGTGCGGTCGTCGAACACTACCTCCGGAGCGACCTCGAGAACAACTTCCTCGTCTACTACGGGGACGTGGGGACACCGTTCGAGCCGGCGTTCGCGGGAACGCAACGGGAGTTCTGACCAGGTGGAGATATAACTTTAAAATAACTGGGATATGGTGGAAGGTAATGTCATAATACAGTTAACACGCTATCTACTATCTCTCCCTTCCGATTCGCCGCCGTCGTCTGCGGGATCCACCTCTTCCGCGGAGTCCCGCTCCTCAGCCGGGCCCATCCCCATCTCGATTCCATCGATTCCACGCCCTTTCTCGTCGTATCGCCCCGGGTCCGGCCCGCCGTCGTCGGCCGGTGGTTGGGGGCCGGCGCTCGCCTCGCCGACCCGGTGCCGGACGAACGCCATCGTGGCGGCGTTCAGCGCGAGGCCCACGGGCGCGGCGACGAGCGCCGTCAGGAGGATACTGGGCAGCCCCGCCGAGAACGCCACCGAGGAGAGCGGCACCGAGCAGACCGCCACGAGGGCGGCGTAGGCCAGTGCGAAGACCACGTAGTCCGCCGTGAGCGCGATTCTGGCACCGAGCCGGAACGCCCGGCGCGGGCCGAGGTCCGCGGCGACACCCGCGTAGACCCCGGGTGCAAGCAGGTAGTAGCCGACGAGCGCCACGACGAACACCGGAACGAACAGCGCGGTGGCGATGCCCCCGGCTGCGAGGATTCCACCTCCGAGGACCAGCAGGACCAGCAGGAAGCAGACCTGGAGCGCGGCGAACGCGAGCGTCACGGGAGCGTACCGGCGCAGGTTCTCGACCGGGTCGCCGGACCGTCCCGCCAGCGCGTCGTCGATGGACCCGAGGTAGATGGCGGTCAGGAGGCCGACGAGGAGCAGGCTCCCGCCCGCGACACCTATCCCGGTGACGAGGAGTTCCGGCTGGTTCGCGACGGCGGTGCTGGAGTAGCCGAACACGGAGACGCCAGACTCGGTCGGCGCGTTCAGGAACGTCCAGACCCCGGCGACCGGCGTCGGGAGGCCGAAGTTTATCTGCATCGTCACGTCGGCACGCGCGGCGCGTTCGAGCTGGTCGACCGACAGGAGGCCGGCGACGAGCGGGACGAGCGCGAGCCACGGGCGGCTGGCCAGTACGTCCACTCCGGCGGAGAAGTACGACATCGTTGACGGGGAACGGTGGCCGTCGCGGCTGTCGGTGGAGGAGGGCGTCGACATCATCTGAATGCCGAACGCCGTGTCACTTCAACCGGACGGAGGCTCAAGCACCGAATTCACCCTCCGTGACGCGGACGACGACCGTCTCGTCCACGTCACGGAGGTCGTAGTCGGGCAGCTCCGGGCCCGTCCGCGTGACGAACATCGGGTCGACGAGGCGACGGTCGGGGCCCCGACGGGTCCCGTCGTTCCCGTCGTCCGCCGCCGTGTCGCCCTCGTCGCCGCCTGCCGCGTCGCCCTTGTCGGGCGTCACGACGCCGTACACTTTGAGGAAGCGGTCGCTCTCGTCGGGCGTGACGCGGTCCTCGCGGAGGTCGCTCGCGAGGTCCCGGGAGAGCCACTCCTCGTCGCTGACGGAGGATTCCAGCACGAGTGCCTCGTCGACGAAGCGGACGAGGTACCAGTTCAGGTCGTTCAGCAGGGCGACGGCGGCGCCGAGCGAGACCGTCTCCAGCGCCACGGAGTTGTGGTACGGCTGCCGGAGGTCGTAGGTCGCGAGCGCCTCGCGGGCGGTCTCCCGCGAGAGCAGCTCGTACCGGAGGTCCACGCCGTCGTCGCCCAGCAGACAGACCCGCGCCATACCCTCGACTGCCGGGGGCGCACTCAAAGCGGTTTCGACCGGGCGGGTCGGTCGGTGGCCCGCCCGTTACTGGATGTACGAGGGTTCCTCCGCGTCGCAGTTCTCCTCGTGGGCCGCCGCGTCGTCCGGGTCGTCGAACAGGAGGCCACACGCCTCGCACTCGTACCACGTCTCGCCCTCTCGGGTGGTTTCGGCGACCATGTGCGGAACCTGACCGCCCGCGGACAAATGTGTTTCTCCGAGCGTACCCCGTCAGGAGTCACCGGACGACGGGGCTCGAAGTGGGGCCCGGACTTAAGTCTCGTGCGCCCCTCCCACCGACGAATGATAGAGGTCCGGGACCTGCGCAAGGAGTACGGCGACTTCGTGGCCGTCGAAGGGTCGAGCTTCACGGTCGAGGGGGGCGAGGTGTTCGGCATCATCGGGCCGAACGGGGCCGGCAAGACGACGACGCTGAAGACGCTGGCCGGCCTGCTGGAGCCGACGAGCGGCAGCGCCGAGGTCGCGGGCTACGACGCCTCGGACCCGCGGATGCGCCAGCAGCTCGGCTTCCTCCCCGAGGAGTCACCGCTGTACGAGGAGATGACGCCCATCTCCTATCTCACCTTCTTCGCGGACCTCTACGACGTGGACCGCGAGGTCGCGGAGACCCGCATCCACGATACGCTGGACCGACTCGACCTCGAGTACCGCGAGCGACCACTGGGCGACATGTCGAAGGGGATGAAGCGGAAGGTCGCCATCGCGCGCTCGCTGGTCAACGACCCCGACGTGCTGGTGTACGACGAGCCGGCGTCGGGGCTGGACCCGCTGACGACCAACTACATCATCGAGTTCACCCGCGACCTCGCCGACGAGGGGAAGACGGTCGTCTTCTCGGCGCACAACCTGTATCACGTCGAGTCCATCTGCGACCGTATCGCCATCATGAACGAGGGGAAGATCGTCGCCCGCGGCAGCGTCGAGGAGCTGCGCGCGCAGTACGGCCGCACCACGTACCACGTCTACACCTCCGTGCCGGTCGAGGACTCGACGCCCGTCGAGGGGAGCGCCGGCGAGCGCCACGAGCGGACCGTCGAGTCGATGGATGCGGTGGATGCGACCCGCGAGGCCGCCGAGGCCGCCGGGGGACGGATGGTCGACATCCGGACCGAGGACCCGTCGCTGGAGCGCGTGTTCCTCGACCTGGCGGAGGGTGAGAGCGAGGCCGAACGAGCCGTCGCCCGACGTGCCGCCGACGGGGCGGCCAGCGAGGACACGGAGACGGCCCGCGCGACGCCCCCGGGGGCCGACGAGTGAGGCCACGGACGGTCCTCCGTATCGCCCGCTGGGAGGTCACGAAGAACGCCGGCGGCCTCGACCGCCGGACCGTGGCGGTGGCGGTCGTCGGCATCCTCTTCGCCTTCGCGCTCGCGCCCGTCGTCGCGGGCGGTGGGTTCGCGCTCGACGACGGCATCTACCGCGCCGGGGTCGCCGAGGACAGCGTCTTCTACCCGGCCGTGGCGAGCGACGACACGTTCCGGGTCGTCGAGCCCGAACCGGGGCTCCTCGCGGCCGGTGAGGCCGACATCGTCATCCAGGAGGGCCGACTCGTCGCCGCGGACTCGGAGAAGGGCCGCGCGGCGGTCGCCGAACTCCGGACTACGGTCCAGCAGTTCAACGACCGCCGGATGCTGAACGAGACCAACGCCTCGGCCGCCTATCCCGTGTTCCCGGTCTCGCTCCAGTACGCCGACCGTGGCTCGGTCGACACCGGTGGGGACGGCGGCACGGACGGTGACGGCGGGACGGGCGGCGGTGGTACGGGGAGCGATGGCGGTGACGGTGGGACCGGAAGCGACGGTGGTTCCGGGGGCACCGGCGGCGGCGACGGCGGCGGCCTCCCGTCGGGCGGCGGTGGCGGCCAGTTCGGTGTGCCGGGGCTCTCCGGCGGCGTCTTCGGCGGCGGCACCACCGGCGGGACGCCGGGCGACCTCGCCCCGCCGTTCCCCTTCGGGTCGTTGGTGCTGGCGTTCGTCTTCGTCATCCCGCTGAACTTCGTCATCCAGGCGTACGGCTCGTCCGTGCTGAGCGAGCGACTCAACCGACGTGGAGAGTTGCTGCTCGTGGCGCCGGTGAAGCCACGCGAGATCGTCGCCGGCAAGACGCTCCCCTACTTCGTCGGCGCGGTCCTCATCACGGGTGCCATCACGGGCCTCATCGCGCTCGGAACCGGGAGCGGGAGCCTGCTGTCGGTGGTCGCGGTGGCGACGCTGGCGCTGCTGTTCCTGGCTGCCTCGTTCGTCGGCGCGATGTTCGCGCGCTCGTTCAAGGAGTTGACCTTCGTCACCGTCGCCATCTCCGTGCTGTTGATGACGTTCGCGTTCGTCCCGGCCATCTTCACCGATGTCGGGAGCGTGGCGCTCATCTCGCCGCTGACGCTGGTCGTCCGTGACCTGACGGGGGCGACGGTCGGCCCCGGCGGTATCGCGTTCGCGCTGCTCCCGACCACGTTGACCGCACTCCTCCTGTTCGCGCTCGGGACGGGCATCTACCGCGAGGAGGACATGTTCACCCAGCGGCCCGTCCATCTGAAGGCGATGGACTCGCTCGCGGCCCGCATCAGCCGTCCGCGCTCGCTGACGCTCGTGGTCGCGGCGCTCGTCCCGTTCGTCTTCGTCGCGGAGCTGATGGCCGTCGCCCTGCTGTTCGCGCTCCCGGGTGGGCTCTCGGTCGTCCTGCTCCTGACCGTCGTGGCGGTGATCGAGGAACTGGCGAAGTCGCTCCCGGTCTACGCCGGGTTCATGCACGCCCGCTACGAGCGGACGGCCCGGACAGCCGTCATCGCGGGTGCGTTCGCCGGCTTCGGCTTCTTCCTCGCCGAGAAGCTCACCCTCATCGTCCAGGTGGTCGGGCTGGACCAGCAGATCTCCGAGGGGAGCGCCGTCTTCCAGACCGGCGCGAACGCGGGGCCGGCCGTGGCGCTCTTGCTGTTGCTCGCGCCGCTCGCGCTCCACGTCGTCACGACCACGTGCTCGGCGCTGGGTGCCACCCGGAGCCGCGACGGGTACGTGCTCGGGCTGACGGCAGCCATCCTCCTGCACGTCGTCTACAACCTCTCGGTGGTGGTCTTCCTTGTCTGACCACACCGGCTC
>Ga0207757_100584_pt1 | contig 22399 bp, 23 predicted proteins | sample A23P3SouthBayCA_2_FD_187752 | JGI IMG/M metagenome (GOLD analysis project Ga0207757, IMG submission 187752) | Aerobic enrichment media microbial communities from Eden Landing Ponds, California, USA - A23 P3 (2) (SPAdes) | ecosystem: Environmental > Aquatic > Marine > Unclassified | place...
CAGTGTGAGGCCCACACCTACCCCGACGGGACGGTCGGCATGCACGACGTCGACTTCTCGGTGTACCCCGACGAAGTCGTCGCACTCGTCGGCGGCAACGGTGCCGGGAAGTCGACGCTCCTCGAACACCTGAACGCGACGCTCGTTCCCGACGACGGCGAACTCGTCGTCGACGGCACGCCGATCACCGAAGACAACAAGGCACACGCACGGCGGGAAGTCGGCTTCGTCTTCCAGGACGCCGATACGCAACTTGTCGCGCCCACGGTCCTCGATGACGTGATGTTCGGCCTCCAGAACTACGGCGTGCCCGGTGACGAAGCGAGAGCGCGCGCTCGTGAGGCGCTCGCGACCGTCGACGCGGGCCACCTCGAAGACCGGATTCCTCACTATCTAAGCGGCGGCGAGAAACGCCTCGTCGGCCTCGCCGGCGTGCTCGTCCTCGAACCGAGCGTAGTCGTGCTGGACGAACCGCTCGCAGGGCTCGACCCCGAGCGGTCCCAACTGGTCGCCGAGCGAATCGAGCAGATTCACGAGGACGGTATCAGCGTCGTCTTGTCGACGCACGACCTCGAATTTGCCGCTGAAGTCGCAGACCGAGTCTGTGTGATGGCTGGCGGTAACGTCGTTGGAAGCGGAACCCCGCGGGAGGTGTTCTACGACGACGCGCTGTTGGCGGACGCGAACCTTCACCCGCCGAGTGCCGTTCGGGTGGCTCGCGATGCAGGGCTGGGGGCGACCGAACAGCCGGTGACTGAAGCGGATCTGGTGGCGCTCCTCACAGAAGCCGACAACTTCGGACCCACACAGACACCCTCTCCAGATGGGCGCGGACACGACTGAGCGCCTCGCTCGGTACCTCGCACCACTTCCTGACCGAGTCGAATCGGTAGCCCTCCAGTACGCGTGGGTGATCGTCGCGATCAACCTCGCGGGAACGGCATTCGGCTTCTGGTACTATATCCCCCAGTTCCAACTCGATCCGGTCGTCGCGTGGCCGGTCGTCCCGGACAGTCCGACGGCTACGCTGTTCATCGCCTGCTCGCTGGCGCTGTACAAACTCGGCTGGTCGAACGAGTACCTGAACATGCTGGCGTTTTTCGGTTGTATCAAGCTCGGCCTCTGGACGCCGTACGTCCTGACGGTGTTCGCAGACGCGTTTCTCGCGACGGTTACGCCACCACCGCAGGTCGTTCCACTGTTCGGACGAGAACTCGCCTCGAACGCGATGTACGCCTTCCTGTTCGTCTCACACTTGGGGATGGTCGTCCAAGCGTTTCTCATCCATCGCTACAGTGACTTTCCGGGTCGAGCGATTTTCGTTGCCGTGATTTGGTACGGATTCAACGACCTTGTCGACTACTTCGTCCCGATTGTCTGGACACCGTATCACACCCTGTTGCCGGTCGAACCGATCGTGGACGGCACCGTCCAGCACGTCTCCCCGACACACGAGATTGCAGCTGCGGGCGCTGTTGCGCTGACGATACTGGCGACAATACTCGCCGTTGTGACTCGACGAGTGAAAATCACCTAACACGAGGGATCTGTAGCGGGCTGAGATCTCACTTTGGGTCCTGGTCCCGTCACAGAACGCCCAGTTCGAACACTGCAAGGTAGATCTGCCCACCACCGGCCACTATCATCACCACGGCTGCAACCTGTTGGACCCGTCTCGAGTACGTTCCCAAGGAGCGCCAGGAGTCGATTCCGACGCCCGCGAGCAACGTCACTCCAACAAGTGGGAGCGTCACCCCGAGTGCATACACGGCCAGCACGAGGGCACTCGAATGGGCCGGTAATGCGAGCGCCTGGGTGACCACGCCGAAGAGGAGTGGCACCACACAGCCCGCTGCGGCAACTGCATACACGGCACCGAACACACCGAATCCGGTCACTGACGCCGGTCGTTCCGGAAGCGGGACGCGAAGTTCCGGCCCGCGGTTCATGAGCGTCGCGATGCCGAAGGCGATCAATCCAACCCCGATAATCGGTTCGAGTACCGGCAGTGCGGTCTTCACTGGCTGACCCACTGCCAGGACGAGCAGCGCGACGACGGCGAGAGCACCGAGTGCGCCTCCGGCAGCGGCACCAGCAGGTGCGAGCATCCCCGTATTCCCATCGTTCTCGCTCAGATAGTACCCCACGTAGCCCGGAAGAAGCGGGAACGCACAGGGGGCGAAGAACGTCGCGACGCCAGCGCTTGCAGCGAAGGCCAGCGCCCCAACGACTGCAGGTTCGACCATGTTACACCAGTGAATCGAGTTGGTCTCGGAGTGTTTTCTCCCCGGCGAGCCCGCTGTGACCGAACTCGATGGTTCCGTTCTCGTCGGTGATGGCGATGTAGGGGAGTCCGCCCGCTCCGAACGCCGCCAGCAGCTCGCTACCGGGGTCCAAGCCGACGGTCCAGGCACCATTATTGCGACTCCACCACTCGGCAATGTCGGCTCTGGTCAGCGTCTCGCTCGGGCGTTCGTTCGTCACGGAGATGAACGATACCTCCTCATATTCGGGCTGAATCGCGTTCAGAATCTCGAGCTGGTCGTCGCAAGGGGCACACCAGGTGGCGAAGAGATCGACCACAGTGACTGTATCTGGTGTCGGCACGACCGCTTCGCCAGCCGTCGAACCACGTGCGTCCAGGGTCTCGACGCGGATTGGAAGCTGCTCCTCGCCTCGAGATTGTATGCCCGGCAGACCGTTTTGGGCAACCCACAGACTTCCCCCGGTGAGTCCGAGCCCTGCGATAGTAGCAACGGCCTGCCGACGGTTCACGCGTTTCTCACCGTTCTCAGATCAGAGATGATAGTTTCTTCATCCGGCGATTTCGAGCGATAAGCGCGCTCGACGAACCCGTCGGCGTTGACGAGCAGCGTCAGGGCCGAGTGTGTGAACATATACATGTCCATGTCCTCGGGTTCGGTGCGCTGGAAGGCGACGCCGAACTGGTCCTGTACGACTGCCTTGGCTCGCTCCTTCGAGGCTGGCCGGAGGAAGTGCCAGTTCTCGTGATCGGCGTCGACGTTCATATCGTCGGCGTACGTCCGAAGGCGCTCGGCAGTGTCACGGGAGGGGTCGAACGTCGTCGGGAAGAACGAAACGACGTCGCTGTACCCGTTGTTTTGTGCGTGGGCCTGGATGTTTCGCTGTGTCGAGATGAGGACGGGACAGACGGTTCGGCAATGACTGTAAAAGAATGTGAGAAGTGACGCTGTCTCGATGTCACGCAGACGAATCTCTCGGGAATCGACTGGTGCGGGGACGGTAACATCCGGAATCTGTTCGCCCCACGCTGGATACGGAACGTCGCTACTCTCGAATTCTCGATCGGGTTCCCCGAGAGCGACGTTAGGATTCGAATCGCCGAGGCCAACGCTCCCGAGACACCCGGCAAGTCCACCGATTGCTCCAACTGCTCCGGTCGACCTGAGAAACGTTCGTCTGTCCATAAGGGGTACTTACGGTCTCGAACATTTGGGGTATCTGGTTCGGGTCTCGAATACACGTCACCGCGTACTCTTGGCCCGTTCTCGTTCGTCTGGATTCGGATGATGCTCTTATAGTCATAGAGACGAAACAGCGGGCTAGAACTCGGACTATCTAGTGGTGACAGGATGACACTCGGTGCTCCAGCGGCTGAGACGCTCTTGTCAGTGGTACTCCATACTGGGTTAGTAACGTCCGAGCAAATCGAACTCTCTGCGTTCTTCCTGATCGGTCTCCTCGGTGGGGCACACTGCCTTGGGATGTGTGGCCCCCTGGTAACGATGTATGCCAAACAGTTCGGAGGAAGTGCAACGAGCAGTCCCGAGCGGTCTGGGATTACGTTTCGGGAACTCCGCCAACACCTCCTGTTCAACGGTGGTCGAACAGTGAGTTATGCCGCGTTGGGCGGACTCTTCGGACTTGCAGGCGCATTCGTGTTCGACGCTGCGTCGGTCGTCCTGGTATTCAGCGGTGCCGTACGCGCAACGGTCGGGTTGGTCATCGGCCTCCTGATTGTCGGGACCGGCCTCCGATACGTGAGCGGGAGACACGGCAGCCACGGAAGCAGTATTGAATTTCCACTTGTGGGGCGACTCGCCGGCGTCTTCGGAACGCTCCAGTCACGTATCGACGGGTGGGCCCAGGGCCCAGGTATCGTCGGGCTGGGGCTCATCCACGGCTTGCTCCCGTGCCCGCTTCTCTACCCGGCCTACCTGTACGCGTTCGCGCGCGGTTCTCCGCTCGCCGGTGTCCTCACGCTCGGTGTTCTCGGATTAGGGACCTTCCCCACGCTGTTCATCTACGGAACGATCGTCCAGTCGGTCGATGCGACCAACCGTCAGCGACTCCACCGTGCGCTTGGGGTGGCGTTCCTGTTCCTCGGGCTGATGCCGATCGCGCACAGCCTCGCGCTGTTTGGGATTCAGGTTCCGCATATCGAACCACCGATCTACCAGCCCCTCAGTGGGTGATGGATCAAGAAACGGAAGTTGGGTTGGTGCCGGTCAACGACCGAAGTCGAAGGCAACGACTCGCCCTCGTCCATACATGACAAAGGCTTCCACGTCGCCGTCGCCATCGATATCGGCCAGGGTCGGGTGCGTGTAGATTGCATCCTCACGCTCATAGGTCCATACGATCTCTCCGGAACGTGGGTCGACGACGGAGACGATGCCGTCGTTCGTCGGTGCAACGAGTTCGACAGTTCCGTCTCCATCGACATCCCCGACCGACGGTGGCGGCATCATCTGGACGTCTGCGGTCGTGAGCGTCGTCGTCCACTCCGTCGTCCCGTCGCCCGCAGCGAGACTGTACAGTATTCCGTCTTTCGCAACGGCGTACACTTCCGATGATCCGTCACCGTCGCCGTCTACGACTGCATTGACCGCTGCGAACGACCCGAGATCTCGCTCCCAGACGATGTTGGCATCCCCGTCAACCATCGCAACGAGGCCACCTCGGGCGGTCGCGACGACGATCTCGGCGGCAGAGTCGCCATCTGCCTGGCCTGTCGCCATCCACGTGATAGAACTCTCGAACGACACCGGTGTCTCCCAGGCCGACCTCCCATCGTGTTCGAACAAGTAGAGCTGACCGGAACCACCCGCTCCGACGGCGATTTCTGGCTCTCCGTCACCGTCGAAATCATCGACGGCGGGCTGCCCCCAGGTATACGAACCGAGCTGTCGGGTCCAGACAGTAGTCCCGTCGCTACGGATGACGAAGACCGTTCCCCGAACGTCGATGACGACGATTTCTGGGTCACCATCCCCGACGACGTCGGCGACAATCGGTTTTGTGTATCCGTACGACGTGAGCTCATGCTCGAATTCGACATCGCCCGTCAGTGGGTCGTATGCGATGAGTTTGTTCTCTGTCGTCGCCGCTAGTACCTCGTCGATACCGTCAGCGTCGTAATCGGCGACGGTCGGGTCTGCGACAGCGTGAATCGTACAATCAGGCGCCGGTATCTGATACTGCCACTTAGAGTGGCCATTAGCTCCATTCAATGCCGCGAGTTCACAGTTCTCGGTATCCGCTCTCCCACTGATCGGTGCATATACGACCCCTCTGTCTTCTATCCGCCCGACTGCCGGAGCATGGTGATTTCCACTCACCTCTCGTGCCGTGTCGCTCACCCACAAGACCGATGATCCGCCGCCGAATCCACCGGTCTGCATGATCCCCCCAGCGATGAGACTCACAAGAACGAACAGAAGAATCGCGATGGCAACGACCGTTCGACGGCGCATTCGAATTTGAGTTTTGAGCCGAACCTAAATAATCGCTCCAATGCCCTGATTGATTCGAGAGCCGAACCAGACGCCAAGCGAGTTCGGGGCTACTGCGTCGTCATCGCCGACATACTCAAGGGCGACGACTCGCCCGTCACCATACCGGACGAGTATCTCTGCAGCACCATCATCGTCGATATCGTGAACGGTTGGGAACGTCCATACCGGAACTGTTCGCTCGTACAGGGCTAGTTCCGCACCGGTCTCGGGATCGAGAACCGCAACTGTTCCGCTGTTCAGTACCCTGACCACTTCGGGGCGAGCGTCACCGTCGACGTCACCGAGGACGGGTGGTAGAACGATCGTATCGTCGTTCCCCGAAACCCTCGTCGACTACCGGGTCTGTCCAGATAGTCCATCCAGTGCTAGGGTTGTTCGCGTCCTGGCGGTTGAGTGCGTCCGTTCACCAATTGTCTCAGCAAATCTAGAAATTCCTGGTTCGATGTCTCTGTACCGTAGATCCTGACGGAGTCGACGCCAGCGTAGCCGTGTTCGCCGGCATCATCACGCTCCCAGTAAAGCCACCCAGTCTCCTCCTCACCATCGAATCCCATGTCGTCAACCGGGAAGGTCAGGACCAGCACATCGTGACTGTCGCCATGATGGCTTTCGATCTCGGTAACCTCCCCGTCGTCGAGTGGGCGTGCACCTTCGCCGTCCTGAACAACGAACCGTGACCCAAACCGATAGCGCACAGGTTCGTCCGTGGGGTCGAACGTCTCTCGTTCACCATCACCGTTGAGGAACTCTGAGGGATGGACGGCAACCGACACTGACTCGTGTTCGTCTACGTCGATAAAGTTCTCTGCGTTCTCGGGTTGAATATCGATATCGAGTTCGAGGGGAAAGTGTGCGGCTGCAACACCGCTCAGAGTGGGGATAGCAGCAACAGTGGCAGCAGCACCGAGCGTTCCCTTGAGGTAGCGCCGCCGCGTTGTAGTGTCGTTCTTCGATTCATCATCTGTCGTTGTTGATCTTTGCGTCCTCATGCAACAGGACGAGAAGCGGAGCGTGGTAGTATGGCAATTCTGGTCCAATCAGCGAACGTCGATCACGACGAATAGCCAAGCATGACGACCCGCCCGTCCCCATACCGAACGAGTATCTCTTCGGTCTCATCGTCGTTAATCTCGTGCACGGTCGGAAACGTCCAGATCGGGACGTTCCGCTCGTACAAGGCCAGTTCCGCACCAGTGTTAGGATCGAGAACTACGACCGTCCCACTGTTCAGGACTCCGACTATTTCGGAGTGAGCGTCACCGTCAACGTCACCGAGGACGGGTGGTGGAACGATCGTATCGTCGTTCTTCGAAACCGTCGTCGACCACTCGGTCTCGCCGGATTGGGCGTCCAGTGCCAAGAAGACTCCTCCAACTCGACCGAGATACAACTCGACCCTTCCGTCGTCATCTGCATCAGCAGCCGCCCGAATCCGAGCGTTCGTGAGATTACGTTGCCACTCGCGCTCGCCAGTCTGACTATCGTAGGCCCGAATCGAAGAGGTTCCAGCGGTGAACACCTCGATGGCTGGATCGTCGTCGACCTGGGCTGTCGCTGTATATGTGGCAGACCCGTTCTGTTGCCAGTCGACCGTTCCGTTAGCCGAAAGGAGGAGTGGTCCCCTGCTACTCCCGATGAGGATTTCGGGCGACCCATCTGCGTCGAAATCGTTCACAATCGGGGCTTGCCAGACGCTCGGCGTCGACCAATGCGTTTCGTTCAGACTGAATCGCCAGGCTACGCTCCCGTTCCCGTGGACCACGACGACGCCACCTTTAATATCACTCGTGACGACCTCCGGTCCCGGTGCCGAAGAGACGTTCGCGATGGTGGGGCGGCCGTATCCATAAGTATGCAGTGGTACACGCCACTTCTCCGTCCCGCTCTCTGCCGAGTATGCAATGACGGCGTCCTCGGTCGAGGAAACGATGACCTCGAGTTCACCGTCGCTGTCGACGTCCTCGATAGCCGGTTCGGTCAGGGCGTGCGTGAAGCAATCGTCCGACGGCATTCCGGTTCGCCATAGGGACGAACCGTTCTCCGGTGTAAGCCGTACGAGTGCGCAGGATGTATCGGTAAGAGGAACGTCGCTGTTGGGCACCTCCGCGACGGGGGCGACGATGACCTTTCCTTCGGGTCCGACCCCGACGGCGTGATGATTGACTTCGTTGTCTCGCGGCGTCTCACTCACCCAGCGTTCGGTGAGTTCGCCACCGGAGGAGAATCCGAGTCCCACCAATGCGAGCGCCACCAGTACTCCCGAGATCATAAAGAGAACCAGAAGAGTCCGATGGCGCATGTTGATTGATCAGCTATCCTTATTCAAAGGGTTGCTCGTTCGCCCGGCGGATTCGAGAACCAAACCATGGACGTTTTTCTCCAGACTTTCGTAGCCGTACGTGATGGATCGTCGTCGGTATTCTCGATTATGGGTCCCGGGAATCTTGACCCTGTGTCTGCTGATGCTCCTCCCTGGTGTGGCGAGTGCCCACGACGTGACCGGATCGCGATTCAACGCACCGATTCCACTCTCGTTGCTCTTTCTCGGTGCTGGTGGAACAGTCGCACTGACCGCCGTGTGGCTGGCGATCACGGATCGAACAAACACGAAGACGAGACGACGCACGCTCACAACGGCCGACGCCCGGACAGCCTACTGGATTCGGGCGGTCGTGGGAGTCACATTCCTCTTCGGTGTCGTCACGGCACTCGCGTTTGGGGTCCTCGGACGGCAGGTCGCTGCGGAGAACTTTGCGACAGTGTTCACGTGGCCGGTCTGGTTTCGCGGCGTGGGACTGCTCGCTATCCTGCTCGGCTCCCCGTGGAACGCACTCTCTCCGTGGCGGGCAGTCTACCGTGGGCTGTGTCGGCTTGAGGGGCGACAGCTGGCAGTCTTGGGTGGATATCCCTCCCAGCTAGGCGCCTGGCCCGCGCTGGCTGGCTTTCTCCTCCTCATCGGTATTGTCGAGAACTTGACTGTCATCCCACGGTCGCCAACACTCACGACCGTCGTGATTTCCGTCTATGCGTTCGTTATGCTCACCGGGGCAGTACTCTTCGGACCGACTTGGTTCGAACGGGCCGACCCGCTGGGTGTGCTGTATCGCTTGTTTGGCCACGTCGCAGGGGTGTCCATTAACCGAACTCCTGCAGGGAACGTTGAGATTTCGGTTCGACCACCGTGGCGAGGTTGTAGCGACCCCGTCTCGGGGCTGGCAATCGTCGTCTTCGTTGTCGCTGCTGTTTACACTGTCAGCTTCGACGGATTCACCAATACCCGACTGTACCAGACCGTCTTGTTCGGTGTTCGGGACGCGATTGGGACCGGCCCGCCAACGAGTGTTCTCCTCTATGGTTTCGGACTCGTCCTGTTCGTCGGAGCGTTTGCGCTGACGGTCTTGGCCGGTGACGCGCTCGGGATCTCCCCACGTCTCGGGGGCGAGATCGCGACCGATGGGGGGCAGACAGCGTGGCGTGGAGCAGCCCGAGCGTTTGCACCCACTATTCTCCCCATTGCAGCCGCCTACGATGTCGCGCATAACTACCCATACGTCGTTCGGAGCACAGCTCGACTGCTCGAGATCAGCGCCCAACCACTCGAAATCGGTGTCGACTCGCTCGATCCGTTCGGGTGGCTTTCACTACAGGTCTTCTGGGGATCACAGGTGCTTTTGATCGTCATAGGGCACGTCATTGGAGTCGTAGCGGCCCACCACGTCGCAGTCGAGCGGTATCCCTCACTCTCGGATGCCCGCCGGGGTCACCTTCCGCTCGTCGTCTTGATGATCGGCTATACGGTCCTTTCGCTGTGGATTATCTCGCAGCCTGTGGTCGGAGGATGAACTCAACATGAACATAACAACTCCAGAACAGACCCGTTGCGACACACTCAGATGCGTCCACACTTAACGGAGAGATAATGGCGACTATTCCACTCCACGCGGTTCCCGACATCGGGTCTGCTACCCTACTGATACTCGTGACCATCGCGGCGATGGGCACGGCACTTCTGTTAGGAGTGGCGTTTGCTGCACTCGTCCGACGACGGTCACGACCGTACCTGTTGCTCGTCGCTGCTTTCATAGCTCTTCTCGGTCGGTCCGTTGTCGCCGGCTTCAGTATGTTCGGAATGCTCTCGCCGACGACACACCACCTCTTCGAACACGGAATGGACGTGCTACTTGTCGCACTCGTCGTCGCGGCGGTCTACTATGCGCGAACCGTCAGTCACGAGGGGTCAGCAGTATGACATACCAGCGAACGCGGATTCACGAGTTCGTCTCCGACCATCCCGGGATCCATTTCAACGAACTCACACGGGCACTTGACCTCGCCCCCGGCCAAGTCCAGTACCACCTCAAGAAACTCAAGCGAAAGGATGCGATCACCGAAGAATCACTGTACGGGCGAACGCACTACTACACGCCCGATTACGGTCCTTGGGAGAGAGGAGCACTGGCCGTGCTACGCAGGGAAACCGCTCGCGACATCCTCGTCTATCTCATGACGAACGGGCCCAGCGCGCCCGACATCGTCGCAGATGGGTTGAATATCGCACGAAGTACCCTCGAATGGCATCTCGACCATCTCGTCGAACAGGAGCTCGTCGACAAGCAGCGCGATGCTCAAAACCACGTCACGCTCGTTCTTTCACATCCGGAGGAGACGGCTCGGATGCTTCGGTTGGTCGAGCCATCGGTCGCCGACAGACTGGTTGATCGGTTCACGCGACTCGTTGACGGGCTACTCGCCGGTGAGCCAGATACGACCGAGAACGACTCGTGAGACGCTGTAGACACTCGTTCGAGAACCGAACCAGAACTCTGCTTTCCGTCGAGTTCAGAGGTTCGAAATAGTGATGGATCTCCTCGACGACGATATTCCTCGGCGACAGGTTCTCAAAACAGCCGTCGCGCTTGGGGGCGCGAGTGCATTGAGTGCCTGCTTGGACCTCGGTGGCCCCGAGCCGGTCCCGACCGGTGATCCGAACGCGAAACCCTCACGCCAACACGCCTGGCGCGAGTACATCCGCCACGACGAACACGGGAATTCCCAACTCCCGAAACACCAGATACTCCTCTACATCAACTTCGACGGGAATGGTCAACCGTCGACTGACACCCGATCGACACTCGAACGAGCACTGACGGTTCTGGACCGGGCCTACGAGTGGAGCCACGAGGGCTTGCTCCATTCGATCGCGTACTCGCCTTCGTACTTCGAGCGGTTCGATCAACCCCTTCCTGAGAACATAGAGCTTCCCGAGCCACGGGCGCTCTCACCGTTCGAATCCCCACGGTTCGATACACAGGACGCGGTCGTCCACCTCGCGAGCGATCGCGCCGACGTGGTGCTCGAAGCCGAACAGGCCCTTCGAGACGAGCAGGACCAAGCGAATGGCGTCTCCGTCGACACCCGACTCACCGACGTCGCGACGATCGAGTCACGACGGACCGGGTTCGTCGGTGCTGGGCTCCCAGCCGAACACCAAGATGCGGCTGGGATTCCCGACTCGAGACCGGTTCCGGAGGCCTCGCCGCTGTTCATGGGCTTCGAGGCTGGCTTCAGGGGGAACCAGGCGACCGAGGATTACGTCACCATCCAAGATGGGCCGTTCGTGGGTGCCACGACGAAAGTGATCGCCAATCTTCGCCAGCGTCTCGAAGACTGGTACGACGAACAGTCCTCCGAGGACCGCGTGATGGAGATGTTCAGTCCCGGCCACGCAGAGAACGACCTCGTTGAGGGGGTCGGGTCGAACCTAGGCTCGAATAGCGATATTGACCAGTTCGTCGACGACATCGAAGCGGACGCGAGAGACCACGGCCGCGTTGGTCACGCACAGAAGGCCGCCCGTGCGAACCGAGACGCGGATGGAAACGTGAAACTCCTCCGCCGCCACTTCGAATCGACGGATGATATCGGGTCGGACCAGAAGGTAGCAAGTCTCCACTTTCCGTCCCTGCAGCGTCGAATCACGGACTTCGAGGATGTCCGTCGGGGGATGAACGGCACCGATCTGACCGAAGTCACACCGGCGATCCGTCAGCGTGTCAACAACGGCATCCTCGAGTATATTTTCGTCCGCCGTCGCGGGAACTTCCTCGTCCCGCCCCGCCGATACCGAGCGGTTCCGAAGCCACGACCCGAATCCTAGTCGTAGCTGCGGTACATGTCCTCTGACGACGATTCGAGGACCGGACCAGAATCGGCTTTTTCCGAGGGTTCTGAGTGTCAGACATGAATCGACGTGCGTTGTTGCAGGCTGGCGCTGCTCTCACCGGGTCGGCAGCCCTCGCCGGCTGTATGGGACTGTTCGAAACACGGCCGATTGGCATCCCGCCGATCCCGGAAGATCGACCGGACGCTATCTACATTCCAAGTCACGTCGAGGGGATGAAGATGTCCGGGATGGCCACCCAGGGCGATTACGCGTTTGGACTCATGTACAGCTATGCCCACCGGTTCTGGAATGTCAACGGCGATTCCGTCTCGCTGACCGAAATCGCCGACGAGGACGACGTCCACCTGATGGCGAGCGTCTGGGACCCCGAGACGATGACGGTGCTTCCGGACACTGGACTCTCGGCGGAGATCTACCAAGGCGACTCGCTCGTCACCCAGGAGGCAATCTATCCGATGCTCTCTCAGCCGATGGGCTTTCACTACGGGTCGAACTTCGGGCTGAATGGCGATGGGGAGTACACGGTCAAACTGAGCGTCGGCGCGATGTCTACCCGTCGGTCGGGAGCATTCCAGGGACGATTCTCGGAGCCAACGACCGTCGAGATTCCCTTCGAGTACAGCCAGCAGGCGAAAGAGGAGATCATGTTCAAGCGAATGGAGGACAAGACCGCGACACCCGGGGCGGTTGACCCGATGGAAATGGAGATGATGCCCGACTCGCTGGCGCCGTCCGAAAGCGACCTTCCGGGCACAGCCATCGGCTCCGGGATGAGTAACGATGCGAAATTCGTCGTGACCGTCCTCGAGACGCCGCCAGCCGGTATCGACGGGGACGGACAGTACGTCGCCGTGTCCGCACGGTCCCGGTACAATCGGATGATTCTCCCCGCGATGGGACTGGAAGGCACGCTCTCGAGGGGGAGCGAGACAGTCTACGAGGGTGAATTCACACGGACGCTCGATCCGAACCTGAACTACCACTACGGCGCAGTCGTTGACGGTGTCGAATCGGGTGACGAACTCTCGTTGCGGGTGACCGTCCAGCCGCAGACCGCACGGCACGAAGGATACGAGACGGCCTTCGGCGGGCTCATGGGTGGAATGGATGACGTGACTATCACTGTCGATTGACAAGAAGGAGAAGATACAATGGAAGAAACGCACACCCGTTCGTACCGCCCACAAGCCATCGTTCGACGTATCAGATACCACCAGCTCGCCTCGGTCACGCTGGCTGGGACGTACGTACTCATGATTCTCGGTGCGTACACGAGTGCGATCGGGGCTGGCCTGTCCTGTCCCGACTGGCCGATGTGTTACGGAACGGTCGTCCCCTTCTTACACCCAGAGATCATCGCCAATTCGCCGTATTCGGCACTCCAGATCTTTGCCGAGTGGGCCCACCGTGGGCTCGCAATGATCGTCGGACTGCTAATCATCTCGACGGCACTCGTTGCCTGGTACACCCGGGAGAGAGCCATCGTGAGAGGATCTGCTGTATTCGCCGCTCTCCTGTTACCGGTTCAAGTCGTGCTGGGTGGGCTGACCGTCACGGAGTCGCTGGAACCGGTTATCGTGACATCACACTTGGCGACGGCGACGTTGATTCTGGTGGCATTGACTGCGTCGACTGTCGTGAGTTGGCCGGCTCTCGATGCCAAGATATCAGTCAGGCGATGAGCTGTATCGAGCGGTTCGTATAATCAGCATCAAAACTCTCCCGCTCGATCTACTGGACTGCTCATTGCTTCGATTTCCGGCTTCAAGCCCTTAACATAACGTTATCTACTATGTCATCGACAGAGCAATCGCGACGGGATGTCTTTCGGACTATCGCACAGTTACAGCATGTCGAGTGGCCTGCATACGGGTCGACACCACTATACGACCGGAGTTCAGTTTCTGCTCTCCAATCGGACATTCGAACCGTCGCCAGAGTCTGGTTCGATCACGACGCCCACGAGTCGATTGCGGAGTTCATATGTCAGTATCCGCTGAAATACGTCGACTTTGGGCAGCACGACGAGTATTTTGGCTCTACGCGGTATCAGATGTCGCAGTTGGTGCGGTTGTTCTTGCTCAAAGAGATTCACGGCTGGGACCACGAAACGGCACTCTTGACGTTCCTCCAACAGCGACCAGCACTCCGACGAGACCTCGGTTTTGAGCGTATGCCGAATCAATCGACGGTATGGCGCAGTTGGCACGAGCGGTTCTCTGTCGACCTACGCGAGGCCGTCCAAACGGCAGCTCGAACGATCCTCATCAAGGCCCAGAATGCCGGTATCGCGATTCCACGAGAGCCAGAGCGGAAGCTCAGCTATCGGAACGATATTGAAGACGACTCAGTACCAGATGATCAGACCGTTCTGGAGCGGGCAAAGACAATCACCGACCACGTCAGTCACATTGTCTTCCCGGCATTCTCGCTGGATCGTGGAGACGGCTGTGAGATTCACGAGAACGCCTACTGGGACTTACAGACGTATCTCGGACTTCGTGAGCGCCTCGCGGCCAACGAGGGCGCTCGTAGCTTCACCTACGAGTCGACTCGTGAGCGGACACCGTTAGGGCACGCCCATCGCGAGCAGATTCGCGATCTCTCGGTATCAGAGATTCGCGAGATGTACCGACAGGCCGTCAACAGGCTTCTGAGCGAAGTCGCGGAGACGGAGCAGTTCTTTCGAGCGGGCATCGTCGCCATCGATATCACCGAAGCTGACCCCTTCACCGGTGATAGAACGGGCCACGAAGACGAAATCATCGGGACGAAGGAGAAGACCGACGAGTACGCCTACCAATGGGCGACAGTCCAGTTGGTCGGCAACGCTATCCCACTCGTGCTTGATGCCCGCCCGGTACGGAAAGGCAAGTCACGCAAGGAGATCGTCGGGGATTTGCTGGATTCGGCTGAAGAGCTCGTCCACGTCGATAACGTGCTGATGGACCGAGAGTTCGATAGTCAACACGTCCTGGAGATGCTTAGCCAGCGTGGCTTGTCGTATGTCGTGCCGAAGCGGATGCAGACCAGCGAGAAAGCCCAAGCCAAGCGATTACTCCAGCGGGACCAAGACCGGTATGAAACCGACCGGAAGCTCCATCTGGGCAAGAACGAGTGGCACGAAACGACGCTGGTCTACCGACGGAAAGAGGACTCCGAGCACGACGACCACCGGCAGTACTCGGTGTTCATGACGAATTGCGGGAGCGGACACCTCACTGAGTACGGCTATCGGTGGGAAATCGAGAGTGGCTACAGATCGATAAAGCGGTTCATGGCGGCGACGACGTCGAAGGATTTCGGGTTGCGATTCTTCTACTTCGCGTTCGCGTGTCTGCTGTACTCGATCTGGCGAGCCGTGGATCTGCTGGTCCAGGTCGCACTGACCGATGATTACCAACATTCGCCGATTGTGACGGCCGACAATACGCTCACGCTGCTGAAGAAGGAGACCGGAATCGGGTAGATAGCCGTCCAGTCCGAGCTAGTGCCGATTTTCTGAGTGGCAACGCTGTCGGTGAACTCAGAAAATCCTTGATATGGTTGATACTACGACAGGAAAGACCGCTTGAGAGGCGAGTCGAAGCAGTTTCTGATCGCAGATTCGGTCGAAACCACGCATCACAGCCCCGCTAAACCCGCCGTAGTCTCAACTTCCCCACGTATAACTTTGATATAGCGACATGAGATTTATAAAGAGTGAAAACGAACTCCTGGGGCACTGAAACACCTGAAAATTGGCAGTACTGGTGAATATTCAATCACTCTTGATTCGTCGAGGAATCACGAGTAGATTTTTGTACCTGCTCGCCCTCTGTGAAGCCGAACCGATGGCAAACAACAACTCCGGGGGTTCTGGCGGCGAAGGCGACCCTCCAGCGAGATTGAGCGATCATCTTGACGCGTACCTCCGCTCGAAAGGGAAAGGGCCAGACAGTTCCAGCGGCACCTATCGGCGAAACGCCGAGCGAGAACTCACTTACTTCATCACGTTCCTCGAGACGAACGACGTGTACACGTTCGAGGATGTGACTCCCAGACTACTGCGTACGTACATCCGCGACGAATTGCTCGATCGCAACCTGAAGCCCAAGACCGTCCACAAATACTACGACTACGTCTCGGCGTTTCTTGGCTGGGCACAGCGTGAGGGCCTGGTCGACGAACACGTCGGTATCCAGAATGCCTCTCGGGAACCACTCCCCGATCTCGACGAACGGGCCGAGAAACGACAGCAAACGTGGCGTACTGAAACACGACAAGCATTCCTTTCACATCTCGATGAACGCGCACACGCGGCGATTGAGGCCGACGGAGCTAATGCATACGCCCCAACGCGAAACCGTGCACTCGCCTACCTACTGGCTTTCTCAGGCGTTCGAGGGGCAGAGATCCTGTCGACGCCTGAAGACGACCGTCGAAACGGCGCAAACTGGAGGGATATTTCCGACGAACTGGACAGCGTCGAGGTTCTGGGGAAAAGTCAAGAGTGGGAAACGCGAGCGATCCCGCCACAGGCCCGGCCGGCGCTGAAGCGCTGGCAGAGCGTCTTCGACCCCGAGCCGAGCTGGCCACTCGTCCCATCTTTTCACTACCCCTCGTTGTATGGCGCTCTGCCTGAGGATATCGGTTCGGATGGTCTCGACGGCTACGCTGAAATCTTCGACGCCTATCGTGAGGCTGACCGCCGGCCACCAGCACTATCGGCCGATGGCGCACGTCGGTTGTTCAAACGGCTCACCGAAGATGCAGAAATCGACGTCGAAGAAGACTACCTGCAGTTGCACGGCGCACGTCGTGGTGTCGGTCGCGTGCTCGCCCTGCAGCAGGGAATCGATGCCGCGGCTGACCAGCTCGACAACTCCCCTGAGGTGGTCCGAGAAGCATACTCCGATGTGCTGGCGTCAGAACGGGCAGAGAAGACTGGTGAAGCCTTTGACGAAGACAACTCATGAATAAAATCAGTCGCGGAGAGAGTGTAAGAGTCCATAATACCGAAGTTGATATCGAAGTATCGTCGCGACATCTGTGTGGGTATGGGCGAGGAAAATCAAAGGTGCTCGGTTCATTGACCGCTGTGGTCACGATATGGAAAAGCAACCGTTGCTGGACGCGACTTCTGGAAAGTTGTTTGCCTACATGGGTTCGAAAAAATCTCTCGCTGTTGGCGGCCGATGTTACGTGTTCAGATTCGTGCTGTAACTCGGTTCTTGAGGTCGGCTATATTCACGCCGATAGAGCCCTTCGGATGTTTGGGCCGTGGTGAATCGCCAGACATAGCTTGATTTCACTGTTTCACTGCCTGCTTGATATTATGAACCGTACACATTAGGACGAGGTCACGAAATTCACCGTAAGCTGACAGCATGAGTGACAACGATACTAATCGCACGACTGAAGCGTCGATTCGGAAAGCTGGCCGGAATAGCGACACAGACCGGGAATCCGGACTCGATTCAGGAGCCAGACAGCGACCAGATGCTGACGAACACGGACTGTCGGTGTTCGAGATCTTTGTCAATTCTACAGCGATGGGCTCTGAGGATATTGCAGAGGCTCTCCGCCGCGGCGGCCTCAAAGACGCCAGTTTCGAGGTGAGCGAACGGTGACAAACGCCGATACCCGCCCTGAAACGGTCGCTTGTGAGAACTGCGGCAGGCAACGATACACGTTTGAAGCGTGCAATCACTGCAGCCACGTCCACTGGGAAGTATGAGAAGGCATCTTTACCTAACCACGCAGTACGAGAAAGAGGATTACGTGAGGAGAGGATGTATTTAGCTAAGTGCCGTAATTAGTTCATCTACGCCGTCGCCAAATTCCCGCGATATATATTGGACCCCTTCTGCGTCTCGACATTCTTCTTGCCATCTATCAAAACTAGACTCTCCGCCAATGTAGTGAATAGTGGCGTCCGATGATGTCAACGGATCCCAAATGTGGTTATCCTGAGGGTGGAATGCAGCCCCAATGATGCCAATAGTGCTGGCTTCGGTTACGGCCTCCTGGTACAATTCCTGAAATCCCTCAATTACGGAGGGTGAAAGTTGGATGCGTTTGTCCGGGCGGTAAAGCGCCATTGCCGGATAAAGTGCCCTGTTGCTCTGGTAGTATTCGATAACCTCCTTCCGTGAGACAACCTCCAGAGTACTATCGAATGCCACATCACCTGTAAATGCGAAATTTACTGCTTTGAGGGCTTCTGGAAGGAAATTACAGGACCCATGGGGTTTAATCACGGTCCCAGGATTTCCGAGATTTTCGGGGAGAGGATTTAGACCAGTTCCTGCGTCTACAATGGCCTGTTCAAGGAGAAGGTCATAGTTGAGTGACGCAAACACAGTCTCGCCGCTGGTAATAGAATTATGAAGACCGTCGATTAGAGTGGTGTAGTGGTTATCCTCTCCGAGCGAGAACTGTGCAAAGTACGCCCCCATAGCCTGGTAAAGGGGTGCATGGAGAGTAGAATTGAATTCACTCAACAGCACCATCCCATCTTCGAAATCATCCAAGAACTCGTCTCGAACGCGGTCGGGTAGAGAACCCCACAGATATGGAAACTGTGATTCAAGTTGTGTGAATAGATCATTGCCCAAAGGTGGATTAGTGGGATGCACCCCACCGGACCCGAAACTCGCGCCGGCTCCGACGAGGACCACGTTTTCGACCATATAAGTTCAGAGGAATTCATAGGCGATAAAAGTGTAAGTGAGAGTGGATCTTCCCGATACGCAAACCGTCGGACATTCTCGGATCGGGTCAGACACGGCTGCCGACGTCTGAAAGTGAAGTGCCGGCGGGAACCAGCACATCGATGGGGTTTGGGGGTGACAGGCACCGGTGGTGGAATCACGGGGCGGTGCCTGCACTCGGTGCTTTTCCGGTGGCAGATGTCAATCTTCGGGCTCGTCGAGATCGGTGGCGAGCAGTCCTAGCCCGACCATCACCGCACCTCCCTAAAGTTTCGCCGTCGATATTCATCGAATCTGCCAGAACATCCTGTTGGCACTCTCAAAACTTGAGAAGGAAGGTGTCCAGATACAGAAGAATTAGTCTTTCAGAAACGCCACGTAGCCCTCATCGCCGTCGTTAATGAAGACAGTCCCACGAGGCCAAGAAAGGCGCCGAATCGCCCAACAGACATCCGCAGCCCCAGCGAATAAATTTAGAAGGAGTGATATAACCAGAATAATCTCCAAGACGGGTGCAACTCCGACGTAAATCAATTCGACATATAGAACTGAGAGGAGCTGCGGAGCAAGAAGTGAAGCCACAGTTGGCCTTGTCCGTAAGATCTCAACGCCAAAGTCTACCCTATTGGGCCACACAAACTTCGGTTCGTAACCAAAGAAGTCCGCCACTACATAATGCATTGATTCGTGAAGATAGAGTGTCGCTGCAACTGCAAATCCTAATGCTGTTAAGTTCGATACCGGTTCATTTGGAAGCAGAAACCGAGCATTGAGTGATTTAAAAATCACAAAAAATATAGATAGGTTAACAACCGCCACAATCGCTATTTTCCAGTTCTCCAACTCGTATCTTTGTGGCTCTTTGTAGCCATCCGGCGGCTCAGGGACATTTTCCATTTGATATCACAAGATTATATTTTCACTTCAATTTATTCCCATAGAAGCGGTATCTGCCGACCGACGGCGTCTATCGTGTCCCGCTCCCGTCTGAGGTCGCGTAACTACCTGCCGTGGCGACCCACGCTTGGTAACACTCGAGGCCGCAAAACACCGAGTGGTAGTACATCGGCCCAGGGACATCCGATTTGACGAGCCAGACCTTCCATGCCGGCCACGGCGATCAACGGATCAATGGTCCTGTTTGCTACGAGAAGCAGTCGGGCGTCACTCTGTAGACAGACCGCCTAGTCAACAATCTCGATGCCGTAACCCTCATCGCCGAACACAACCGGAAATGTGCGCGGCCAGGCGGGAGTCGAGACGACTTGATACCCTTTGACGACCGCCTTCGATTGCAACGTGCGTATGGCCAGCGCAGCAAGGGTGAGACGGATCTCGAGGACTCCGACCGTGACCGACGCCAGTGAGAGCAGCCGATTTGTGATCTCTTCGAGAAATGGGCTCGCAACGTCGATGCCAACTGCAGCACAAGTCCACTCAATGCTGTGGCGTTTCGAGTTGATAAAGACACCGCGCGAGTGTGAGCAACGAGATTGAGCTGAGTCTGCTGTCTGAAGGAGATGCGGTGACGAGCAACCAACGAATTCGCCCCGAGACTCCGGTTCCAAGAGTTTCTACCGAAATTTCGAGTGGTTTCTGCTGCGCTGACCAGAGCCGCCGCTCTACAGCGGCCGCGAACCGACCGCCGTGAGACGAGTTACCCGACCGATCCGAGCGTGTCGTTCCAGTGCTTCCGGACTTCTCGAATCGCTTGCGGCACGCCACCCCGCATTGGGTGGCGTTGCCGCAGCCACTGAATCAGTAACAGTCCAATCAACGCAGAAAACAACTCGAACAGCACGCCGTTAAGCGATTGAGAGTGGAAGTTCTCGACGTTCAGATACTGCTTTAACTCCCGAAACAGAATCTCGATCACTGTTCTCAACGTGTAGATGCTAATCACGTCGACAGGATCGTACGCTGACGACGCCAGCGTCGTCAGGTACTCAAGCTCCTCTCCGTCTGGTGTTTCAAGCACCACTCGTCGGAACTGTTCTCCTGTGTCGGCGAGTTCAATCCGGTCGTCGCGTACCTGCCGTGTTTCGTCTTCTTCAGTTACCTCAACGGTCTGAATCTGCTCACAGACTTCGTACCGGGCGTCCGATTCCAGAAGCGTGATGAAGTCGTCGTCGATGTCTGTGAAGCCGCAAAACCGCTTGTAGCGCGTGTAGCCATGGTCAAAGACCCAAATCGGCGAGTCGAGGTCTGGAAAGACCTCGACATCGCCGTAGAGATGCTCAAACTGCAGACTTTCGTGGGATTGGCCTTCTGTAACAGTCGAACCGAGCGGATGCTTGTGTTCTCCATCAACGCGGGCGGCAAGATGGAGCTTGATGCCGCCGTCGTCGGTGTCGATTTCGTACGCTTGTTCGTCGTCTCCGACGAAGTCTTCAGAGACGACGACTGATCGTGTGAGTTCGAGATTTGTTGCATCGGTAGCAACCACTCCTCGCGTGAGTTGTTGAAGTCGTTTCCGCTGGACGGCACGCTGATGGTACAGCTGTGGGGTGTGGAGTAGCTCGAACATGGTGCGAACGACCGCGCGGTAGTCGCGGTCGTTCGTGTATCGCGAGAAGGTGGAGGCAGCCATCTTTTCCATTGCAGCGTCTGTGGCGGTGGTTTCTTCGAGTTCGGCCAGCGAATCAGAGGGATCGATGCCTTCACGCACAGCGATTTTGACGTGGTTGTCGAAGTCGTGAGTTTTGCTGTGCGTGCCGATATCGAACTCGTTGGCAATGGACTCGCTGTCGACTGCGTCGAGCAGCGAGTACACTGCACTGGCTGTAGACTTGTCAAGACTGAAGTTTTCGGCGGGCGTTGCATCCGATGACGATCTGACTGATTCCTCTGGACACCGAGTCATCAGGTCGTCACAACCGGCCTCGCGCCGGTTTTAAATACTGGAAACGCGACAGACTCAATGGTCCCCTTGAGCCACTTGTAATTAGCCCAGTGGTCACGCCGGACGTACACGACGAGTTCGTAGCCGTCCCGATCGAACCGCGGTATGATCGGTCGGGGGTCTTCGACGGTAGTGTTTAGTTTGGAGCATTGTGCCAGCAAGCGAAACTCTGCAACCAATTTTCGGCTGTTTTCGGTTTGACGTGACTGAAGCAGTTCGAAAACGACGAGGTTCGGCGCTTTAGTTCTCGAAAAATCCGTTCGACAGCGTTCCGATTTCCGTGGCGACGCATCTGAAATCGGAGTCCAGCTCGTTGCAGTGCAGTTTGGAGGTGTTTCGCGCCGTCAACAAGAAATTCGGCCGCCTCGACATCGTGTTTTTGCCGAAGTTCGCGCAGGAAAATTTCAGTGAGAACGGTCGTTGTCGTTGAAAACAGCCGCACGTGAAGCAGTTCGTTCGACTGCGGATCAGCGGCGGCGTACAGCCAGAATTGCTGGTCGTTGATTCGAATCACCGTTTCATCGAGAGCAATTTGATTCGGAGCTTTCCCAGATTCGGGCTGTAGATCAGCTTTCTGCACCCAATCGTGGATCGCTTTTCGACTGCGTTGGACACCCAAGCTATCCAGCAATTCAACGGTATTCGACAGTGATAGCCCCGCAACGTGCGATTGAATACCCAGCGCCATCGCTGGCTTGGGTGTCCGCTCGCGCTCCACAAAATCCAAATCAATCCAGTCTCAGTACCTCACAAAGCATCGCCAGATAGCCTGACCTGAGCCGCCTATTCTGCCGTGATGAGTCGGCGGTAGCGGTCGAGCAACGCTGATCAAAGGTGG
>Ga0207757_100585_pt1 | contig 22390 bp, 18 predicted proteins | sample A23P3SouthBayCA_2_FD_187752 | JGI IMG/M metagenome (GOLD analysis project Ga0207757, IMG submission 187752) | Aerobic enrichment media microbial communities from Eden Landing Ponds, California, USA - A23 P3 (2) (SPAdes) | ecosystem: Environmental > Aquatic > Marine > Unclassified | place...
CCCCTGCCACAGTCCACGGGCCGGGAGCGCGTGGTGAGCGGCGGGGCGCTCCGCGCCCCGAGCGAGCGGCGAAGCCGCGAGCGCAAGCGAACCCGCGCGACCTGGGGAAGGGCAGGGGCGCCGCTCCGTGCAACGTTCCTGCCCTGGTGGACTCGAAGGGCGAGCGGGCTCCGGGTCAACTGACGACGCAAGCACCGCAGCGCGAGCGAAGCGAGCGCGAGGCGCGCAGCGAGTCAGGGACCCGGAGCGCGCGAGGGCTTCGGAGGCGTCGTTGTCGTCGTCCGAGTCATCCTCGGCATCGTTGGCATCGACACCAGCATATCTTGCTCACCGGATGTCGCGCCACTCCCAGAACGTAGCCGTTAACCCCGAACACGCAGAACCCCACGACAACCAATGCGTGTCATCGGAACCGTCGGGCTGGCTGGGAGCGGCAAGGGCGAGTTCGCCGAGGTGGCCCGCGAGGCCGGCGTCCCGGTCGTCACGATGGGCGACGTCATCCGCGCGGAGTGCCGGGACCGCGGGCTCGACCCCGCCGACCACCACGGCGAGGTGGCCCAGGCGCTCCGTGCCGAGAACGGGCCCGCGGCCATCGCGGAGCGCTCGCTCCCGCTCATCCGGGAGGCCCTGGAGGAGAGCGACGTGGTCCTCGTGGACGGCCTCCGGTCGGACGTGGAGGTCGACGCCTTCGAGGACGCCTTCGGCGACGCCTTCTCGCTGGTGAGCGTCGAGGCGCCCTACGACGTCCGTGAGGAGCGCATCACCGACCGCGGGCGGGACAACACCGACCGCGAGACGCTGGCCGAGCGCGACGCCCGCGAACTCGGCTTCGGGATGGGCCGGGCGATGGACCGCGCGGACCTCGTCGTCGAGAACGTCGACTCGCTGGAGCGGCTCCGCGAGCGCGCCCGCACCGTCATCGAGGAGGGTATCGATGCCGTCGAGCCCGACGACGGCTTCGACTGGCGCGAGAGCCCCGGTGCCGAGGAACGGCCGTCGGGGGAGGTGGGGGAGTCGTGACTGACGTCTACAGCGTCGACGTCCAGATCACGGCGCCCGTCATGCCGACGGAGGTGACCGACCGCGTCCGCGACGCCGTCGAGAACCTGTTCCCCGAGGCCGACATCGAGGAGGGCCACGGCGAGCTGCTCGCCGAGGCCCACAGCATGGAGACGTTCTCCGAACTCCTCCACGAGGAGGCCATCCTCGACACCGCGCGCGGCCAGTTCCTCGCGGACCGGCAGGGTGGCACCTTCTCGTTCGACCTGAAGAAGCAGGCCGCCTTCCAGAGCGTGGTCAACTTCGCCGTCGGCGAGCCCGCGGAACTCGGCGACATCCACGTCCGCGTGACCGTCCACGAGCCCTCCGTCGAGGCGTACATCGACCACGTCGCGCCACGGACGGAGGACGGCAGGCCTGTCGAGGACTGAGCGCCGTACAGCAGGTATCGGAATCGGGCGGGAGAACAGTTCTCAGCGCTTCTCCGCCTCGGCGATGGCGCTGGAGAGGCCGTGGCCGTTCGTCGCGGGCTCTGGGGCGGAGGTGCTGTAGTCCGGGTCGCGGGGCTCCTCGTCACCGTCGCCGTCGTCGGCCGTGGACCCGCCGTCCGCCCCGTCGACCCGGCGGATTGCGGGTGTGAGGTCGCCGCTGGCGGTCAGCTCGTCCGGACTGGTCGCGGAGCGCACGGCCGGCGTCGCGTCGCCGGACACCTCGCGGGGTGAGACCGTCGGCTCGACGCGCTCGATAGCGTCGGGCGGGTCGGGCGGCGCGCTGGCCGCCTCGTCGGCCGACTCCTCCTCGCCGTCGTCCCGGGTGATGTTCATCGCGCCGCGGGCGCGGATGGCGCCGTCGACCTCCGCGTCGTCGTGGAGGTCGACGTTCTCGCCGGCCACGTCGCCGCGGATGTGGGCGTCCTCGGCGATGGTCACGTCGCCGCCGCGCGTCGTCACGTCGCCGTGGATGACCGCGTCGGCGGCCACGGTGATGTCGCCCTTCGCGCGGAGCGAGCCGAACAGCTCGGTTCCCTCGCCCACGTCGATGGACTCGGCCCGGAGGTTCCCGTGGAGCCGGCAGTCCGCGCCGACCGTCGCGGGCGTCGAGACCTGCCAGGCGTCGTCGGAGACGCGCGCGCCCCGCGGAACGAGCACGGGCTCGTGCTCGCGGTCGTCGGTGAGGAACTCGTCGACGACCTCCTCGGCGTCCTCGTCGCGCCCCAGCCGCAGGAGCTGCGAGAGGTAGACGAACAGGAAGACGATAGTCGGCATCGGGTTCCGGATGACGATCCAGCCGTTCGCCTCGAAGCCGTCCTCGATGTCGACGTCGTCGCCGATGTCGAGGTCACCCGAGACGATGAGCTGGCCGGCGACGTGGACACGCTCGCCCAGATACGCGTCGCCGCCGACGAGGACGTTCCCGCCGACGTCACACCAGACGTCCAGCCGACACTCCCCGTCGGCCTCGATGTCGCCGCCGAAGCGGACCCGCTCGCCGGCGTAGACGTTCCGCCCGCGGACCCCGAACTCGACGGTCGACTGCCCGCCGACGACCACGTCCCCGTTCGCGACGAGGTCGTGCTCCTCGACGGTCGTGCCGTCGGGGATCTGCAACCGGTCCAGTGGGTCCGAGCGGATGGACACGCCGACGGATTGGCACACCTTCAGCATAAACCCTGACGGCGCGCACGCCGAGCGTCTGACGCCCGTGTGACGCGCCGGGCCTGCCTACTCGGACCCACGGCCGGCAGCCGGGGCCATGCAGTGCCGTCGCCGGGGACCCCAACCCATTTGCGTGGTCCACGCCACTCCCGACGTAATGGCGAACTGTGCCGTGTGTGGCAAGCACGTGGATATGCCGTACCGCTGCAACCGGTGCGGTGAGAACTACTGCTCGGAGCATCGACTCCCCGAGAACCACTCCTGTGCGGGCCTGAACGACTGGAACGACCCCGACGGCGTGTTCGACTCGGGCTTCGACGACGGCGTGAACGAGCGCGGCGGCTCCGGCGGGTTCCTCTCGGGGCTCACCAGCACCGGCGGCCCGCTGAGCTACTTCCGGGGGAACGTCTCGTACCTGTTCCTCGCCATCATGTTCGTCGTCTTCATCCTGGAGTTCCTCGTCATCTTCCTGGCGCCGGGCCTGTTCCGGGACATCTTCGTGCTCACGTCCGAGAACCCGTTCTACGTCTGGACGTGGATCACGTCGGTGTTCTCGCACTCGCCGAACACGTTCTTCCACATCATCGGGAACGGTATCGTGCTGTACTTCTTCGGGCCGGTCGTCGAGCGACGTATCGGTTCGAAGCGCTTCGCCGCGCTGTTCCTCGCGACGGGCATCATCGCCGGCCTCGCGCAGATCGCCTTCGGCTTCGCCATCGGGAGCCCCATCACGGGCGTCCTGGGCGCCAGCGGTGCCATCATGGCGATTCTCGGCGTCCTGACGGTCCTGAATCCGGGGCTGAAGGTCTACCTCTACTTCATCCTTCCCGTCCCCATCTGGTTGCTGACCCTGGGCTACGCCGCGCTCTCCGTGGTCGGCGTCCTCCCGACGAGCGTGGGGGGCACCACCGCACTGGGCAACGTCGCGCACATGGCCCACCTCTCCGGCCTCGTCCTCGGCCTGCTCTACGGGCAGTACGTCAAGGGCGATGTCCGGAGCCCAAGCGAGGTCTCACTCGGGGGGCGTGGCGGCGGTCGCCGGGGCGGCGGTCGGGGGCCGTTCTGAAGCGAATCGCCGTGCGACTGCCGGTCAATAGACCGTCACACCGGTCACCTCGAACCGGGCGCCGCCCCCGCTCCCCTCGGTGACCTCGATGTCCCACCCGTGGGCCTCGGCGATGGTCTGGACGATGCTGAGCCCGAACCCGGTCCCCTCTCGCTCCGTCGTGTAGCCCGCCTCGAACACGGACTCGCGGTCGTCCGGTGGGATGCCCGGCCCGTCGTCCTCGACGTAGAACCCCCGCGGCAGCGACCCGACGGTGACGGTCACGGGGTCGTCGGCCGTGGTGCCGTGCTCGACCGCGTTCCGGAAGAGGTTCTCGAACAGCTGTGTGAGCCGGCTCGGGTCGGCCTCTATCGTCGTGTCCGTCTCGACCGCCAGCCGGGCCTCCCCGGTTTCGACACCGGCCCAGCAGTCCCGGACGTGGTCTCCGAGGTCGAACGACTGTGGCTCGTCGATGGCCTCCCCCTCGCGGGCGAGCGTGAGCAGGTCGTCGATGAGCGTTCCCATGCGGTCGAGTGCCGAGTCGATGGTCTCGACGCTCTCGTGGTCGCACTCCTCGCCGACGAGGTCCAGGTGGCCGCGCGCCACCGCGAGCGGGTTCCGGAGGTCGTGGCTCACGACGCTCGTGAACTCGTCGAGCCGCTCGTTGCGCCGCTCGAGCGCGCGGCGACTCTCCTCCAGCTCTCTGGTCCCCTCGATGCGGGCCAGCGCCACCTCCACGTTCGCGGCCAGCACCTTCCCCAGCGACACCTGCCAGTTCTCCAGCGGGCCGGTCGTCGTCGACCCGGCCATGAACACTCCGTACTCACCCAGCGGGAGCACCATCTCGCTCCGTGTCGGGGCGTTGGGGCCGCCGGGCGCGACCCGGACCTCGTTGAACACCTGGGGCTCGCCGGACTCGTAGACCTCCCGTGCGAGTCTCGTCCCGGTCTTGAACCGCGGAAGTGGTCGCGAGGCAGCTTCGGCGGCCGCGCTCGCTGCCGTCGAGATCAGCTCGTCGCGCTCGTCGTCGTGGAGCCAGATGGTGTTGAGCCGGAGGCCGAGGACCTCCTCGGCCGCATCCGTCGCCTTCCGCGCGGCCTCCTCCTCCGTCTCCGCCCGGAACAGCTCCCGCGTGGCGTCGTGGAGTCGCACCAGCCGCTCGCGGTGCGTCCGCCGGCTGGTGACATCGCGGGCGACGCAGGCGACGGTGTCACGGTCGCCGCCGTCGGTGACGGGCCATCCGCTCAGCCACACCCAGCGTCCGAACCCGTCGTCGGGGTTCGCCCGGAGTTCGAATTCGACGGGGTCGCCGTCGGCAAGTCGGTCGAAGCCGTCGCGGAGCGCCTCGCGGTCGTCGGGGTGGACCACCTCGATGACGGCCCGCGGGTCGTCGACCAGCTCCTCGGTATCCTGTCCGAACAGGCGCTCGTACGCCGGATTGACGTAGAGCGTCTCCGAGTGCTCCGGGTCGAACAGCCACGCGGCCTGGTCCCCGGTCGCGAGCAGGCGTGCCGGCGCGTGTCGACTGCGAGCCGCTCGCCCGCGCCACGCTCCCAGGACGAACCCGGACGCCCCGCCGAGGCCCCCGGCGACCACCAGCCAGGTGGCCCGGAGCTCTCCCGGAACCGGTACCGGGTCGGCCGGGCCGGTGCCGACGACGAGCCAGGCCAGCGTGGCGATCCCGACCCCGACGCCCGCCAGGTACCAGCCACCGACGTGCCGCCAGTCGGGGTCCGGGTACGCCGTCCGTCGCAGCCCGAGCGCGCCCAGTAGCACCAGCACCGACGGTCCGGCGCTCACCCCGGCCGCGAGGAGCAGCCGTACCCGCGGCCCGCTGATTCCGGGGTCGACGGGGAGCCGTCCGGTCGCGGCGATGTAGCCCCCCGCGAGGACGTGGAGCCCAGCGACGACGTAGACGCAGAGCTCGAACGGTGACGGTCGGTCGCCCCCCTGCGACCGTCGGCGTGACGCGCGTGCACTCACCACGTGACTTGTCCCCCGATACTCCCCGTTTTGCGCGTCCGATAATAAGTATCTGTACCGTACTCGCCTCCCGACAGGTTCCTCTGGGTGCCGGTCGAACGCCGCCGCACATGCGCGAGCCGCCAGCCCGCTTCGACCCGGACCCGACGCTCGGTCGCGAGGAGATGGAATCGCTCCAGCGCGACATCGCCGACGCGGCCAGCTTCACCGACGACCTCTCGTTCGACCCGGAACGGGTGGGCGAGGCCGGCCCCGATGCGCCGCTCGTCGCCGGCGTCGACCAGGCGTTCCGAACGGACCGTGACCCCGAGCAGGCCGTCAGTGCCGTCGTCCTGTGGCGCGGTGGCGAGGTCGTCGAGCGTGCCCACGCCGTCGCCGACTGCGGGCTGCCGTACATCCCGGGGCTGCTCTCGTTCCGGGAGGCGCCCTCCATCCTCGCGGCGTTCGCCGAACTCGACCGCGAGCCCGACCTCGCGCTGTTCGACGGGAGCGGGCGCATCCACTTCCGGCAGGCGGGGCTGGCGACCCACGTCGGCGCGGCGCTGGACCTGCCCAGCGTCGGCGTCGCCAAATCGTTGCTCTGCGGGACTCCCCGCGAGTCCGTGGACGCGCTCCCCGAGGGCGCGCGCGTGCCCATCGAGGTCCGCGAGGGTGACGACGTGGACGCCCTCGTCGGGACCGTCATCGGCTACGCCTTCCAGAGCCGCCAGTTCCCCGACTCGAAGCGCATCAACCCGCTGTACGTCTCGCCCGGCCACCGCGTGAGCGCCGGGACGGCCGTCGACCTCGTCGAGCGCTGCGGCGGCGACTACAAGCTCCCCGAGCCGACACGGCTGGCCGACGCGTACGCCGACGAGTGCAAGCACGGGGGCCGCGACGGGTAGCCGCCCGAACGTCAGACCTACCCCGCCACCACACCAATCCCCGCTACCGATGGTCACCAAGGAGGCGTCGTGGGCGTACCGCGACGGCGTCGACGAGGAGTTCGCACGGACCTACTTCCGCCGGTTCGGGCCGGGCGTCGTCTCCTCGGTCGGCGTCGGCACCTACCTCGGCGACCCCACGGACGAGCAGGACGAGCGCTACGAGACGGCGGTGCGGCAGGCCGTCGAGTCCGGCGTGAGCGTCGTCGATACGGCCGTCAACTACCGCGCCCAGCGCTCGGAGCGCGCGGTGGGACGGGCCATCGAGGCCGCCGATGTGGACCGCGAGGCCCTGCTGGTCGCGACGAAGGGCGGGTTCGTCCCGTTCGACGGTGCCCAGCCCGACGACCCGGCAGCGTACGTCCGCGAGGAGTGGTTCGAGCCCGACCACGCGAGCCCCGGGGAGATGGTCCGGGGGAACTGCCTCTCCCCGCGCTTCCTGAGTCGGTCGCTGGACCTGTCGCTGGAGAACCTCGGGCTGGACACGGTCGACCTGTACTACGTCCACAACCCCGAGACGCAGCTGGCAGAGCGCGACCGCGAGACGGTGTACGACCTGCTGGAGGACGCGTTCGTCCGGCTGGAGGAGCGCCGCGAGGCGGGCGACCTGCGCTACTACGGTGTCGCGACCTGGGAGTGCTTCCGGGTCCCCCAGGACCACCCGAACTACCTCTCCCTGCCGGAGGTCGTCCGGCGCGCCCGGGCCGCGAGCGACCGCGCCGACACGAACGCGACCGGCTTCCGGGCGGTACAGCTGCCGTTCAACGTCCACATGGCCGACGCGTTCACCCGTGCGGCCCACGACGGGCCCGAGGGGCCACAGAGCGCGCTCGCGTTCGCCCACGAGGCCGGACTGGACGTCTTCGCCAGCGCGCCGCTGAAGCAGGGCGCCCTCGCTCGCGAGGGCGCCATCCCCGACGACGTGGCAGCGAAGCTGGCCGGCGAGACGCCGGCCCAGCGGGCCATCAACTTCGCCCGCTCCGCACCGGGCGTTACCGCCGCGCTCGTCGGGACGGGCAGCCCGGAGCACGTCGCCGAGAACGTCGGTGCCGGCCGGTACGAGCCGCTGGGTGCCGACGCCTTCGACGCCACGTTCGAGTGACTCCGTCGCCCGTGACCTACCCGACTGAACGACCGGACAGCCGTGTGCGACCGTCTCACGCGGCTCTGGGGGGTGCTCAGACATCAGTGGCCGCAAGCCCCATACGCACCCGTCTCCTATCCACGACCGATGAGGCAACGGGCGGTCTCGCTCCTGGTTGCGGCGCTCCTCGTCCTCTCGGGCTGTACGCTCGGGCCCGGGGGGCCGAGCCTCGACGACGGTGGCGGCGACCCCGTCTGGACCGGCGACGAGGATAACCCCTTCCGGCAGGAGACCCTGACCGTCGCGGTGGTCGGGTCGGCCAACGAGTCGCGTGACTTCACGCCGCTCGTCCGCCAGGCGCTCGACTACTGGGAGGCCAACAGCGAGCAGTACGCCGGCTACCCCATCGAGTACCGACTGGTCGCGAACGACTCCGACCCGGACGTGCGGGTCACGTTCGTCGAGTCGGTCGCCGCGTGCGGGACCGAGGAGCACGCCGCGGGCTGTGCGCCGGTCATCACGAAGCCCGGCCAGTTCGACCCACCCGTCAGCGTCGAGGTCAGGACCGGCTTCTCCGACGAATCGACGGTACAGGTGCTGAAACACGAGTTCGGTCACTCGCTCGGGCTGAACCACGGCGACGCCCCGCAGGCGGTGATGCAGGCGTCCTCGACGCTGACCACGCCGCCACAGACGGACGCGAGCGAGCGGGCACTCCCCTGGCGGTCGGAGACGTTCTCGGTGTACGTCGACGTGTCCGCGCTCCCGGCGAGCGAGCGCGACGAGGCCCGCCGGCAGGTGCGTGGCGCGCTGGGTTACTTCGCCGACGGCGCCGAGGGCACCGTCCCGGAGAACGTCAGCTTCGTCCGGACGGACAACCGCACTGCCGCCGATATCACCATCCGCGCGACCGACGAGTCGCCCTGCTCGACCTCCTCGGGCTCGTGTGGCTATCTCCTCGGGTCCGACCCGGACGGCGACGGCGCCCGCGAGTGGTACACCCGGCTGGAGATCACCGTCACCGACCTCGACACCGAAGCCATCGGCTGGCACGTCGGCCGCTGGCTCGGCGTCGGCTTCGGGCTGGAGGGTGAGGAGTACCCCGAGCCGCTCCGCGAGAGCGCGTCCTACTCCGAGCGCCGGAGCGACTGGTGGGAGTAGGCGACCGTAGCTCCGGATTTCTACCGGTTCTGGTCGATATACCGATAATATCCCGAACTGCCGGGTAATCTCCGGGTTACGCAGGCTGTTCGCGAAGCTCTCCCTGTCTTCCCGACACCTACAATCAAGTGCGTCCCGGTCGCCAGTCGGGGATATGACCGTCGGCATCATCGGTGGCAGCGGGGTGTACGAGGCGCTGGACCTGGAGCAGGAGGCGACCCAGTACGTCGAGACACCGTTCGGCGAGCCGAGCGGCCGGCTCACGGTCGGGCAGCTGGCGGGCGAGGAGGTCGTCTTCCTCCCGCGACACGGCCGCAACCACTCGCTCTCCCCGACGGAGGTGCCGTACCGGGCGAACATCCACGCGCTGAAGCAGGTCGGCGTCGAGCGCGTTCTCTCGACGAACGCCGTCGGCAGCCTCCGCGAGGACCTCCCGCCCCGGACCCTCGTGGTGCCGGACCAGTACTTCGACCGGACGAAGCAGCGTCCGATGAGCTTCTTCGGCGACGGCGTGGTCGCCCACCTCTCGATGGCCGACCCGTACTGCCCGCACACCCGCGAGCATCTCGTCGATTCAGCCGACGCGACCGACGCCGACCTCGCCGACGGAGGGACCTACGTCTGCATCGAGGGGCCGCAGTTCTCGACCCGCGCCGAGAGCGAGTTCTACCGGTCGAACGACTGGGACATCATCGGCATGACCACCGTTCCCGAGGCGAACCTCGCGCGGGAGGCCGAACTCTGCTACGCCACGCTGACCGGCGTCACGGACTACGATGTCTGGCGCGAGGAGGGCGTCACGCTGGCGGAGGTCCAGGAGAACGCCGCGGCCAACGAGGCCGCCATCAACGCGGTCCTCGAGCGGGCCATCCGGACGCTCCCCGACGAGCGGGACTGCGATTGCGGCTCGGCGCTCGCCGGTGCCATCACCACGCCGTCCGAGGCCATCCCGGTCGAGAAGCGCGAGCCGCTGGAGCTGCTCGTCGATGACTACCTCAACGACCCCGACCCCGAAGGCTTCTGAGGCGTCGCGCGGGCTGTCGGGCGTCAGATGAGGTAGAACGGCACGAAGTCACCGACGAGCCGGGAGCCGAGGAACACGAGGCCGAGCGCCGCCATCGTCCGGCCCGCCTGTGGCCACCAGTCGCGGCCTTCGATAGCCAGCACGACGCCGAGAATCAGGAACAGGACGCCGAACAGCGCCGTGTCGAAGTACACGAGGAACCGTTCGACGACGAGCAATACGAGTCCGAGCGCGGCGCCGCGCGCGGCTGGCGTGGCGGTGACGACATCGGGGACGAACTCCGTGGTGACACGTTCCATACCACGACCGAGCGACCCGGGGAACTAAACGGTAGCTCTATCACAAAGAGCGGCTTTGCCCACGCTCAGTCCGCGACGGCCTCCTCTGTCCCCTCCACGGCCGCCGGGTCCTGTACCCAGAGGTCGCCGAACGTCTCGTCCTGTTCGAGGCGGACCTGGCCACGGTGTGCGAGAAAGAGCAGCCCGAGGAACGTCTGGACCTTGCTGCCGCCGGCCTCCTCGACCTCGGTGAACAGCACCTCGGCGCGGCCCTGGTCGTACTGCTCACGGAGCGCCGTATAGACCTCCGTGATGATGTCCTCCATGTGCTCGTCGTGTGCGGTGCCGGTCACGTCGTCGACCGTCGGCTCCTCCTCCATCCGGAAATCGTCGCCCGAGCGGTAGTCCAGGGTCTGGGTCCCGCGGCTGTAGCCGCTGGGTGAGCCGCTGGTGTCGTAGGTCCGGGACTCCTTCCACCGGGACTCGCGCTCGCGCTCGCGGAGCTCCCGGACCAGCTGGTCCAGGGTCTGGGGCATCCCGCGGGCGTTCTTCCGGTCGAGCCGGCGCTCCATCTCCTGCTCCAGCCCGGCGATGGGGTCGACCGACGGGTCGCCCGCGGCCCCCTCGGCGTCGGCGGGACTGTCCTCCCAGGCGACTTCCCAGGGCTCGCGCTGGTCCGCCTCCCAGGCGTCGTCGTCATCGTCGGCGAGCATCGCGTCGCTCTTCATCCGCAGGAGCACGCTCGCGTAGAACAGTGCCCGCCCGCCCGTCCGGATGTCGGCCTCGTCCAGCCGGTCGAGGAACGCGTCGGTGACGGTGACGATGTCGATGTCCCACGGGTCGATACGGTCCTCGTCCGCGAGCTGGACCAGCATCTCGACCGGCTCGACACCCTCGTCGCCCCCGACATCGCTCTCGTCGACCGCCTCGACCTCCTCGGCGACGGAGAAGCCGCCGAAGCCGGTATCGGGTTCGTCAGCTGCCGAGTCGTCGGGGCCGAGTCCGGGAACGTCGACCGACGGCTCGCCCGGTTCGGCCGCGTCGCCCGATTCGTCCGTGTCACGGCCGCCGTCGCCCTCGTCATCCTCGCCGGGGCGGGTCCGGTCCTCGTGGCCCGCGATGTTCAGCGGGATGTCGTCGTCGCTCATATCGACCACCCGTCAGTCATCCGCGACCACCTCCCCGTCGCCATCGCCGTCGGGCCCCTCCTCGGAGAGGTCGATGCCGGTGACGGCGGAGACGTTGTCGTCCTGCATCATCACGCCGATGGCGCGCTCGGAGCGCTCCAGCAGCGCGGCGCGGTGCGAGACGACGATGAACTGCGCGTCGCCGGCGAGTTCGTCGACCATCTCCCCGACCATCTCGGCGTTCGCGGCGTCCAGGAAGGCGTCGACCTCGTCGAGCGCGTAGAACGGCGCCGGGTTGAACCGCTGGATGGCGAAGATGAACGCCAGCGCAGTCAGCGACTTCTCGCCGCCGGACATGGCTGCGAGCCGCTGGACCGGCTTGTCCCGTGGCTGGGCCTTCATCGTCAGGCCGCCGTCGAACGGGTCCTCGCGGTTCTCCAGGTGGAGCTCCCCGGAGCCGTCCGACAGCTTCGCGAAGATGCGCTGGAAGTGGTCGTTGATGCCCTCGTAGGCCTCCATGAACACCTCGCGCTTGCGCTCCTCGTACCCCTCGATTCGCTCGCGGATGCCGTCGGCCTCCTCCTGCAGGACCTCGCGTTTCTCCTGCAGGTCCTCGAGGGCGTCCTGAACGGTGTCGTACTGGTCGATGGCGCGCATGTTGACCGGCTCCAGCTCGGCCATCTGGTTCTCGAGTTTGGTGATCTGCCCCTTGACGAAGCCGTGGTCGGGAATCTCCTCGGCGTCGTAGTCGCCGACCTCGTCCTCGAGTTCGTCGACCTCCCACTCGAGGCGTTCGGCCTCGCCCTCCAGCTCCGAGAGGTCGGACTCGACCGACGAGACGGCGTCCTTCTGTGCGTCGCGTTCCTGCCGGGCCTCCCGCAACTCGTCCTTGAGGTCCTCGCGCTCCTCCTTCAGGTCCGCGAGCTCTTCCTCGAGTTCGGCGACGGCCGCCTCCTTCTCCGCGAGCAGTTCCTCCTGCTCGTCGATTTCGCCCTCCAGCTCCTCGACGGCTTCCTCGGCCTCCGCCTTCCGGTTCTGGGCGTCCTCGATGGTGTCGTGGAGGTCGTCGATCTCGTTCTCGGCGTACTGCTTCTCGAGCTGGAGCTGGTTCAGGTCGCCGTCGATGTCGTCCATGCGGTCCTCGAGGTCCGATATCTCCTCGCGGAGCTCGTCGGCCTCGGCGTTCAGCTCGGCGATCTCGGACTCCTCGAGCTCCGTCTCGAGTTCGGCGATTTCGGCCTGAACGGACTCGATTTCGGCGGTCTTCGCGGCGATGGTCTCCTCCAGCTCGTCCATCTCTTCCGAGACTGCCTCGCGTTGCTCCTCGATGTCCTCGAGCTCGGACTCCAGCCGCTCGACCCGCGCCTCGGTGTCGGAGATCTCGCTCTCGACGCGGTCGATCTCGTTCTCCACGTCGCGGACCTGCTCGGACGCGTTCGACTGCCGGTCACGGGCGTCCTCGAGCCGGTCCTCCACGTCACGGATCTCCTCGCGGAGGTCCCGGCGCTGGTCCTCCAGCTCGTTGATGCGCTCGGCGACGCGCTCGATGCGGCCCTTGCCGCTCTTGGTGAACGAGTAGCGCGAGCCCGACGAGGAGCCGCCGGTCATCGCGCCGCTCTTCTCGACCAGTTCGCCGTCGAGCGTCACCAGGCGGTACTGGCCCATCAGGTCCCGTGCCGTCTCGATGTCCTCGACGACGAGCGTGTCGCCCAGCACGTACGAGAAGATTCCCGAGTAGTGGGCGTCGAAGTCGACGAGGTTGTACGCGAAGTCGACCACGCCGGGCTGGCTCGGGGCGCTCGGGAGCGAGCGGTCGTCCATCTGGTTGATGGGGAGGAAGGTCGCCCGGCCCGCGCCCCGCGATTTCAGGTGCTCGATGCCGCGCTGGCCGACGCCGTCGTCGTCGACGACGACGTGCGCGAGCCGCCCGCCGGCGGCCGTCTCACACGCGGTGGCGTACTCGCCGGGGACGCCGCCGAGTTGCCCGACGGTCCCGTGGACGCCGTCCATGTCGGCGTTGAGGATGGTCGTCACCGCGCGGCCGTAGGACTGGTCGCCGCTCTGCCCGGCGTTGGCCTCCAGCTCGGCGTACTCGGACTGCTTGGCCTTGATCTCGTCCTCGACATCGTCGAGGTCGTCGGTCAGCGACCGCTTCTCGGTCTTGAGGTCCTCGACGACCTCGGTGATGGTCTCGCGGTTCTTCTCGGCCTTCTCGCGCTCGGTCTCGAGGTCGGAGAGTTCCGCCTTCAGTTCGGGCAGGTCCGCCTCCGCCTCCTCGATGGCCTCGCGCTTCTCGCGCTCCTCGTTGGAGCGCCGGCGCGCCTCGTCGGTGAGGCGGTCCTGCTCGCGCTGCAGCTCGTTCTTCTCGTCTTTCAGCCCGTCGAGCTCCTCCCGCTTCGCGGCGAGGTTCTCCCGGAGCTCGTCGTACTCCGTGTCGATGGCCTCGATCTCGGCCTCGACCTCGTCCAGCGCCTCCTGCTTCTCGACCTCGTCGGCCTTCAGCGAGGACTTCTGGACCTTCAGCTGGCGGATGTCTCCCTCCAGCTCGTCGACCTCCTCGTTCTTGCGGTCGATCTTGACGAACGCCTGCCGGCGCTCGTTCTCGGCGGCCTCGATGCGCTCCTCGGCGTTGGTAATCTTGTCCTCGAGCCGGGATATCTCGCCCTTGATCTCCTCCATCTCGCGCTTGATCGCGAGCTGCTCGTCCTCGCCCTTGCGCTCGATTTCCCGGTTCAGCTCCGCGAGTTCGTCCTCCAGGCGGGTGACCCGTCCCTGGCGGCTGTCGAGCTCCTCGCGCAGCTCCGCCAGCTCCGCCTCTGTCTCCTCGATGGCCTCACGGGTCTCCTCCAGCTCGCTCCGCTTCGTCTCGAGTTCGGCGGCCTTCAGGTAGCCCTCGTATTCGGCTTTCTCCTCTTTCAGGTCGCGGTACTCCAGTGCGGTCTCGCGTTCGTCCTCGAGTTCCTCGAGGCGTTTCTCCTTCTCCTCGATGCGGAGGTCGGCCTCCTCGATACGTTCCTGGACCGTCTCCAGTTCCTCGAACGCGTCGTCCTTCTTCGCGTCGAACTCGGCGACGCCGGCGATCTCGTCGATGATCTCCCGCCGTCGCCCGGCGGTCATCGTGATGATCTCGGTCACGTCGCCCTGCATCACGACGTTGTAGCCCTCGGGCGTGACGCCGGCCTGCGCGAGCAGGTCGCGGATGTCCGAGAGGTTCACCGAGCGACCGTTGAGGTAGTAGTACGAGTAGTAGGTGTCCTCGTCGGTCTGCTTGACGCGGCGGCGGATGGAGATCTCCTCCACGTCGCCGACGTCCTCGGTGCCCGCGGCGCTGACGACCTGCGAGCGTTCGAGGGTCCGGTCCTCGTTGGCGAGGATGACCTCCACGCTGGCCTCGCGCTCGCCGGAGAAGTCGTTCGCCTCGTCGTCGTGGCCGGGGTTGTATATCAGGTCGGTGAGCTTGTCGGCGCGGATGCCCGAGGTCCGGGCGAGTCCCAGGGCGAACAGGACGGCGTCGATGATGTTCGACTTGCCCGACCCGTTCGGGCCGCTGATGGTGGTGAAGTCCTGATAGAACGGGATGCGTGTCTTCCGGCCGAAGCTCTTGAAGTCGTCCAGTACGAGCTCTTTGATGTGCATGTGGGGCGCTCGTTGCCCCGCGTTCAGGCGACGATGATGTCGTCCGACGCGGAGTCCTCGTCAGCCTCCTCGCCCGCCTCGCTTTTAGAGTCGTCGGCCGATTCGACCGCCTCTTCGACCTCCTCCTGTGGGGCCTCGCGGCCGTTCTCCGCGCTGGGCTGGGTGCCGGTCGGCTCCGGGGCCATGATATCGCTGGTCGCGGGGTCCGGTTCGACCTCGGCCTCCAGATGCTGGATGCGCTCCTTGCATTCGACGAGTTCGTCGGTCAGGCCGTCGACGGTCGCTTCCAGCGAGCGCACTTTCGCCTCGAGTTCCTCGACCCGGTTGCCGGTCATACACCCACACGGTCCCTGCCGGCCCTTAAACCTGCGTCAGACACCCACACCGTGTCTGACGGGCGTCATCCGTCCCGGCGGCGGGCGGTTTCTCCACTACGACGTGGGGTCCGGCCGCGTCGGCACCCGCAGCACGGAGTCGTGCCCGACGGCCGCCCCGGCACTCTGCCGCGAGAAGTTGAACCCCGTGTCCGCGCCCGCAACCGTGTACCGGAGGCTGTCGCCCGGTTCGAGGTAGCGGTGGAACGCCAGCAGCTCCAGCGACACCTGCTGGACCTGCCCGGCGCCCTGTGGCCCCGCGGAGACACGCAGCGGCGTCACGAGGTCGTTGATGTGGGTCGCGCTGCCGTCCGCGCGGATGTGGTACGGCTTGAAGAACAGGAACGCCTCGTCGCCGAGCGGCCGGACGTTCAGGTCCAGGTGCGGCGCGCCCAGCACCTCGATGCGATCGCCGTCCTCGCTCGCGCCCAGTTCCGTCGCCGGGATGTCGAAGTCCACGGACGTGGCGGGCCCGTCGTAGCTGTCCTTCAGGACGTAGCTGTTCGATGTGGCTGGCCCGTTCGCGACCACGCTCTCGCCCTGCACGCCGGGGACCGTCTCGCTGGTGCCCAGCGGGACCGAGTGGGTGGTCGCCCCGCTCGGCGGGATGGCGTCGGCCGAGCGGTTGACCTCGTCCTGTGCGGAGTAGTAGGTCACGTCGTCGGGAAGGAGGCTCCGGAGTCGCTTCCGGCCCTTCGCCGCCACCCGCCCTCGTTTCAGGTGCACGTCGAGCCAGGCGCGCCGGGCCTCGTCGCTGATGTCGACCGTCTGCGTGTACTCGCCGTCGACGGGAATCTGCTCGTGGCCCTCGTTGTAGAACAGGAGCTTCGTCTCCAGCCCGCGTTCGCGGAGGCCCTCGTAGTTCCAGATGGCCTGGTTCGGGACGAACAGGTGGTCGGTCCACCCCTGGATGAACAGCGCCGGCGCGCTCGTCTCGGCGATGGCCTCCAGCTGGTGGCCGGGCGACCGGACCGCGAAGTACGACTCGGTCCCCTGCGAGAAATCGTTGAGTGCGAGGCCCTCTGCGATGCCGCGGTGGACGGCCGTGTCCAGTCCCTGCCGGAGGCCACGCACGTCGCCGGATTCGGCCTCGTGCTGGCGCGAGCCGCCGATGCCGACGCCGTACAGCCCGAGCCCCCACACCGTCTTGACGACGCCGTTGGGCTGGAGCGCGTAGTTCAGGTCGTGCCAGCAGATCTCCGGGACGAGCGCGTCCAGCCGGTCGTCGTGGGCGGCCGCGTTGAGCTGGATGCCGCCCGCGTACGACCCGCCGAACATCCCGACGACGGGGTCCTCGCCGTCCGGATCCTCGGTCCGGACCTTCGGGTGGTCCGCGAGGTGGTCGATGAGTGCCGACACGTCGCGGACCTCCTTCGGCCCGTCGACGCCGACGTTGCCGCCGGACTCGCCGAAGCCGCGCGAGTCGAACGTCAGCAGGACGTACCCCCGTGAGGCGTAGTCCTCTCCCTCCCCGAAGTTCTGATCGCGGCTCCCGCCCCAGCCGTGGGTCGCCATGACCGCCGGATACTCCCCGTCGGCCTTCGGTTCGAAGATGGTCGTCTCGATGCGTGTCCCGTCGAACGACCGGACGGTCACGTCCGCGCGCTGGACCTCGTACCCTCCCTCGGGTGGCGCCGCGGCGCTCGCCGGGACCGACCCCAGCGTCACGGCCCCCGCTGCCGCACCGAGCCCCCTCACGAAGTCGCGTCGGTTCTGTCGCATGCCCCTCCGTCCCGGTACTCCAGTATCGGCCTGCTGCCGCCGATGCAGGGGCGTTGAAGGCACGAACGGGCTGAATTACCGGTCAGCGCCGTCGAGCGTGCCCGTGGGGCCGCTGCCGAGCGTGCCAGCGGGGGCGTCCGGCAGGCCGCTCCCGGTGCCTGCGGGGTCGGCGTACCCGTCCAGACAGCGGTAGCCATCGGGTCCGCCACAGGCCGGTTCCGGGGGGAGCGGCTGGTCCTCGGGCCAGTCGACCATCGGAAACAGCACGCTCGAAGGGTGTTCGCTGTCGTGATAGACGGTGTTGACGCCGGGCGCCCGCGAGGGCTCGTAGCCCGACAGGCCGTCGGTCGCCGGCGGCGTGTGGACCCGGACGACGAGCCGGTGGCCGGGGTAGAGGACGTGCCCCAGCGGGAACACCTCCACGTCGTAGCGGGTCACCTCGCCCGGCGTCACCGGCTCGGGGTTCGTGTGTGGCCGGTACGGCCGGACGATGTCACCGGCGTGGTTGTACAGCGTCCGGTCCTCGTCGAGTTCGCGGTGGCTGGCCCGGAGTAGGCCACGCTGGAGTGGGGTTATCTGCCCCGTCTCGGCGTTCCGGTCGGCGATGCGGACGAACAGGTCCATCTCCGGCGCGGTCGTCTCGATGTACAGGGTGGCCGTGATGGGTCCGGCGACGATCCGCGGCTCCTCGACCGCCTCCGAGGTGTAGGTCAGCACGTCCGGCCCCTCGGCCATCGCCGGCCGACTCCCGGCCTCGGGGGCCTCGAAGAACCAGCTCTGACGCGGACTCCCGGTGACGTAGCGGTCCGGAGCCTCGTCACCGGGCGCCGTCGTCGAGAGCGCCTCCCCCTCGCGGAGGTAGTAACGCGTCCAGTCCGACTCGGGGACCGGATACCCGTCGAAGCCGAGCGTCGCCTCGGAGTCCGTGCCACGGTTGACGTGGAACTCGACCGGTGACTCGTCCATGATGCCCGTCTCCTTCCCGCGGAGCCAGTACTCGAACCAGCGGGCGGCGTCGTCGTCGGCGACGGAGAAGGCCGTCGAGTGCACACCGTTGGTGCCACGCAGGAGCTTCGGCTCGTCGTGGGCTGCCAGATTGCGCTGCGCTGCCGTCGGCGGACCGCGTCCCTCGGACGGGTGGTCCTCGCCCGGCGTCGGACCGGGCTCTCCCGGCGGCGACGCGGGCGCCGGCGAGATGGCGTCGAACAGTTCCGGGCCGCCTCGGGGCCCGGTCTGCTCGTCCTGCCAGGCGTTGGCGATGTAGGTCGGGACCTCCACCTTCTCGGCGTAGGTGATCAGCGAGCGCGACCGCCACAGTGCGTCGTCGGTCCGGTGGGCGTACCACGTGGCCTCCTCGTGGGTCGGGTTGTGCTGGCCGCGGGTCGTGATATTCTGCATGCAGATCTCGTCCTGTGCCTGAGCCCCCTCGGCCGCGGACTGGTAGTCCGAGGACGGTCGCCGGCCGAGCGCCCAGAAACTCGGGAACACCGTGTTCGGCACGCCACCGGGGAAGACGACGCCCCGGTAGAGGTCCGCCGTGAGCATGTTCGCGCTCACCGCGGCCAGCGACGGCGGCTGCGTCGCGGCGATGAAGAAGGCCGTGAACCCGGAGTACGAGCCGCCGTACAGCCCGACGCGGTCGAGACTCCACTCACGGTCGGCCAGCCACTCTACCGTCTCGTAGCCGTCGAGCGCCTGCGTCTGACTGTAGAGGTCGAAGGTCCCACCCGAACAGCCCGTCCCGCGGAGGCTGAGGTGGGCACAGACGTACTCGTCGGGGAGTCCGGGCGGCGCCCGCCAGACGTGGTCCTCCTTCGTCACCGTCACCGCGACCAGCGCGCCGTCACGCATCCGGAGGTAGTGGGTCGGCGACCCCTGCGTGTAGCCGTCGGCAGTCACCACGACCGGACGGTCCTCGCCGGTGGGTGACTCGTAGTCGGACTTGACGTAGCCCCACTCCGTCTCCTCGAAGTCGTCGCCGTGGACGCGCCCGTCCGGTGGCGTCTGGGGGTCCCCCGCGGCTACTCCGGTCCCCAGCGCCGTCGTGGCCGCAGCGGCCGCGGTCGCGCGCCGCAGTACGCCGCGCCTGCTGATGCCGCCCGATGCGCCGTCCTGACCCCTCGCTCCGTCCCTCATGTACAGCCACCGGCAGTACACTGTGGTAAAGTCGTACTGCCGTCGAAGCACGGAGGTATTTCCGTGTATTCGGCCCTGAGACGCCTGAATGGCGGGTCAGGGCGGACGGCTGTCCGGCTGCTCCGACCGGACCTGTTCGGCCAGAACGACTTTCCGCCGATGCCGACAGTTCCACCCCAATGTTCGGCGACCAGGAGCGCGTGACCGTCCGCGAGTTGATGACCGAGGACCCCCAGGAGGTCCACCCCGCGGCCACCGTCGCGGACGTCCGCGAGTGGCTCGACGAGAAGGGGTACACGGCGGCGCCGCTGGCCCGCGACGAGCCGCCGTTCATGTACGTCACGCGCCAGGGCCTCGCCGACGCCTCCGCAGAGGCCATCGACGACCCCGTCTACGAGCACGCCGAGCGCTTCGGGCTGGACGACCTCGTCGCGCCGGACCTGGGGTTCGAGGGGCTCCTGCGCGAACTGGAGGACCGACCGTTCTACTTCGTCGGCTGGCACGGCCGCGTCGAGGGCATCGTCACCCGCGCGGACCTGAACAAGCCCGCGGCCCACGCCTTCCTCTACACCCGGGTCGGCGAGCTGGAGATGCGCCTCCGCGACCTGCTGGACGCCGAGACCTCCTGGGCCGGCGCGCTCTCGATGCTCCAGCGCGAGGGCCACGGCGAGGAGACCGAGTACGACGCCGTCCTCGAGGAGTACGAGGCCCACGCCGGCTCGGACCTGCAGCTGCGGGAGATCGACTACACCACCTTCTGGCAGCTCACCCAGTGCGTCCGCGAGGAGGACGCCGCCGTCGAGCGCCTCCCGTTCGAGGACGGCGAGGCCGCCGCCGCCGCGCTCCACGACATCCGGGAACTCCGCAACCAGGTCGCCCACTACGGCAACGTCGTCCACAATCTCGATGCCGACACGCTGTCCTCGGGCCGGAACGTCCACGAACTGGAGGAGACCTACGCCGATATCGAGGCCACGCTGGAGGCGCTCCGCGAGTGGTCGGACCACGAGACGGGGCGGCGGCCCGTCGGTGCAGTGCCCGAGGAGTGAACGAAGAGGCCACGTGATGAGGGAGTGGGGCGCAGAACTGCGGCGCACCCCTTTTGACCCACGGTGCCGGTAGTCCGTGTATGACCGAGGTCGACGTGCCGGAGAGCCACCCGCGGTACGAGTCGCTGCTGACCCGCCACCGCATCGAGGCAGGCGTCGAGAAGGGTATCACCTCCCGGCAGGGACTCATCGCACAGGGACGGGGCGAGGCGTACGACTACCTCCTCGGTGAGCGCACCATCCCGTCGGCCGACGAGGCCGAGCGCGCCGCCGCCGCACACTTCCTCCTCGCGGAGCAGGCGGTCATCTCCGTCAACGGGAACGTGGCGGCGCTCTGCCCCGGCGAGGTGGTCGGACTCGCCGAGGCGACCGGCGCGGAGATCGAGGTGAACCTGTTCAACCGCACCCGCGAGCGGATGGGGCGCATCGCCGACCACCTCCGCGAGCACGGCGCCGAGGAGGTGCTCGGGCTGGAGGCGGACGGGCGCATCCCCGGGCTCGACCACGAGCGGGCGAAGGTCGATGCCGACGGCATCGGGAGCGCCGACGTGGTGCTCGTCCCGCTGGAGGACGGCGACCGCGCCGAGGCGCTGGCCGCGATGGGGAAGACGGAACTCGTCATCGACCTGAACCCGCTGTCGCGGTCGGCCCAGTCCGCGAGCGTCCCCATCGTGGACAACGTCATCCGGGCGGTCCCGAACATCACCGAACACGCCCGCAGCCTGCAGGGGTCCTCCGAGGCGGAACTGCGCGACATCGTCGCGGCGTTCGACCGCGACGCGGCGCTGGCGGCGGCCGAGGACGCCATCCGGAGCGGCGACCTGAACTGAGGGCGGCGACCTGTCTCCCGTGGAACCCGTTTCGATAGCGGCGGCACTCCCGGTTCCGCCTGGATGGTTCCCCGGACCCCAACGACTTTCAACCACTGGATAATATTCTAGGGTGGTATGCAGAACACGGAGCAGTTCGACGGCTTCAGCGACGCGAGCGAGGCACAGGTCACCCGCGCCATCGCCGGCGAGTGGCACGAGGAGTTCATGGAGTTCACGGAGAGCGACGTCATCGTCGTGGGCGGCGGCCCCTCCGGCCTGATGGCGGCGAAGGAACTCGCCGAGCGCGGCGTCGACGTGATGCTGCTGGAGAAGAACAACTACCTCGGCGGCGGCTTCTGGCTGGGCGGCTTCCTGATGAACAAGGTGACGGTGCGCGAGCCGGCCGACCGCGTCCTCGACAGCCTCGATGTCGACCACTCCCCGACCGACGAGGCCGAGGGGCTCCACGTCGCGAGCGGGCCCGAGGCGTGTTCGGGCCTCATCAAGGCCGCATGCGACGCGGGCGTCAACGTCCAGAACATGACCGAGTTCACCGACCTCGTCGTCCGGGATGATGACACCGCAGCGGCCGACGGCCGCGAGGGCCACCGCGTCGGCGGCGTCGTGATGAACTGGACGCCGGTCCACGCGCTCCCCCGGGAGATCACCTGCGTCGACCCCGTCGCCGTGGAGTCCGACCTCGTCATCGACGCGACGGGCCACGAGGCCGTCGCGCTCTCGAAGCTCCACGAGCGCGGCGTCCTCGACGTGGCGGGCATCGCCGAGGCCGAGGAACGCGCGACGGGGATGGACAACACGGACGCGGAGTCGTACGGCGCGCCCGGCCACGACTCGCCCGGCCACGATTCCATGCACGTCGCCGAGTCCGAGGACGCCGTCGTCGAGCACACGGGGGTCGTCCACCCCGGCCTCGTCGCGAGCGGGATGGCGGTCGCGACCGCGCACGGCCTCCCGCGGATGGGCCCGACGTTCGGCGCGATGCTCCTCTCGGGGAAGCGCGCCGCGCAGGCCGCGCTCGACGAGCTCGGCGTCGATGCGCCCGACGTGTCGACGGCGCCGGCGCCGGCCGACGACTGAGCTGTCCAGCGCGGGGGGCACTCAGACCTGCCCGGACAGCACGCCCACGAACCCCAGACCCATCGTCTCGTAGCGCCGCGCCCGTGACCGTGCCGTGAGCGTCCGCCGTGACGCGCGTACACGCTCCGAGAGCGGTCCGTCGAGGTCGCTTCCCGGGACGAGCGCGCGGGCCACGTCCTCTGCCGACGACGAGGGAGCCCCGGCGGCCACGAACGCGCGGAACGCCGGGTTCAGGAACCGGCCAGCGGGGTGCTCGCTGGCGGTCGCGTCGACCAGCGCGACGC
>Ga0207757_100588_pt1 | contig 22333 bp, 16 predicted proteins | sample A23P3SouthBayCA_2_FD_187752 | JGI IMG/M metagenome (GOLD analysis project Ga0207757, IMG submission 187752) | Aerobic enrichment media microbial communities from Eden Landing Ponds, California, USA - A23 P3 (2) (SPAdes) | ecosystem: Environmental > Aquatic > Marine > Unclassified | place...
GATCGCTTGGTGACAACGATCGACACCCAGCCAGTCTAAGACGGCCTCGACTTCACGCAACGACAACCCCATCGAGTGAAGTCGAACCGCGAAACAACGGACGGGTTTCGGCGTGCGCTCGTTCTCCCAAGTATCTTGATTCTCTACGTCTAAGCTTTCTCTGAGCAGGTCTGCGAGTTGCATGGACACTTCTCGCTACGGCCTGCTCGTTCCTCAATCTCTCAACTAGACAGTTCCGGATCCATTCACGTGTAAATATACGATGTTTACAACGCTATCGAACGATATACCGCCGCATGGGTGGATCCACAACTGTTAGTGTGGATGCCAGAAAACGGGCGTCCGTGAATCGATCGCTTCGGGTGCATTTCTTCACGCTCACGCCCGGCGGCGGGTCCGAGCACATCTATCTCGCTGCCCTCCGCGACGCGCTCGAAGACCAGCACGTCGTCCCCGTCGACGACTGGCGCGACGCCGACGTGGTCCATCTCTTCGAAGTCAACGCCCTCACCGGCGACACCCTCAGAGCCTTCGAATTCCCCACGCTCTACCGCATCATCCGCTCTGACACGCCGCTGGTCGTCTCCACGGACGATCTGTACTTCTCCGACGACCCACAGCTCACCGTCCACCCCAGGCTCTACCCGCTCAATCACCGTCTCCAGCGACTCCTGTTCGAGCGGAGCGACGCGGTCATCGCCATCTCGGAGAGCGTACGCGGCCGTCTCGCCGAACACGTCACGAACACCCCGATTCACGTCGTGCACCACGGCGTCGACGACGCCTATCGCGACGAGTACACCGAACCCGACGACCCGTTCGTGCTCCACGTCTCGCTCGCGGCGCCGCGCAAGAACCCCGAGGCCGTCGTCGAGGTCGCGCAACGCCTCGACCACCGCATGGTCGTCGCCGGCAGCGGGTGGGACGACCTGATCCCCGAGGACGCCGAGAACGTCGTCCTCCCCGGCTTCGTCCCCGAGGGCGACCTGATCGACCGCTACCACCGCGCGCCGGTCTTTTATTTTCCGACGCGCCACGAGGGGTTCGGCCTCCCCGTTCTCGAAGCGATGGCCGCCTCGACGGCCGTCGTGACGTCGAACGTCTATTCGGTACCGGAGATAGCGGGCGACGCCGCCGTCCTGCACGACCCCCACGATATCGACGCTCACGTCGAGAGCATCGAACGACTCCTGGAGAACGAAAGCGAGCGACAGACACTCGCCCGGAACGCACACGACCGGGCACAGGAATTCACGTGGCAACAATCAGCTGCGAACACGATCGACGTCTATCGAGACGTGCTGGACGCGTGAGTTCCTCGACGAGGTCAGCCGAGGGGGGACCGACTGCTGGGCCGTGACCGGCGCCCGTTCCGGACCGGTCTGAGTGAGGCGACTACTGTCCCCAGTCATGTGTACGGCAGATGCCGAAAGAGCGGTTCCGACCGAAGAAGCGAGTCCAGCGGCGCTAGCGCCGGTATCGTCAGGGCCAGCCGGTGCCGTGCTGGAAGATCTCGCGCAGGATCTCCAGTTCCTCTTCCTGGGAGACGTACTCGGCGTCCATGCAGGCGTGGACGACCTTGTGGACGAGTTCCGGGTCCGGTTCCGTCGTCTCGCCGCCGTTCAGCTGGGCTTCCAGCGCCTCGATCCTGGCCTCGAGAGCGGCGACCCGCTCCGACGGCTCTACCGGCGGTCCGTCGGCCACCGTTCGCCCCGTACTGCTGCCGCCGCGGTACTCGAACACCTCGTCGACGAACGCCGCCCTGTCGGGCCACTCGAAGCCGTCGAGGGACCCCAGGCGCTTGGACACCGTCGCCCTGCTCACGCCGAGTTCCTCCGCGATCTCCGCCTGGGTGGCAGACGGACGCTCTGCGACCGCGACGAGTGTCTCGCGCTGTTTGTCGGTGAGCTCTGACGGCTCCGGGACGGTCGCCGCGTCGTCATCGGTCCCGTCGGCGTGTCGCTCCTCGTCACCTGCTGCCGGTTCGTCGTGGACGCTCTCACGGTCGGTCGTACCGTCCGTGGCGGTTCCCGACTCGACCGTGAGGTCGTCACCGGCGGCCCTCGACCCATTTCCGGTTGCCGAGTCGGCGAGGTTCGGCGCCGCTTCGCCATCGGCGGGATGACTCTGACGACCGCCGTCGCTCGCGGCTTCCCCGCGCCGCTCGTCCGCAGCGTCGACTCGACCGTCGTTGTCGGCCGCTGACGCCACGCTGTCGCCGTTCGATGACTCTGGGCCCATGGCCGCGGCCGACAGCCCGCTGGCCTCATCCTCCGTCTGACGCGCCGCCTGTCCTCTCTCCGCGGGATCCCCGTACTCCTCGAGGACGCGCTCTACGAAGGTGATCGACGCCCCGCTCACCTCCTCTGCGATCGCTTCCATCGAAGCGTCCGGATTCTCGCTGGCGATGTCGAGGATCTTTCTGTGGATCAGTGCTCGCGGCTTCGTATCGGTGTTGATACCCGTGGACGTGGCCCCACCCGTCCTTTCACCCCGTTCGGTCATGTGTTTATACTGTTGCACTGGAAGCTAATAACCACTAGTTACTTCTTCAATATTTGAATATACGACTGAATTTGCCTGGTGTATCAGGCTATTTTTTATATACTCCGACTTTGGATGATCGATACGTTCCGACGCTCGAGACGCACTCCTCGCAAAGCGAGCTACTCCGTCGAGACGTCTTCAGCCCGGTCGAACAGCGGTAAGAGTCGTTGTTGGGTCTGCTCGTCGTGTGCGGCGGGGTCGATGTGGTAGTGGGCGAGGGCGCCGGCGGATTCGACCTCTTCGGTGACGATGCGGAGGAAGTGAAACACCTCGTCGAGGGAGTTGTACTGCAACAGCGGCGTGATCGAGTCGAAACAGACCGAGATGGCGGCGTCGGTGTCGTCCCAGTCGGAGAACAGGTCCATGATGGAGACACCGAGTCCCGTCAGGTCGCCCGGGTTCCGGTTGGTCGTGACCGTCGACGCGCCCGGGACCTCTCCTGGACGGACCACTCTCGACGACCCGGCGTCGGGGTTCGTGGTGATGACCGCGATCTCCTCGGGGTCGCCCTCGAACTGCGAGTCGACGGTCCGAACGCGACTCCGTGGTGCCGTCGTGACCGTGACCAGTATCACTTTCACTCGCTCGGCCCGGTCGATCGCCAGCAAGTCGGCACACCGCTGGTCGTTCGCCCCGTCGAGCCACGCCCCTCTGAGCAAGACGTTCGCCGCCGTCCCGGTGGCTTCACTCTCTGGGTCGCCCGGTACCATCTCTGTTCGCCACTGTCGGCCCCTGACGTGTTAAACTTACTATCGGTTTCATACTCCCCGGACCGATGGCTCTGCCCTGAGTCTGCACAGCGTGTGAGGTGCCACCGGACTGATCGTGACGTGTCATCCTGCCGGTTGTGAGAGTGTCGTTAGCCGGTCGTGAGCGAGGGCCGGCCGAGTGCCGTTCACGTCGGGGCGCACGGAGACGAGCAGTCGGAGCGTTTGATCCGGAGCGCCGGCCGTTTCTCCATCCGTGTAGAGAGACAGTCTGAGGCGTTTCTCACCGGGCGTCTCGGGCGTGAACGAGACGTTCGTTCCCCAGGACGCTTCGTTCTCGACGGTCATGGTTTCCTCGAAGACCGTTCGGGCGTCGAGTTCGGCTGTCACCGCGTACTGCTGGGTGCCGTGTTCGTGGTTCCGGAGGCCGACCCTGAACGTCCCCCTCTCGTCGACTGTGAGATTCGTCGGATAGCCGCTGGCGTTCCCGTCCGGTCCGAGTACGTAGAATTCGGTGTACGGGTCGGTCGTCTCCGGTGGTGCCACGGCCAGATAAACGACGCCACCGACCGCAATCAAGAGCACGACGACGAGCGCCACGGTCACCCACCGCTCGACGCGCGAGTCCGGGAGAACGCCGGAGCGGTCCCTGGTCGCCGCTTCGTCGTCGTACGTCGCACTCATCGACTCGACGCCGTCCCGGTCGTCGCCTGTGCGTCTGCTGTCGTCGGACATGCGGGTTCGCTCCGTCCCGGCCTCGGAACGACTCCGCGAGCGGTCGTTGGACCGCTCGCGGTCGGCCGGGCTCGCTGTCAGTGACACAACAGCCAGACCCGTTAAAACGTCTCGGGTTCGCCTTCCGAACCGCCGTTCGCGGCCTGTGAGTTCCGTGCAGGGCCCCCGACCGGACTGTTTATACAGGTCGATTGGCTTTCACTACATAGTACGACTACTCGTGAGCCTCGACAAACGACGGTTGTCACAGCGAGTCGCCGGGCGCGTCCGTGAGTCGTGGATGGGGCGACCGGACCGATTGTTCCCCATAGTCGCCATCTCGACCGGAATCGCCGCGAGCGAACTGCTGCTGTTCTCCGGTCGGACCTGGCCCGCAATCTGGGCCCATTTCGGGACGCTGTTACTGTGTACGCTCTTGCTCCAGCGGGGCCACGACGCGACGCTCGTCCAGGTGTTCCTGCTGGTCCCGCTCTTCCGTCTCGTCAACCTCGGGATGCCGGTCTTCTTCCAGCTGACGGCCTACTGGTTCCCGCTGATTTACGGGCCCCTGATCCCCGCCCTTGTCTACGTCGACCGCCTCGCGCCGGACATCAGCGTCCCGTTCGGCTGGCGTCGGGGGCTCCTGTTGTCGCCGCTCGCGATCCCGCTCGGCGGCGTGCTGGCCGAGGTCGAATCCGCTATCCTGCAGTCCGCGGCGCTGATCCCGACGTGGAGTGTCGGCCAGGTCGCGATGATCACGGTCGTGATGATCTGTTTCGTCGGCTTCGTCGAGGAGTATCTCTTTCGCGGTCTGCTCCAGCCGGTGTTACAGGAGTCGTTCGGACGCTGGACAGGTATCGTCCTCGCCAGCGCGATGTTTGGCCTGATGCACTCGGGATACGGGATCCCCGAGGAGATGCTTTTCGCCGGTGTCATCGGCTTCGTCTTCGGCGTCTGCTACGAGTACCTCGATAGTCTCGTGTTCATCAGCATCGTCCACGGCGTGTTGAACGTCTTCCTGTTCGCTGTCCTCCCCATCCAGGGGTCGTACATCTCCCTGTGAGAACGTGGGCACTGCGGAGTCTCCGGCCCCAGCCACGAGGGCCTGCTGAGGACTGTCGGCGAGACAACCGCAGAGCGAAGAGCCATCGGCCCGTCGAACGCGGCCGTCAGGCTTCCGGAGGCTACCGTCGTCCAGTCGTCGGGCAGAGCCCCAGAGTGCGTCGAGCGGTGACCAGCCAACCGCAGTCCTCTGACCGGCACGCTGTCGAATCGGCACGGATGGTCCAGCGGGTACTCGGTGTCGTCCGTGAGCAGCTGTGACGGTCGTTGGCAGGAATCAGAGCAGCTGCATCGTGCGGAAGGCGACGATGCCGGCGAACGTGAGGCCAAGTGGCACAGCAGTTGCGACGAGGGTCTGTCGGACGCGTTCGTTCGCGTCCGGGCTAGCCGAGACGACATCGAGGTGCGCGAGCACGTAGACGAGCGTGACTGCTACTGCGATCCCACCGATACCCGTTCCCACCGGCGAGAGCAGGGACGTCACTGTCGCCGAGACCCCGGCAGCGCTCGATGATGCACTGCTCGCGGAACTGGAGACGACGGCGGTTGCTCCCATAGTATCTGATAGTTCGATTCGGTGACTGAAAGGTATTTCGGATGGCACAGGTGTGTGCTGCCGCGAAGTGGTCACCGGCGAACAGTTCGAGGTGAGAACTGGATTGACTGCTGGAACAGTCAGTCCGTGTACTGTGCGAGGATACTGAGGAAAAACGAGTTGAAGACCGTCTGGACGCCCACGACGATCGTTCCAGCGGCTACCAGGTTCCAGGAGGCGCTCGGGACCGCAGCGTACCCCTCGATCGTCCACGCGACGACGCCGTACGTGAGGAACGCGGCGCCGACAGCGAACAACACGACCCCGACGGTCGCGCCCGTTTCGAGCGTGAACCGTGCACGTATCGCGTTCGTTACCGGGTCACGCGGCTGACGGATCGGGTCCGCCGCGATCGAAGTAAACAGCGCCAGACTCCCGACCTGGTAGCCGACCATCGTGAAGAGGATCCCGCCGATAAGCGTCTGTATCCCGAAGTAGACGGGGCCGACCGCGCCACCCCGAACCGACGCGGCGACGACCGCCAGCCCCAACACACCGAACACGATCGACGGGAGCGTGAACAGATAGCCCGGGGCGTTCGTGAGCATGAACTTCACGTGACGCCACCCGTCGCTGAAACTGTCCAGCGTCGCCTCGCCCACCCGCTCGTGATAGGTGATCGGGACCTCCTCGATGGTCATGTCCCGCGTCGCCGCTTCCATAATCATCTCGCTGGCGAACTCCATGCCGCCGGTCTCGAGGTCTAGCCGTTCGAGCGAGTCTCGTTTGATCACCCGCATCCCGCTGTGGGCGTCGCTGACGCCCGCGTCGTAGAACGTGTTGAGAAACCGTGTCAACAACGGGTTCCCGACGTACTGGTGGAGTGGCGGCATCGCGTCGGGTTTGATCTCGCCCGCGAGGCGACTCCCCATCACGATGTCCGCGTCCCGGTCGAGGGCCACCTCGAACAGTTTCGGCAACTCGCCGAAGTCGTATGTCGTGTCGGCATCGCCGATGGCGACGTACTCCCCGCGGACGCGTTCGAAGGCGTACTTGTAGGCGTTCCCGTAGCCGGATTCGTCCGGTTCGACCACGACCGCGCCCATCTCGCGAGCGATCTCCGGGGTCCGGTCGGTCGAGCTATCACTGACGACGATCTCGGTGGTCAACCCGAGCTCCTCGACCGCATCCTTGACCTGTTCGATACAGGTGCGCACTCCATCTTCCTCGTTGAGTGTCGGCAGGACGACGCTGAGCGTCGGCGACACGTCGCTGTCGCGGCCGACGATCCGACCGCCCCCGTCACGGTCGCCCGCCGTGTGGACTGCTGTCTGCATCCGCCCGCTCTCTTCGTCTCTCTCCCGTTCGACAGCCATCAGTCAGGTCGCCAGGGCTCTTTCGGCCCCTGTTCGGTCCGCCCTGAATAGCTCGCTCGCGATACCCCACCCAGCGTCGCCCCCGGCCGAGTCACCCCGAGACTCGATAGTGGCGACCCAGGAAACATTGGTTCACCCATACGGTATCAACCCGATTACGTAGGTATGCTGGGATATGCTACAAAACACTTTCGTCACGGCTGATAGATTATGAGGAACGTGCGTTCGGGGAACGTTTGCGTTACGCAGGTCTGCCGTCGCCAGCACCTCGTCGCCTGGCCGACTGGTGATACGACGCCGGGTGGGTCACGGCGCGGACCGGTTTCGCCAGCCGAGTCGCCGTCCCACAGCACCGCTCGCGGACCGCACGGAGCGGACGCCGTCGCGAACGGCCGAAGCGAGCGAGCCAACAGAGAGGAGACACACGTACACGATCCCCAGCGTGAGGATGACCCCGACGTCGAGCAGGTGGCTGCCTACCCGCGAAGCTGATCCCATGAGTTCCGGTCCGCACCCGCCCCATATAAACGAACCCCCGCAATTTTCATTTCTTGTAATCATGCTACTGCTCCGGGCGCGTATGCGGTGAGGCGCTCGCCAGCAGTTCGCAGAACGGACGATGAATCACCCAGCGGTCGTGCCGTCGGCGCGGGGCGGCGTCCGCCCGCGCTATGCGGTGGATTCAACTGCGACGCGGGCGTGCCTCCGTGCGATGACAACCCGACAGGGGACCGAGCGGCGGGCCAGCCTGCCGCCGTCGGTCGTCGTCGGGTGGCTCTGTCTCGTCTGGGCTGTCGTCGCGGTCCCCGTGATACGGACGAGCGGGCTGCGTCCGCTGGTCGTCGTTCCGACGACGCTCGTGCTGCCCGGCTACAGCGTCACGGCTGTCGTGTTCGGGACCGGTTCCGACGACGGCACTGCGCTGGGGCCTGTCGAGCGGTTCGTGGTCTCTGTCGCACTCAGTGCGGCCGTCGCGATGGCTCTCGGCGTTGCGCTGGCGGTTACCGTCGGCGTCTCCGCGACCACTGCCCTGGCCGGACTGACTGTCCTGACTCTCGGCTGTACCTTCCTCGCGGACGGCCAATCCGACTCCGGCGGCTTCGCTGTCGGAGGCTTCACGCACCCGGGACGGAGTGTCCGGTCGCTTCGAACGACGCTCGCGGACCGTGAGTCCGCCCTGTGGCGACCGTCCGCAACGCTCCGAGGCGTCCGAACAGTCCTCCCTGAACTCCCTTCGACGAGTGAAAAAGTCGGCGTCTCCGCGGTAGCCATCGCCGGACTCGTCGTCCTCTGTGGGCTGGCCGGAACCGGTGCCGCGGCCTATCTCCTCGTCGGCCACGACGCGCCGGGGTACACCGAGTTTTCGGTCGTACCGGCGGCCGGCCAGGCGACCGATACTCCGGGGAGGGCGGCGCCTGCGTCGCTCGACGACCGGTTCGAGCGGGGCGATACACTCCGGATCCGTCTGCACAACGAGCGGTCAAAGCCCACCGAGTACGAAGTGGTCGCGCTCGCCCAGCGAGCCGAACCGGGCGACGGCGTCGCCGTACTCGCGTCGCGGACGCTCGACAGGTTCGCCGTGGAACTCGGTCCTGGTGAGACGTGGCACCATCGCCATCGCCCCACAGTCCCGTGGTCGAACGGCTCCGTCCGCGTCGTTTACAGACTCTTCCGCGGCGACGCGGAGACGTCTATCGCCACGGTCCATCGCTGGGCGACAGTCGCCGCCGGCGGCGAGGCGAACGGGACCGCCGATCCTCGCGTCGCCCCTGCCGGGGGTGAACACTCCTGACGTATCGCCGCCCGCTCGTGACGCGATGGTCGCGGCGCGACCGGCTCGCCGTCGTCGTCGTAGCGACCATCGTCGCACTGCTGGTCGGGTCGACGCTCGTCGTGGTCGGGATCGGCGCAGAGACGGAGGCGGTCGCGGCGCAACTGAACGCCTCCGGGACCGTCACGACCTACGACAGCCCGGACGCGGCGCGTGCGGCCGCCGACCGGGATGCCATCGTGGTCCCGCTGTCGGTCGCGACGGCCCCCGACGGGACGACCGTGACCGTCGCGGGCTCCCCGCCGAACGGGACGGAAGTCGAGGGCGTCCGGACCGACCCACCCCCTGCGGGGAGTGTCGCGCTCCCGCCGCGCCAGAACGGGACGCCAGCGAACCAGTCCGTTTCACTGGCTGGCCCGAACGGGACGGTGCAAGCGCGCGCGATGCCGCGAACTGACGGTGGAACCTTCCCACCGTGGTGGGCCATCGCCGCGCCGTCGACGGTCGAGAGCCTCGGGACGACGGCTGCGCTCCTGGTCGAACCGGCCGGCGGCGGCGGTACCCTCGCGCTCCGCGGACCGCCACCGGACGACGTCCCGCTGACGAGCGCGCTCGCCTTTTTCGTGGCCGGAACGGACCAACTGGTCCAGGCGCTGTTCGCCGTGACGGTCGGGGTCGGGCTGCTCGCAGTGGTCGTCGTTTTCAGCGTCACTCGGATGACTGTCCGTGACCGGCTGGAGACCCTCGCCATCCTCCGCGCGACTGGTCTGTCGCGGTACCGACTGCTCGCGCTATTCGGCGCTCGCGCGGGCCTGCTGACGCTCGTCGCGGTCGGTGCAGGCGCCGCCGCAGGGGTCGTGCTGACGAACGCGGCCGTCAACGCCGCGGTGTTCGCGGGCGTGCCGACGACGCTCTCGCTCCGGGTGACGCCAGCCGCTGCGGGCGTGCTCGGCCTCGCTCTCTCGGCCGTGTTTCTCGCCGGCATCATCGCGGGCCTCGCGGCGGTGACGCCAGCGGTGCGGCGGACGCCTGCCGCGATGGAACGGCGTGCCCGAACCGGTGGGTCCGGCCGCGTCGAGCGTGCGGTCCCGGCGCGGCTCTCGGGGTTCACCCCGGACCTGCTCGCGACCGACGCCGTCGTTCCGACCGCGCTGACGCTGGCGGTGTTCGTCGGCGTGGGTCTGGTCGCGACGGCGACTGTCGGAACCCTCGCCCCGCTGGCCGCAACGGACGAAGCGACGGTCGTTCAGTCGGGAACGAACCACCCGTGGGTCAGTCGCGTCGACGCCGACTACGCCCGAACCCTCCGCGAAGAGGGGACCCCCGCGAGCGGCGAGATACTCCTCTTCTCGGTCGTCGACGGTGACCCGTTTCTCGCTCGCGGGGCGGCGTTCGACGCGTTCGCGACCCTCTCGGACGCCCGGCTCGTCTCGGGGCGCGCGCCGGATGGACCCGGCGAAGCGGTCGTGGGCCGCGACCTGAGCCGAACGACCGGGATCGAAGTCGGAGACACGGTACCGCTGGGCGGCAGCGACCGGCCGGGGTACGCCCGGGTCCGCGTCGTCGGCGCCTACCGGGCGTCCGGCGTGTTCGACGACCACCTCGTCGTCCCGCTCGCGACGGCGCGTCACCTCTCGAACGTCGGCCCCGGCGATGTAAACCTCGTCCGCGTCGCCCGGGCGCCCGATGGCGACGGGACCCGCCCCGAGGACCCTGACGGAACGACGCCCGGAGAGAGCGGACCCGATCGGCCGGACGGAGTGACCCCGACGGGCGACGGACCAGACGGTCTCTCGGTCACGGATCTGACGGCCCCGTCGACGGTCGCCGTCGGCGAAAACGTGACGGTGAACGTCACCGTCGCGAGTCGGGAGCGAGGGACGACTGGCACCGTCGCCGTTCGGGTCGGTGACGCGACCCGTCGGGTCGAACTGTCGGTCGACGCCGGTGCAACCGTCACGCGGCAGGTCAGCTTCGCCGGTCTGGACCCCGGTAGTTACACAGTCAGTGCCGGTGGACTGACGCGGGACGTACAGGTGGTCGCGGCCCGCTCGCTTCGATTGTCGTCACTCCCGCGGGTCGGACCGCCGAACGCGACGGTGCTCGTGACGGTGCGCGACGCCGACGGCGACCCCCTCGGGAACGCGACGGTCGCGGTCACACCGAACGGTGCAGAGTCACCGGCGAACACGAGTGGCGGGTCGACAGCTCGGACAGGGACGAACGGGCGTGCCGCGGTCGCGCTGCCGTCGGTCGGGACAACGGCTCAGACGGTAACCGTCACCGCGGGTGCGTCGGGGTATGTGAACGCCTCGCAGGAGTTGACAGTCGACCCTGGGGCGAGTCGCGGACCGGTCGCCCGGCTGCGCGTTTCTCCGTCCCGGGTCGAAGTGTTCGAGCGCCCCGAAGCGACGCTCGAACTCGCCAATCGCTGGAACGGGTCGCGTTCGTGGTGGGTGGACCCGCCAGGCGGTGACCCGCGGCAAGTCAGCGTCGCTGCGGGCGAACAGCGGACGGTCACGACCACACTCTCGCGCGTCGGGTCGGGCACCCGCCGGGTGACTGCGACGGTGGACGGGCGAACGGTGGCCGCGGCGACCTATCGGGTTACCGGCGACGGCCGACTGGTGTCGGCGCTGGCGACCGGCGACCGACGGACAGTCACCAGCAGCGGCGTCGGGCAGGCGGCCACGAATCTGCTCGGGAACCTCTGGGTCGTCCTCGCCTCGCTGGTCGGGCTGGCGGCGCTCGCGACGGTCGCAACGACCACGACGGCGTTCGCCCGCACGGTCCACGCCCGACGGGAGACGATCGGGATCCGCCGCGCGACCGGCGCCACGCGGTGGCAGGTCCTGCGACTCGTCCTCGGTGACGCAGTCGCTATCGCGGTCCCGGCCACGGCGCTCGCGCTCGCGTTCGGGTACGCTGGGACGTGGCTGCTCGCGCGGACCGGTGTCCTGACTGCCTTCGGCGTATCGCTCGCGCCGTCGACATCGCTGGCCGCGCTCGCGGGCCTTGCGGCGCTCTCGCTCGCGCTCGCCCTGGCTGGAGCTGCGCTGGCGACCCTGGGGCTGGTGTTGCCGGTCCCGGCACGGACGCTGACGGACGACCGCGGACCGCCGACGGGGGGTGGCGACGATGCGTGACCGCAAGCTCGCGCTGTACGGCGCCGCTCTCCTGGCGTTCGCGCTGGCAGTGCGCCTGGTGCCGCTGGTCTGGAGTCCGCTCCCGTTTAATCCCGACGGGATCGGCTACGCCGCCCTCGCGGGAGACGTACTCGCGCTCGACCGCCTCCCGATCGAGCGGATGGCAACCGACCAGGTGGGATACACCTCTCTGTTGACCGTCGTCGCGGCCATCGCCGGCGAGTCGCCGCTCCGAGTCGCACAGCCGACCAGCGCCGTCCTCGGTGCGACCAGCGTCCTCGTCGGGGTCGTGCTCGCCCGCCGTCTCGCGCTCGGCCTCGGCTGGTCCCAGCGGGACGCCCGACTCGCGGGGCTGACCGCCGGCCTCGTCCTCTCGCTCGAAGTCGTCTACCTCTACCGCTCGACGCCCACCGACGAGCAGACGGCAGCGCTCGTCCTGGTCCCGGTCGTCGTTCTCGCGAGCGAGCGCTGGTTCACAGCCGGCGACCGAGCGTGGGCGTCCGTCGGTGCACTCGTGCTTTTCGTCGTCCCCCCGCTACACAACCTCTCGGGGCTGGTCGCCGTCCTGGCCGTCGCAGTGGTCGCAGGCGTCGTCACTGTTCGGAACCCGACTCGCTCCGTGGCCGCCCGCGCGTCCGCGACCGCAGCGTTCGTCGCGGCCTACGTTTTCGGCTATCACCTGACGCTCGCTCGCACGACCGGTGCGGTGGTCGTCCAGGCCGACCGGCTCGTAGCGGTGCCCGGCCTCTTCGTCGCCTGGACGGTCCTGGCGGTCGTCGGGGCGGCGTGGTTCGTCACGACGAGCGAGCGCGTCCAGCGGGGCGCCGTAGTCGCCGTCGTCCTTGGCGGGTTCAGCCTGGTCGCACTCAACGCCGTTCGGACGGTCTTTCCGGCGACGACGCCGACTTCGCGACCGATACTGGTCGCGCTCGCGCCTCTGGTGCTCCCGGCTGTCCTGGCTGGGGGAGCGGCACACGTCGTCGCGCGCGACCGGACAGTAAGCGCGACGACTGTCGCTCTGGTCGCGGGCCCGCTCGCAGTGGTCGGGACGGCGCTGACGGCGTCGCTCACCTTCGAGTACCTCGCGATGCTCTTCCGGGCGCAACTGTTCGCACACGTCCCGCTGGTCGCGCTCGCGGGCGTCAGCGTCGCTGGGGTGGCACGCAGCCGTTCGGACCGGGTCGGCGCTGTGCTCGTGGTAGCCGTCGTCGTCGCGGCGGCCGCGGGCGCGCCGCTCGCGTTCGCGGGACTGGAGGTCCTGCCGTACAAGAGCGTCACCACCGACGCGGAGTTCGCGGCAACCGGGACAGCTGCGAACGGACTCGACGCATGGACGACCGACGACCACCTCGGCAGAGTGGCAGGCTACTTCGACGGCAATGGGGGCGGTCGCGGGCCGACCTATCGGTGGCTCCGCGGGGGCGACCCGCCGCCGTCGTGTGCGGTGCTCGCACAGCGTTCGTGGACGACCACCGGTGCGCAGTTCTACCCCCAGCCGCCGGCGAAACTCTCCCGGGACGCCTACGACGAATGGCGCGCGCAAAACGACGTGGTCGCGGTGACTGCATCGGACGACCCGCTCTCGGTGGTCGTTCCGCGCAACGGGACCCGGACCTCGTGTTGAACCGGCGCCGTCGTGACCGTACTCGTCGTGGGGCCGCCGCGGTCGTGACCGCACTCGTCGGGGGACCGGCGCAACCGCGAAACGGTTAACCGCTGGGCTTCCCACCACCGAGCCGTGAGCGACCACGTGCTGTCGGCCGCCGACGTGTCGGTCTCGCGCGACGGTGACCCGGTTCTCGACGGCGTCTCACTCGCCGTCGGTTCGGGGGAGCGCGTGCTGATACAGGGGCCGAGCGGCGCTGGCAAGACGACGCTGTTCTCGGTGCTCGGGCTGCTCGAACCGCCCGAGAGCGGCACCCTGACCGTCGACGACCGAGACGTGAGCGGCCTGCCCGACCGCGAGCTCGCTCGGCTACGACGGTCCGTGCTGGGCTACGTCTATCAGGACTTCAAGCTCGTGCCGGACCTCACAGCTCGCGAGAACGCGGCGCTGCCGCAGGACCACGCCGGCGAGCGCGACGACGCGTGGCTGGACGAACTGTTCGACCGCCTCGGTATCGCTACTGTGGCCGACCAGTATCCGGCGTCGCTCTCGGGTGGGGAGAGCCAGCGCGTCGCCACGGCTCGTGCGCTCGCCAACCGCCCCGACATCGTCCTCGCCGACGAGCCGACCGGTCAGCTCGACCCTGACACCGCAGCGTCGCTGCTCGATCTCCTCTGCTCACTGCAGGCCGAGCTGGGAACCGCACTGATAGTCGTCAGTCACGACCGCTCGCTCGTCGACCGGTTCGACCGGGTGCTCGTTCTCGAGGACGGGACGATCACCGCGGCCGACTGACCACACCGCGTTACCCCGCTGCCGGACGGACCGATACTACCTCGAGTGTCACCGCCTGCAAAAATATGATTATTGATATTAATCCTGAAGTTGTCTCCCATTCCAGAGGCCATTAATTGCTTCAGCCCCGATTTCGTGGATCTTATCGAGGCCTAAATTCAATATTGATTATTGGAGAGTTGCCATTATACTGGGCGATCGCTATCGTTCGAGTATGGACGGAAGTCACGTCGGGTCGCTCGCGGTTCCACTCCGCCCGTGTCGCGCCCGCGGGGGTGTGGACTGCTGATGGCCCCCGATATCATCCCGCAACTGTTCAATATGTACCGGGAGATCCACAGCGCGCAACTGGGCGTGTTGCTCGGCCTGTTCGTCGGATTACTCTACCGGGACCACCCGAAAGTCGCGTACGCGCTGCTCTTTCTCGGTGTGCTTTCGGCGTTCGGGAACGCCTCGCGTATCGGCTTCCAACCGGCCCCGGAGATCGAGACCAAACCCTGGTACTTCCTCAGCGGACTGTACGTCTCGACGGTCGCGAACCTCCTCCTCGTGAAGTACGCACCAGCGATGAAGCGTCGGTTCGGCCGGATCGTCGCCGGGTTCACCCGCAGCGACGGGACGCGAGACGACGCGGTCTGACCCGTGAAGCAGTCACCGACCGCGCTCGTCACGCCAGCCAGTCTTCGGGCTTGGTGTCGTAGTCGATATCGTCGGCTGCGAGGTGCTCGACGTCCTCCCAGGCGAGTTCGCGCATCGACACCTCGTCGCCGTCGTAGCGGATCAACCGCCCGACTTCCTCGGGTTCGGGTTCGCGGTCCCGGCGCTTGGCCACCTCGACGTCGTGTTCGTCGAACTCCTTGACGATGGTCTTGAGGTTGACCGGGCGGCCCCAGAGTTCGAACACGCGCTCCAGGGTGTCTCTGGCCTGTTTCAGGTCCAGCATGACGCCGTTGTACTGGTGTGCGAGGAGGAGTTCGCCGGCGTTGTCGTAGTTGCCGTCCTCGACGACGACGGTCGGCTTCCCGAAGTTCGTGAACTGGAGCATCATCTTCTTTTTCACGTCTTCGTAGTCCGTCGAGGTGGCTCGGTAGTCGCCGGTCGACTGGGTGTACTCGTAGGTGAAGTAGTCGTTGTCGTCGACGAACTCCTGACTGAGGAACTCGTCGATGAACGTGACGTCGTTGTGACTCTCGCGGATCTCCCGCATCCGGTCCCAGCCCCGCGCGTAGTCCACGTCCGCGAGCGCCTCCTCGACGCCCCTGTACCGCGAATCGTCGAACATGTACCGCGAGACGCGCTCGAGTTCTTCCTGACCGATGTTCGCGAGGAAGCCGCGGTTCTGGCGCTTGGTCAGCGAGTAGTGGCGCTCGGCCAGCCCCGCGTAGGTCAGCACCTTCCAGGGGTACGTCCCCACGTCGATCTCACCCTCGCGAGCCCGTTCGAGCGCATCAGCGTCGACCCTGGGGTCCTCGGGGTCGAGTTCGGCGAGGCGGTCGGCGTCGACACGGGCCACGACGGGGTCGGGTTCGATCGTCTCCATGACCGCCTCGAAGTCGACGGTATCGTGGAAGTTCCGCCAGGTGATCCCCTCGACGCGGAGCAATCGCTCGACGACCTCACGGCGGTTCTCGGTGTTCTCGATGTACTGCCACAGTTCGAGACCGAGTTTGTACGGGTTGAGACCCGGCGATCCCAGCACCCGAGCCATGTGGTCGGCGTAGAGGACGAACTCGTCGTCGCCGGCGAAGTTTTCCTCCGCCATCATCATGGATTCCCATTTTGAGTTGTGGTTGACGAAGCCGGCTGCGGCATAGCGATGCGTCTCTTCCACGGAGATATCGTAGACTGGGCCCTTATCCTCGGATACTGAGACGATCTCGTCGGTCCAGGACTCCTCCTCGAACCACGAGAGATCGTCGAGATACGCGCGAAGCGATTCGGCCTTCTCGGGGTATCCAAATCCGATTTCGTCAGCGAAGCGTTTCGCCGACTGGCCCGTCACGTGCAGGTGATAACACCCGTCGGCCTGCTCGCGGCGCCGACTGAGAATGTTAAAGTTCGTCAACAGTATCTGCACCGTCCTGCTCATCGTCTCGCTTTTTGTGCTAAGGATAGCTCCCTGATCACCGGCGTACCCATCGGCATCCATCAACCCGCGGATGAATTCAGCAACGACAGACCGAGGTGAGCGTCGAACTGGATCTGGAACGGTCTTTTCAGCAGCAGCGCTCCCGACTGGGAGACCGATCTCCTCGACAAGAAGGGATTTCAGCGCTTCCGAGTACGCGTAGACGCGCCAGCGCGATCCTTGTTTTTCAACCGTTGGGTCGATTCCGAACAGTTCACTCGTCAAGCCCGCGAACTCTTCGGCATGGGCCTCGTTCGCGGTGGTAAACCCGACGTGGCGAGAGTCAGTCGAAACGTGCCCATCACCGACCACGAGTCCGAGGAACCGTCCGAACTGATCGGTAACCTGGTCTGGGATGCGAATGGGGTCAAGCTGCGCGGTACTGCGGTCGTGGCCTTCGTATCGGTCGAGTGCATCTGCGATTGCATCGGCTTGGTCGGCCCGACCGGTTTTCCGATATCGCATCACGGTCCAAACCGAGACGCCCGCATCATCGGCAACATCTTGTAACGTGACATTTGTCGGATTCTCCCATTCGATGCGGACGCGTTCCTCCGGCCAGACTCCGTTTCCACCTGAGATCTCGATTTCGTCACCCGTCGATAGTCGATCAAGGCGGGCCCAAGACCCATCTGCTCGCTTGATCCGATGATTGTTCGAACCGGTGAGTTCGAATCCTCGTCGCGTCTCAACGGTCACGGTATCGTGGTCTTCGATGATGTTCGAATCATAGACCGTCCGTGGTCTTTCACCATCGGAGACCGTCACATGATTTTCGACTATCTCCTGCATCGGAACGAGACCGTCCGTACTGAAGACGTTCGTGTCTGGAGCGACACAGGCCCACCCCTCGTTCATCACCTTCGTCATCTTCTGGGGGGCGAAGTAATACGCCTCCCGCCGCAGGATCTCGAGGGTCTCGCGCTGCCAGTCTTCCATCTCGGCGGCCTTCTCGGCGTCGCGGTCGTACTGCATCCCGTGACGGCGCAGGAACTCGAGGACGTCCTTCTCGGGTTCGGCCGGGAACGAGACCGGCCCGCCGTCCTCGCCCTGTGACTCGAGCCACTCCTCGTCGAAGACCTGGCCTTTGACCTCCTCGGAGAGGTCGAGTTCGTCCAGCTGTTCGGCGATGTCGGCCGTCTCGTGCTCGTCGATGAGGTCGACGCGTTCGTCGACCGGCTCGTACGGTCGGTGCTGGTCGATGTTGTCCTCGAGAGTCAGCACGCTGTCGATCCACTTCTCGACCTCGCTGCGGTCGATCTCTGGGTCGGACATATAGTCGTCGATGATGTCGGCGTGGCGGGCCAACATCGCAGCAGCGTCCGGGTCGTCCGCGAACATCCCGAACCAATCGTTGTTCGCGAAGAAGTCGGCGTGGGCCTCGACGTGTGTGATGACGGCTTTCTGGTCGGCGATGGTGTTCGACTCCTGGAGGAACGCATGCGAGGGGTCGTCGTTGTTGACGATCTCGAATGCCTTCCCGCCGAGGAACTGCCCCTGTTTCTGCTGGCGGTCGTACTGCATGCCCCACCGCCAGTGGGGGTAGCGCTGCTGGAACCCACCGTAGGCGATGAGCTCGTTCATCTCGTCGTAGTCGACGATCCAGTAGTTCACCGGATAGGGGTCCAGCCCGAGCTTGTGCGCGAGATTGCGCGCCTCGTCGACCGGCTCTTCGAGGTCGTCGGCGACGCGCTGGGCGTCGATGCGGTCGTCTATGGGTGGGCTCATTCGTTGTCCTCCGTGCTCAGGATCTCGTAGATGGCGTCGACCACGTCGTCGGGGCCGGAGACGTACGCGACGGCCACGTCGCCGGCGTCGCGGAAGTGCCGTTCGACCTCCTCGGCGTGGGTCGCGTTGATCGCGTTCCCGCTGGGCTGGGTCTCCACGTAGGCGTGGAGGTTCGCCGGAATCTGCTCCATCAGCGGGATGACGCCCTCCTCGGTGTCGTTCGAGGAGTTCTCGGAGTCCCCCGCCGCGAACACATACCTGTTCCACTCGCTCCAGGGGTACTCCGCCAGCAGTTCCTCGGCGAGTTCGTACGCCGAGGAGATGCGCGTCCCGCCGCCCGAGCGGATGCCGAAGAAGTCCTCGCGCTCGACCTCCCAGGCGTCGGCGTCGTGGGCGATGTAGACGAACTCGGCGTTGTCGTACTTCCCCTGGAGATACCAGTCCAGCGGCGTGAACGTCCGCTCGACCAGCTCGCGTTTCTTCTGGCGCATCGACCCCGACACGTCGCGGATGTTGACGACGACGACGTTCTTCTCCCGTTCCTCGACGATTTCGGGGTAGCGATACCGCTCGTCCTCCCGGCGGAACGGGACCTGGTCGATACCTTCCCGACGGATGCGCTGGGCGGTGCCGACCTCCTCGACGTTTGCCTCCATCTCTTCCAGGCTGGCCCACGTCGTCTTCTCGCCGCTCGAAAGCTCCGCGTACGCGTCCTCGATCCAGGCCCGCGAGACCGGCATGTTCTCGCCGCGCGCCCACTCGAAGACCCGCGCCGGTCCCCAGCCGTCGATCTTCAGCGCCTCGCGGACGTAGTCGCGGTCGAAGTCCATCGCCAGCTTGCGCTTCAGGCCCTTCTTGAACAGCGTCTCGAAATCCAGCGTCGAAGTTGGACCGGTGCGCGTGATATCGGTGAAGTCGCCCTCGGTCTCCTCGACCACCTTCTTGCCCTTCGGTTCGAGGTCGAGTCCGAGTTGCTCGTCGAGTTCCTGGGCGAACTCCTCGGGGTCCATCTCGTAGTACTCGTGCTCGCCGCCCTCCTCGCCGGGGTCGCCGTCCTCGTCGCCGTCGCCGGGCTGGGGCTGTGGCTCGCCGACCGGGTCGCCCTCTTCGGCGTCGCCCTGTCCCACGCCGCCCTTGTCGCGCTGGTCGTAGGCGAACTCCGGGAGGTCGACGATCTTGATCGGGATCCGGACCGAGTCCGGACCGCTCCCGCCCATGTCGCCGTACTGGATGAACTCCGCGAGGTCCTGCCGGCGGGCCTCGCCGACGACCCGGTACCGCTCGATGTCCTCTCTCAGTCCCATTTGTAACTCACCTGGCTCATGACGTGCCGGCTGGTCAGCTCCGCCGACGCGGGGCTGTAGCCGAACAGTTCCTGCATGTTCGCGACCGTCTTCGCCTTCAGGTCCGCAGTTTCGGTGCCGCTCGGCGGGTTGTCCCACTGGCGCGGGTCGAAGTCCTCGTAAGTGCGCTTCACGTCGGCCCACGAGTGGTCGCCCAGCACCGTCTCGATGACGGGGATCTCTTTCGGGGAAACGTCGGCAACGCGGAACTCCTCGTCGCGGCGCTGCCACGCGTGACGGTTGAGGGCGGTGATGATCTTGTCCTCGCGGAACGAGGCGACGGCCTCGTCGGGGTCGTTGCCGGCGTAGTTGTCCTCGTCGAACCGACCCAGATGTTCGATCTCGAAAACCTTCATCTTCAGCGGGTCGGGGTCGACGAACTCGCCGCGGTCGTTGGTGATGCGCTCGTCGGTCGACCACGCGTAGACGTGTTCGATGTACTCTTCGACAGTCGCCTCGTCGACGCGCTTGTCCCGCATCATCGCGTCGAGCACGTCCGACTCCTGGCGACTGAAGACGTAGTTTTTCACGGGGACGACGCGCTCTTCGAACTCGGCTGCCTCGGCGTTCGAGAAGACGGGTGCCCCCGAGAGCCCCTCGGCCATCGCGTTGAGCACGTCCCGGGGCATCACGACGTGTTCGACCGGCAGGTCCGGGTGGTGACGGTCCTGCACCTGGTGGAACAGTTCCGCGACAGTGTCGCGCGTGAACGTGACTGGGATCCCGTGGTCGCCGTCGCTCGCGCCCGCCTCGAAGTCGAAGTCCTCGACGTCGATACGCTCGTCGCCCTCCTGGAGGTACCCACGGTCGAACAGCAGGGCCTTGTCGACGATGTCGTGACCGTTTGGTACGTCGGCCACGTCCAGTCGCGTCACGACGGCGTACAGCGCCGCCGCCTCGACGGCGTGGGGCGCCAGTTCCTTCTCGTGGAGGTCGTCGTGCGCGTCCCGGACCCGCACGGTCAGGGGCTCCCGAATGCGCTCTTCGAGGTCGCTCCAGGACTCGGCGTCCCACACCGCGGTCTGGTCAGTCAGCTCTCGGTGGAGCAGTTCGGCCTCCAGCGAGAGGTTGGTGAGGTACGTGAACTCCCGTTTGTCCAGGCGGCGTTTCAGCGCTTTCAGCGGGTCCTGGCCCTCGCGCTCGGAGTGCTGGTTGAGCTGCGCTTCGAGGTCGGGGTTCGAGATGACGACCAGTTGCGTGTCGATGTCCATCCCGATGCCCTTGTCGAGTTTGACCGACCCCTCGTCGGGGACGTTCAGCAGTTTCTGCAATAGGTCCGCGTGCTGGGCGGCGTCCTCGACGATAGTCAGCAGGCCGTTGCCCTGCGAGAGGACACCGTCGTAGGAAAACGCCTGCGGGTTCTTCCGCCCGCGCGAGTCGAGTTCCCGCAGCATGCCCTGCATCCACGAGCCCACCAGTCGCTCTTTGGGCGGGCCGTCGTCCTCGGAGTGGAGGACGCCGATGCCCCGACCCACGTCGACGACGTAGTTTTTCACACGCAGGTGTTTCGGGTCGGTCACCGCCGAGAACAGGTCGGTGGCGCCCTGGCGGCGGTACTGCTCTTCGAGGTAGTCGTAGGCCTCGCGACAGAACGGGTCGAGCCGTCCCTCGACGCGGACCGGGATGTGGTCCTCCAGGGTTTCGTTCACCTGCGCGACGAGGCTCTCGCGGACTTCCTCGGGGAAGACCGTCAGGGGGTGGGACTGGACCGGACTCTCGTACCAGTCGTCCTCGTCGGCGACAGGCTGGTCGGCGTACGTGAGCCCGCCGCCCGCTTCCCCCGCGCCCGCGATGTTCCACTCGACAGTGTACCGGCGCCCGGCCTCGGTCTTGGAGTACTCGCGGAGCCCGTTTATCAGACAGCGCTTGAGCTCCGACTTGCCGGTCGCGGTCGGACCGTCGAGCCAGACGATCTTCTCCTCTTTCCCGCGACCCGCCGCTATCGACCGGAGGTCGTCGACGAAGGCGTTCAGCACCTCGGTGTTCCCGAGGATGGCGTGCTCGCCGTCGTTGTTCGGGTCGTCGAAAAAGCGGTAGCGCTCTTTCCGCTCGCCCTCCTCGATGACCGACCGGGTGCCCGAGGCCTCGATGGCGTCGAGGAGGTACTTCGCGGAGTGAGCGGCCAGTCGCGGCCGCTCCAGCACGAGGTCCACGTACTCGGCGAGGCTGTGGGGCTCTTCGTAGGTCCGGTCGAGCGCCTGGTTGGCCTCGTCGATGAAGGCGTCGCCGGTCTGTCGCTGGCCGTCGCCGTCGGAACCGGTCCGTCGCTGGCCGTCACCGCGCCCGCCGTCGGAACCGGTCCGTCGGTCGGTGTCGTCGCCGTGCATCACTCTTCCATCTCACTTTTCGCGACTTCGGCGCCGGCGAACTCGAGCACCTCCTTGGCTCCTTCCTCGGAGTAGCCCTGCTCGACGAGCGCGTCGATCCACTGGTTGCGCTCGTCGTCGTCCATCTCGCCGCTCGACACCAGTGCCGAGAAGTTGATGTTGTGTTTCTTGTCCTCCCAGAGCTTGCGCTCGAGCGCGCGGCGCAGGCGGTCGTTGTCCTGCGGATTGAACGTGTCGCCCTCGCGGGCCCGCCGCGAGACCCAGTTCGACACTTCCTGGCGGAAGTCGTCCTTGCGGTCTTCGGGCAGGTCGAGTTTCTCCTCGACCGAACGGAGGAACTGCTCGTCGGGTTCCTGCTCGCGGCCCGTGATCTCGTCCTCGACGGTGGCGTCGTCGATGTAGGCCATGACGTGGTCCATGTACTTCTCGCCCTGGCGCTGGATCTCGTCGACGTCGTAGGCCAGCGCGTGGCGCACGTCCTCGATGGCCCGCTCCTTGTACTCCTCGCGGACGAGTTCGAGGTAGCGGTGGTAGGTCTCGAAGCGGTC
>Ga0207757_100589_pt1 | contig 22328 bp, 23 predicted proteins | sample A23P3SouthBayCA_2_FD_187752 | JGI IMG/M metagenome (GOLD analysis project Ga0207757, IMG submission 187752) | Aerobic enrichment media microbial communities from Eden Landing Ponds, California, USA - A23 P3 (2) (SPAdes) | ecosystem: Environmental > Aquatic > Marine > Unclassified | place...
GTTCACGCTCGGGATGCGGCCGCTACGCGGCTACATCCCTCGGCGAGTTCTCGTTGAGCAACTGCTCGAAATCGCGAGTGACCATGTTTCGATCGGGACAGTCTACGCCGACGCCGAATTCGACGGCGTCGGCGTGATCCACGCGATCGAAGAGGCGGGCCTCTTCTATCTCATCCAAAAATCCTCGGATGACCCGGTCAAGCGGTTTGTACAGGACATGGACCACGACGTCGGCGTCAAACAGAATCACGAGATGGAAGGAACCATCGTGGATGGCAGTGTAACGGTCACCTCGACGCTGGTCGGGGTTCCCTCAGATCGGAAGGATGGTGCAACGGTGACGTTCGTGACGAACCTCTCGGTAAGTGACGCGACAAAGAAGGCGCGGAGGCGTACCCGCCACGTGATGCGGCGGTACGCCCGCCGATGGGGAATAGAGAACAGCTACAAGTCGATCAAGGACTTCCTCGCGTGGACGACTTCTCGAAACACCGCCGTTCGAGTGTTCTACTTCGGCTTTGCGGTTATTCTCTCCGATATGTGGTTGCTCGTTGACCTGCTGGTGCAGGCCAGCCTCGACATTGACCAGCGACTGAAACCACGCGTGCCTGCGCGGACATTCCTGAATATCGTCCGCAAGGAGGTACCTGTGACGTAGGCGTTCCGCGGCGGCGGAACGCCGACTCATGAGAGATATCTCTACTTAGCCATTCTATTTTCGATCGAATCACACCAGGAATTGACGATGGCGATCTTCGAGTGCTGACTTGAACAGACAGCCCTAACATTTCGCTCCCTCAACCTGTGTAGTAAATTGGTGCTAATCGCTCGCTGATGCACATTCCGAACACCTGAATATTAGCGAAGTGGCAGCAGTTCGTCGACGTGTATGAAGGGTCAGTACCTCACAAGGCATCCTCCGCTGAGCCGGTCTGAAGTCTGAGTTCCGTTGTCGGTCTCAGTGATTGGTTTGAATCTCCTCGACGATCGTCGAGGAGCTGTCGCTGTCGGCGGCTGATCGCCGCCGACAGCGACAGCGTTGCCACTTGGGAGAGGGCATACTCGGTCGGTGGTTAGCGGTGGAACCGGTCGTCCTGTGATCGGTTTGCAGGGACGGCCCGACGAACTGCGAGGGCCATCCACGCTGCCCGTCGAATCATGTTGATGAATTCCTTGAACGACCAAGACCAGAGGCGACGCCCGCCACGGCGGGGCGTCGCCACATATTCCCAGTTCAGATACCGCCAGACGTTCTGCAACAGCAGACTCACCACGACGTACAACAGCCGAACTACCGGATCTTGTGTTGACGTTGTCGCAATACTCTGTTCAGAGAGGCGGTAGCTGGCCTCGATACCGAAGCGTTTCGCGTAGTGGTATCGAGCGTCTCGTGGCGTCTCAATGAACGGCGCGTCAGCGGCGTAGCCGTGACGCGCCACTCCATGTTCGTCGTATCGTCCGTTCTAGTAGGTACAGTCGATATGGACGGGAAACTCGACGATCCAGCTGTGACCGTCGAGTTTCCCAGTCAGATCGTGCTGGATTATTCGGCTCCATCCAGTCGAGAGTTCTTGCTTGATCGTCTTTCCCCACCGGACGATCGGCATAGCGTAGGCGTGATTGTGTGCCTGAAGCAACCTGAGACACTTGCTGTCGTAGAATTCGCGGTCAAGATAGACGGCCTTGACTTCAGCGTCAAGGCCGTCGAGAACACCAAGAAACGCTGCAAGGACGCTGCTGGCAGTATCGCCGTCTTTGAGACGGCGCACTGCCAGCGTGCTTGTTCTTCACGCGCGCGCATAGGCGTGGAAGGCAGTCGTTCCACGTTTTGCTTCCGAGTGATAGAGGCCGTTCGTCTCGTCTTCGTCACCATAGTAGGGTCGCAGGTGGAGGTCGTGGCTGACCTCCGCCTACTCAGGCAGAATGCCGAGAACGTCCTTCTGAAGCAGCGTATTGCCGGCTTGCTCAACCGATTCTAGATCGAACTTCTTGCGGAGGTGGTACAGAGCTGTGTTTTGGTGAAGTGAGTCGTCGCTGTTCTCGCAGAGTGTCGAGACAGGTCCTCGTCGGCGCATGCGCCGACGAGGACCTCGTAAATGTCTTCAGACGTCGCTTCGGCGTTTGGAGCGAAGTCAAGATCGACTTCCTCGTCAATCGTGTTGACGAGGAAGTTAAGGAGTTGGTCCTCGTGGATTGAATTGTCTGCTTGCTGGGTACTAGGCACACTCCATGCGAGCAGACTTTTCAACTAACCAGCTTCGTGAAGTACTGAGTGTAGCTCCTCGTCCAGGATACACCGGAACTGTGACCGATGGTCACCCACTCTACCACCGGTCGCCGTAACCAAACACTCGCCGAGGGGTTACTCGCCAGTATGATCGATCACCGCCGACCGTGCTTCGTCGGTGAGATTCGCCACGACGCCGTGTTCGGGATCGAACTCCTGCAGCACGAACTTCGAGGACGTCGCGTTGACCCCATCAATGGCGACGATACGCTCGATGATGTCGTTCAGTTGGTCGCGCGATTGGACTCGACTGACGACGACGAAGTCGACGTCGCCCATCGTGTAGTAGACCTTCTCGACGCCACCGAGCTCGACCAGTTGTTCGCCGATATCTTCAGAGTATCCGCTCTCGTGGGAGACCATCACGTCGGTGACCGCAGCCATCTCTAGACCGAGCGTGAGGGGGTCGACATCGGCGGTGACGCTCTGGACCACACCGCCATCTTTGAGCTTGTTAAGGCGGTAGTGAACCGCAGACTTCGAGATGTCGAGTTGGTCCGCAAGCGTTTCGAGGCTGACGTCAAAATCGTCTTCGATACGCTCGAGAATCTCGAGATCTGTTTCGTCGAGATCAGGGGCCGTACGGAGCGTGTCATTCATACCTAATCGTTAGACAGACCGCCTCAAGAAACTTCGTTTCACCGGCGTACGATGTTCAGCACCAAGCGCATACTGCGACGTGAAGCGGTCAGTGCTCCATCGCCGCGTCTGAGACATCAAGGCCGGCGTCGATCGCGGCGATCGCCTCGTCGATCTCGGCTTCGGTGATCATCAATGGCGGCGCGATGATCAGCGTGTTGATCATGTTCGCAACGTAGGTGCCGTGCTCGGCAGCAGTCGCAGATACCTCATCAACGACGGTATCCCCGGTGCTGATCTTATCCTCGCGCTTACCAAACGGGACGCGTTTATCGGGGTGCTTCGTTAGTTCAATCCCGCGGAACAGTCCGACCCCACGAGTATCGCCGACACTCGGATGCTTCTCGGCAAGGTCGTCGATACGATCGCTGAGGTACTCACCAATCTCACTCGCGCGCTCAATGAGGTTCTCTTCTTGGTAGGTTTCAATCGTTGCAAGCCCCGCGGCGACGGCGGCGGGGTGGCCCGCGTAGGTGTGGCCGTGGCAGAGCATGTTCTCCTCGAAGTGATCGGCAATCTCGGAGGAGACAATTGTTGCGCCAAGAGGGAGGTACGCGCCGGTTAGCCCCTTTGCCATCGTCATAATATCAGGAGCAACATCGAAGACGTCACAGCCGAACCACTCGCCGGTCCGGCCAAAGCCGGCCATCACCTCGTCGCAGATGAGCAATGCACCGTGGTCGTGGGCAATCTCTTTGAGCCGCGGGAGGTACTCTTCGGGTGGCACCAGGATGCCGTTCGAACCGACGATTGGTTCGACTAGAATTGCTGCAACCGTATCACCCTCAAGCTCGAGCATCTCGTCGATGTATTCGACGCTCTCCATCGGATCGAGGGTTGATCCGTAGGCGTACGGGTCGGGCGCCTTGATCGTCCCTGGAATGCCGGGTTCGGATTTGAGCCGGCGGGGGTCGCCGGTCACGCTAATCGAGCCGTAGGTGGCGCCGTGGTACGAGCGGTACCGTGAAATGACTTTTTGCTTACCTGTGTAGAACCGTGCAATCTTGATCGCAGCCTCAACGGCCTCTGTCCCACTCGTCGAGAAGAACGTCTTTGAGAGATCACCAGGGGTGACCTCAGCAAGTTTCTTTCCCAGCTTTGCACGGTTTTCCGTCGTGTAACTGGGAGAGACGTACGCCGCCTCGCGGACTTGATCATCAATCGCGTCGGCGACCCTATCGGCAGAGTGGCCAAGGTTCGAGCACATCAGCTGACTCGAGAAGTCGATGTACTCGTCTCCATCAGCCGTGGTAAACGAGACGCCATCCGCATCAACAACTTGCGTCGGCTCGACTTCCTTCTGATACGACCACGTTCCGAAGACGTGCTCCTTGTCGGTTCGTTCGATCTCGTTCAGTTCGGAGTCGACTGCAGGTTCCTGTTCTGCCATCTGTGTATGTCACATATTATCCCGGTATTGATTAATCTTTGGACTGAAGCGCTATTTCTAGAACAATATTTGAGCAAGATGCACTATTGGCTAACTTTGTCTCTATTTACCCGCGTTAGTGAGGAAATCATGGAAAGACTTATTGCCAAGGGGAGAGAGTTCCAGATGTTAGATGTCACTTACCACCACCCCACCGTGGGACGACGTACAGAACTACATTGACGGAGACTGGCGCGCACCATCGGACGACGGTCAGGACGTTGTCAATCCGGCGACCGGCGAGACGATCTCATATGTCGGGTTCAGTTCGGAGACTGACGTAGACGAGGCTGTGAAAGCCGGACAGGAGGCGTTTGAGGACTGGAGTGCGACTCCCGTAGAAGAGCGCATCCAACCGCTGTTTGAGCTCAAGCAACTACTCGAGTCCCACCAGGACGAACTGGCGGAGGTACTCGTCCAAGAACACGGGAAGACGCTTGCCGAGGCCAACGGCGAACTTCGCCGTGGCATCGAGAACGTCGAAGTCGCCTGTGGGATCCCGTCGATGATGCAGGCAGGCCACTTGCCGAACGCCGCTCCCGAAATCGACGAAACGGCAGTCCGCAAGCCGCTGGGCGTATTCACTGCGATCACGGCGTTCAACTTCCCGGGGATGATCCCGCTGTGGTTTCTGCCGTACGCCGTCGCGACTGGAAACGCGTTTGTCCTCAAGCCCAGCGAACAGGATCCGGTTGTCGCACAGCGGATCTTCGAACTGATCGACGAGGCGGGCTTTCCGGACGGGGTCGTCCAACTCGTCAACGGCGGCGTCAACACGGTAAACGCGCTGCTCGACCACGACGGAATCCAGGGAGCATCGTTTGTTGGCTCGACGCCTGTCGCAGAGACCATTTACGAGCGTGCGGCCACAAACGGCAAGCGCGTTCAGGCGCAGGGCGGGGCGAAAAATCACGTCATCGTCACGGAGACGGCGGATCTAGACTTCGCTGCCGAGAAGACGGTATCGTCGGCGTATGCTTGTGGTGGGGAGCGGTGTCTCGCTAATGATGTCGTGGTCGTCGAGGAGAGTGTCTACGACGAGTTCGTCGACCGCGTTGTCACGGTGGCAGACGATCAGACAGTTGGATACGGGCTCGATGAGGGGGCGGATATCGGCGCGCTCATCACGTCCGAGCATGAGGATAGTGTGCGCGAGATGATCGCAACCGGGATCGACGAGGGTGCTGATCTGCTGCTAGACGGGCGCGATGTCACGGTCGAGGGATATGAGGGCGGCAACTTCCTCGGTCCAACCGTGTTCGGTGATATCGATCCAGATATGACGATCGCCCGTGAAGAGATATTCGGCCCGGTACTCGGACTTATGTCTGTCGCCGACATTGACGAGGCGATCGGCGTACTCAACCGCAGTGACTTCGGGAACGCTGCGAGTCTGTTCACCGGAAGTGGAGCCGACGCGCGTAAGGTTCGCCTCGAAGCCGACGTTGGCAATCTGGGAGTGAATGCGGGAACGGCCGCCCCGATGGCCTTCTTCCACTTCGGCGGCCGGAAAGACTCGTTCTTTGGTGATCTACACGCTCAGGGAGAGGACATGATCCACTTCTACACGGACAAAACGGTCTATATCGAACGCTGGCCAGACGCCTGAGTACCGGAGAAACCCTGCTTCAGTTCATTAGACGCACCATCTGGCCACGCTCGCACCTCTACAGAATATATTATTAGAAAGATAGCTCGGTCATCGAGGACGTTGTCTGGTCATCAAACGTACTCGAGCAGACGTACACTGTCCTATCACGGTGACGGATTGTGGCACACGCGAGCTACTGATAGGGGTCAGCAGACTAGTTCATATCCTCAGAGCACGTAGTAGGGGCGATGACTACGTGGAAACAAGCTGGCTGGTGTGGATGAGGAGCAGTTGCGTCAGCAACTGCGCACGGAAACGGATGCGAAGGCAGCGAAACGCCTCACGTGCGCTGTGTTGTATTCGCAGGGAAAATCACCCGCAGAGATCGAACAGCTACTCGGGTTTCCTGAACAGACGATCTACGATTGGCTCAATGTCGTCGCCGAGCGCGACCTCGCTGCGCTCGGCGACCTTCCACGTCCGGGACAATCCACTCGACTCACTGACGAACAGTGGACGGAGTTGATGGCGACGCTGGCCGCGTCGCCGTCTGAAGCTGGTTACGACGATCCCACGTGGATGCCTGCACTCGTGCGTGAGCACATCAAAGAGACGTTCGGCGTTACATACTCCCTCGCACACATGTATCGTGTAATGAAGCGGGCGGGGCTGTCTTACCAGACAGCCCGCCCGCGCCACTACAAAACAGATCCTGTCGAACAACAGCGCTGGTGTGCTGAGTTCAAAAAAGTGGCCGACGTTGAAGACGGCGAGCTACCGGATCGTCGTCATTGATCAGAACACGCAGGTGATCAAGACCAAGCAAAAGCGCGGGTGTTTCCCGTGAATACCCGCCCGAGACTGCCGGTCTCGGGCGGTCGAGCCTCAATCAATCTGTTGGGCGCGGTCACCGGCGACGGTGACCGCTTCATCTCATTCGTTGATAGATCGTTTACCGGGAAGGTTGCCGTACACTTTCTGCGAGCACTTCAACAAGAGTTCGGAGAGAAGCTGGTTATCGTCTTAGACAACGCGCCATATTTCATAGCGAAGTACCTCAAGAAGCAGGCCGCGAAAGCCGGCCTGCTTCTTGAATATTTTCCACCGTATGGGCCAGAAATGAACCACTCGAACAGTGCTGGCGTCAAGTGAACGAAGGACGTGCCAACAGACTCTATCGAACCCTCCCCGAGCTGAAAGCATATCTCACGAGCAAACTCTCTACTCTGACCTCACCGAGAATCTATGAGTATCTCTGCTGATCCCTATGAATCTCAGTTACCATGCAGCCCCCCTCTTGGACCGCCCCTAGAAGTGTGAATTTGTATTCATAAGATTTATCCACCGTGGTATAGATGGACATGGTAGAGTACAATATGCAACCCAATGCCAATATTGACGAACAGCATACGAGATCGGCCAATAATGGTGGGAAATTAGTCGAAGGAGGAGAGAGTGACCGATGAACGCCGGACTCGATCTCACCACCGCGGTCATCATCTTTGGATGGATTCCATTCTGGTGGGGAGTGGCTCTCATTACTCTATATCGAATGCGAAAGAATGACGAGCGCGCTGCCGAACGGACGCAGGAGGTGGAGAGGGCATGACGAACTGGACACTCGTCCTCCCATTCATTGGATACCTGCTGTGTCTCCTCGGCTTCGGCTATGTCGCTAGCACGAAACTCGATGATCTGAGTGACTACCTGCTTGGTGGCCGGACGATCGGCAGTGGTGTTACCGCGCTCACGCTACAAGCCACATCGATGAGTGGCTTTATGTTCATGGGAGGGCCTGCCCTCGCATTTAACCAGGGCCTCTGGGCGCTCTGGTACGCAGCAGGTGACTTTGGCGGCGGACTTGTCAACCTCGCCGTCCTCGGCCGGAACTTGCGCCGAGTCACTGAAGCGCTCGGCTCGCTCACACCGATTGAATGGCTGGAAGATCGATATATGCACGTGAGCGTCCGCATCGCTGGCGCTACAATCGCGATTGTCTTCCTCGCCGCCTACGTATTCGCACAGTTCATCGCAGCTGGTAAGGCGATCGAATCGGTCAGTGGTCTCCCATTTCTCTACGGCCTCACCATCGGTGCTGGGATCATCGTCTTGTATACGTTCGTTGGCGGCTATCTTGCGGTCGCCTGGACCGACGCATTTCAAGCGATCGTAATGGCTATCGGAATTAATATAATCCTGATCGCCGGAATTCTGGAAGTCGGTGGGCCTGGTGCGCTCATCAACGAGCTTGCTGCAAAAGACCCCACGTACCTCTCGATCTGGGGGAAAGGGCTCGTCCACGCTGGCGAGTGGGGCGTAGTCGCAGGCGCAGTCCTGATTTACTCCATTGGGTACATGGGCCTGCCCCACTCGGTCGTCCGACACCTGAGCATGAAAGATCCAGACACAGCGAAGGGTGCAGCGATCTGGAACGTGTTCTATAACACGTTCTTTGTCTACCAACCCTACATTCTCGGTCTGGTGGCGATCGTTGTTCTGCCCAATCTTTCGGATCCTGAGATGGCAATACCGCGCCTCGCCACGTCGCTGCTGCCTGGCATCCTGGCGGCCGTCATCCTTGCCGCGCTGATGGCAGCTGTCATGAGCACCGCTGACTCGCTGCTTATTATGGCAGGATCGATTCTCGCTCGTGATGTCATCCAGCGGTTCGCTGCCGACGATCTCTCCGATAACCAGATGTTTGTCTGGTCGCGGCTACTCGTACTTACGATCGGTGTTGTCGGAGTAGTCGTCGCCGCTGTACAACCACCAGGGATATTCGATCTAGTTGTGTTCGCGTTCGGCGGCCTCGGGACAGCGTTTCTAGTCCCGAACGTTGCTGGTGTCTACTGGGATCGCGCCAACTGGCAGGGCGCGCTCGCGGCAATGATCGGAGGGGCCGGGACCAACATAATCTGGACAGTGCAAGACCTCCAGGCCGTGTCCGCGGTTCATCCGTTCTTCGCGGGGCTCATTGCGTCAACTCTGCTAATGGTTGTGGTAACCCTGATTACGGAACCGCCGACTGGTCAGGCTATCTCGATCGTCCAGCGTGCCCGACGAGCTGACACAGCACCCCAAGGTACCGTCCAGCAGTCAGCTCGATCGCTCGCACCGGAGGCACGCGCAATTGGCACTTACCTTGCCGTCGACGATGGCGCATCGCCGACAGCCACTGGCAACCCGGCAGTCAACGCACGGCCGGCGGACGATTAACCATGGCCACCACCTCCCCGCATACGACGATCACGGTATTCGAGACAGACGTCTCGTCGGCAGCTGCGGAGAAGATTTTGGTCGAGACAGACAAAGAGATGGCCGACGCGACGGCCGACAGGCTGGTGTATTACCCTTATCGCGTGTTCGGGTTCGACCTCCACGCGGAGGCGCTCCTTGACGAGTTTGATGACCGCGTCTACTGCGGGGTCGATCTCTGTAACGATAAGGAGATGTTTATCGAAGAGGCGCCTAAGACCACCGAGACTGTCGTTGATGAGGATACGCTTGTTCCACCAGCCGACGATCTCACCGCTCCAGAGCGGACGGCACGCCGCTATCTGATGAATCTTGCCCGGAAAGAACTCCGCGTGGGCTCGCTGCCGGACCTGACCGTCGTGGCAGATCGTCGTATCTATCGTCCATTTCACGTCGTGACGTGCGCAACCACTGCGGCGCAGCGATTGACGTACGTTGTTGACGCTGTCACTGGGGAGTTCCACAGGGTCTATCTCGACTGAGGTGCGGACAGTCGAGGAGACCAATATCTTGGTTGCGTTGCAAAGTCGTCTAAGGTTGTCTATGCTCGCATCTGATAAGCCAGCGAACATTAGCAGTTTCATGGCTGTTTTGGCTGGCCGTTTGGGGTGTTAGTCAACAAACACCACGAAGCCATTCCAGAATCAAGGAGAAAGAGGTAGCTCGAATCCATTCTCAGCCACGAACGTCGTCAATCGAATCGGAGACGTCCTTCATCTTGACGTCGGCGTAGGCCTCGTGAGTAGTCTCGATAGAGTTGTGTCGTAACGCTTCCTGAGCCTTTTCGGACATCCCGCTGGTATAGAGGTCACGGCCGAGTGCCCGCCGAGCGCCGTGCAGCGTCAGATAGTCGTACTCGCCGTCCGGATCGATCCCGGCTTCGTCGGTGAGCCGTTTCAACAGCCGGCGAACGCCCTCTTTCGAGATTGACGGCGGCGGAACCTCGTGCTCGCAGTGTAGACGGTCAAGCACCTCGGTCTTCCCGGCGTCACCCCTACCCCGAGCGCCCGAGAGACTGCCTTCTCGCCGAGTGCATCCTCGAGTGTGCGCTTTTTCGAGCCGTAGTGACCGGTCGGAAAGACGGGCCACGCTTCGGTCGTCGACTCTTGCACACGGTACCATCGCTCGAGGACATCGTGAACGCTTGCGGGGAACGGAGCCTGTTCGTACTCACGGGACTTGCCGTAGACTTCGATCAGCCGCTCGTCGAAATCGACGTCCTTCCACCGGAGGCCGTTGCGTTTATCATCTTTTGGATCAGCGAACAACTCAGCACCACGCGCCCCTGTCCCGTCGAGCATCACGACGATCGCCCGGTCACGGAAGGCCGTCTCCGCGTCAGTCCGGATGGTTCCCTCCAGGGCCATGTCCACGCGCTTAGTGGCATACTCGAGTAACGTCTTTCGGTCCTCGGCGCTCCAGTATTGACGCTTGCGCTTCCCGTCGTCCTCTGGAAGCGGATCCATCGCGGTGTTCGTATTCGCCGGGTTCGACTCGAGGTGTTGCTCTCGTACCGACCAAGAGAGAAAGGCCCGGACGTACGCGAAGTAGTTGTAAGCGGTTGAAGCCGCCAGGTTCTCGTCGATTACGACGCGGTCGTAGAGGTGCTCGCTGTAACTGCGGACATCGTGGGGTGTGAGCTTGGCGGCGAGCTCGAGGTCACGCTCGTCTTGACAGTGGTCGGCGAACTCACGCAGTGGTGAGCGCATGGTCGTCTTCGAACCGTCGGCGTTGATCTTGACCGAAGGTAGCTCTCGATGGCTTCGTGGACGGTCGTCCCCCCGGAGGAAGCCCCTCGTTCAGAGACCTTACGGTGGATTGCTCCCCGCATTGAGGGGAGCGTACGAGTCAGTGCGATAGGCAACACGCCAGAGTTTGAGGACAGCACGAGTGACTAATTCTTCAGGAGACTGTTTAATGCAGGAGTCTTCAACATCGTCAGGATTAGAGCTAGCATCAGGCGGTAGATGATAGTGTTCGAGATCAGAGACCGAAATGTAGTCGCCATCGTGAGGACGCTTCCCCCAACGGAAGTTCACATCCTTTGAGTCAGTGTAGTGGAACTTATAGTCGGCCTGTGTTGTCCACTGAACGTCGATTCGAGCATTCGTGGCACCACAAAGACCATCATCGAGAGAGACTTCGAGGACAGACGGGTTGAGAAAATCATCAAGCTGTGGTGTCGCGAGCGGCTCTGCCTCGTCGACGAGATCTCGAATCGTGATGAGAGCTGGCCGATCGATCGGCCCACGGAGCGAATGATCCTCTGTTGTCGCAGGTGTCTCACCCATCGTTACGCAGGAACGCTGCCATCAGTCAAGTGACGGTCTCCATCAACGAAGCGCTGAGCATTCGCGATTGAGAGGGCGGCGTTCGCGAATGCGAGGTTACGGCGGAGCGTCTGCCATTCTTGGATTGTCTCGGCGTCGATGTCTCGTTGCGCAGAGGCAGATTCAGAGAGTGCTTGATTTGTCTGCTCAACGGCTAACTCTTCGGGCGAGTCGACACTGTACTCGGACTGGTAGCTTCTAAGCTGGTCACGCATTTCGGCGATACGCGTGGTGAGTTCGTCAGTTGAGACCTGCTCAAGAATGTCAGCAGCCTGTTCAACGACGAGTGATTCTGGCGAGCGACGATACGTCGTTCCACCATATTCACTAGTCGCAGTGACGACGAACCCCTCGTTCGCGAGCGCATTCAAGTGCTTACGTGCTGTCTTCGGCGATGTCCGTGCGTCGTCAGCGATAGCGTCGACAGAAGCAGACTCGTACGTATGCGCGATAACGTGGCGAACACGCTCGTAGGGGGTCGTCTCAGACACCCACTCCTCACTGACCGCTTCGTTGATATCCTCGAACTCGTCCGGTAAGGTTCGATCGCTCATATCAGTACTGACGTGGCGGAGTAATATAGTTCTTTGGCAGGATACTATTCTACAGTAAGCTGCTCAATCGTGGAAAATAATGAACTAAGAACCGGGTTATAGACAGTCGTTTGAGTCGCGCAAAACACCCCCACTTCACCTGAAATCGTGCATTTTAGCCCCGCTAACGACCCTATAGTCTCATCAGCCGCCGAACAGAATTCCTATAGCGTTATAAGATTTACAAATTATTGGTTTGTGCCGGAGAGCACTCGAGAAGCCCGAAACCAGCCGAGTGAGCGGTTTCGAGATCCACTGTGCGTTAGAGTGGTAATGCACAGTGAATTTATGCACCCCGACACTGTATGGAAAACCGAACAAATGGATCACAGCGATTCAGCGGCTTCGTCCGGCGAACACCCCCTCGAGGACGCCATCGACGCCTTCCTCGAGTCGGGCAACAAGGCCGGCAACTATCGCGATGCCCTCGACCGCGTCTTGACCGACTGGCGACAGCGCCTCGAAGCCCGTGGCACCGAGACAGTCGAACGTGTCTCGAAGCGCGACATGGCGACGTATGCGCAAGCGCTCTCGAACGACGAAGCAAAGACTGCAGCGACCGCGTGGACGTACTACGACTATGTCTCGGCGTTTCTCGCCTACTGTGTGCGCTGGGACTGGCTCGAGGACAATCCCGCCCAAAAAGGGATCGCACTCGACGAACTGCCACCGCGACCGACGAAAAAGAGCGGCGATCAACAGTTCTGGTCAGCTGAGGATCGGAAGGCGTTGCTCCGATATGCCGATCGACGAGCCCACGAAGCCGTCGACGAAAACGGCTCGGCCGCACTCGAGGAACTGCGCGATCGTGCGCTCGTCTATCTGCTGGCCTATTCGGGGGCTCGTGGCGGAGAAATCCTTTCAGACCCACGTGACGACCGGCGTAACGGCTTACGGTGGGGCGACATCGACCTCGAAAACAACCAATTCCAAGTGCTTGGGAAAAGCCAGCACGAAGACGAGGAGGTCCAACTCCCACGACAAGTGCATCGACCACTCGAGCGGCTGGAACAAGCGCTCGAGCCGCCGGCACCCGAGTGGCCCGTGTTCGTCACGAGCCATGCACCATCGCTATACGGGAACCTCCCCGATGACGTTGACCCATCCGCGGGCAAACCCCTCGAGTTACATCGGAAACACGGGGTCGTTCCGCCGTCGCTGTCGACCAACGGCGGCCGATCGGTCCTAAAGCGGCTGTGTGATGAGGTCGACCTCGAGATCGATGGCGAATACTTGAAACCACACGGCGCACGGCGTGGCGTCGGTGAAGCCATCTATCGCGAGCATGGCGCGGCCGCAGCACAACGAGTATTGCGTCATGCTGACCCGCGGACCACCTCACAGATGTACGCCCATATCGAGACCGAAGAATTGGCAGAGGAGACGTCTGAAGTCTTTAAGAACGAGTGACCTGACAGTTTGTGTAAACTGGGCTTTGACCAAGTGCAATGCGGAACCGCTGAGGAGTGCGTTCGCGGGCGACTCGAGTCTTCTACCCCGAAAGCCGCATCTTCTAAACCAAATAACGCAATATCGAATCGTCGGCTCTACCGCTAGAAACGATTCTGCCGAAAACAAATGTCTGACGTTCTAATTCACTTGATAGCCAAACAGGTGGTACAGTAGAATCCATTGATCGACTCTCCTTGGACATAGTGTCGTGCTTCACAACCGCATTCTCCACAACTCCGATCCGCGTTTGAATCTGATAGAGTGACGATATTATCGAATGAATTGTCGGCGAAAATACACCAGATATTTCGAAGCACTTCCTTCGTCGATGGATCGATCTGTCGGGGGAATCGAACTCGGATTTCAGGATCTACGCGTTCGATGTCGAGATCGAGTGTCCCGTTCCATTCTGACGGCTCGGGTAACTGTTCTTTCGTTTCACTCAGTTGATCAAGGCCGTTCTTCCAAGCAGAATAGATCCATCCTATCTCAATTGGGATCCTCACCTCGAGTACAGGTGACGATAGTTGGTCACGCAATTCTTCCAAATACACTTCCGATTGATATTCGAGCGATAGACCATCCAGACGTTCGGATGTTACTTGCGGGAACAATTCATCCCATTCTTCAGATCGCCACAATTCCATCGCTAGCTCGTCGCACTGTTCAGGTGGTAGCCTCACCGTAGATTCAGGCCCGTCTGTAAGGGTTTCACGAACCTCAAAGATATACTTTTCAGCCTTGTATTTGTACGTAAATCCACGTTGCGAAGCAGGGAATAGGTGGTAGCAATATTGTAACTCCCATATCTCTCGAGCTTTTGTATCGTAGTAGTCTGGAGGGAGTCGTGCCGGTACAGTCGTTTCAGTGAGGCCAGTATCGTAAGCATTGGCCCACTTCGGCTCGTGAGCTTTGAAATTGTACTGCGATTCGAGCCAAGTGGATTCCTCTGGGGCATAATCCGGCCATACTGCGTCCTGCGCACGCTTTCGAAGATCGATCTCAGTTAGCTTACAACGGTCAATTGCATAATCGTCTTCGTACGTCCACACGATGGATAAATCCTGCCCAACATAATCGGCCGTGGTCGCTTCGATATCCTTTGTGTGATTCTTATGCTGTACTTCAACGACAATCCCACGCCCAAGTTGCTCGTCCCGCTCCTCGAATAATAACACCGCATCCCCAACGCGTCGATCTTTATCTGAGATCGGCGCTTTTAGTCCCATCTCTACGCGGCATTTTCCGACATTATCCGAAAACTCATCCAGTAGCCGTTGAGCAGCCAGATTTTTCCACTTAATGTGTTTATCGGATTCGGCTACCGTTTCACAAGCAGCACTACTGCTACCGCCTCCACTACCCATTCCATCGATATGTTTGAAGTGGCGTGCTTTCCCGTCAGACGATTCTCCCCATACGCGCATTCGGCCCTTGCACGTCGGGCATTCAACGTCGGTTTTTCTCGGTACCTGGAACGGGCCACGTTTCTCGCCCTCATATATCGCTATCCATGGCATTGAGTATCCCCGAACAATCTCAATTCAGTCATCGAAGTGTAATTTCGCCTCAGATAGTATTTAAACTGCCGCCAGCGGGGTGAAAGTGAATAGAATTAGGCGAACGCCTCGAGTCCGCTTTGATACTCGAGTTCGTCGACGGTGGTTTCGTCGTCGGTATCCCAAGTAACCCTCGACAGAGTCGTCCTCGAAGTACCCAATCGACCGAAGGAACTCCGCAAGCGTCATGTCGTGCTGTTCACAGAGAGCATCCTGTATCCCGATATCCGACCTTGGGGAGAGACTGGTAGGTCGGCCGCTCGTCGAGATCGTGGCCAGCGCGTCGGAGATTGGGTTCAATTCGCTTGTTCCAGAACGACCGGAAGTCCTCGAGGGACTTTATGACCAGCGGATTCGTTTGCAACCCATGGTCTATCGCCTCGGAAAGATTGTTTTCTTCAGTCTGGTGATATCCTAGAGTCGAATTTTCGTAGTCCTATTCTTTCATGGATTCCACTAGTAAATTATATTTATCTGGTTGTCGGGAGTGGACAACCTAAATACACCCTATAGCCGAGAAGATCGCTCGAATTGGCGCAAATCACATATCGCTTAGAGATTTCCGTGCTTAGAAGTCAGCCACGTCAAGAATAATCGCTAGACGACATTCGGTGCGAAATCACGTCGCTCGAGGCGTACCGCCAAGACAAATTTGACTGTGGTACCGAGAATTCCAGTGATGACGAAGGGGGTCGACGCTCTCACAATGCCATCAAAACACGAGAGCTCGACGCAGTATGGCGATTCACCAGAGCCCAGTTTTTAGAAGGCGAAGGGTTTAGAGATCAAATAACTGTTGGCTGATAAGTTTTAGAAATGACTCAGATTTCGCCGTGCCATTAGACCATTCATTTCTTTTGACTCCTGTTGAAAACATTCTTGAGAATGTGACACGAAGATCAAGCAATGACCGTCACCACACGAGTTGAGTACGATGAATATACGATTGAGGAGTTCGTAGATTTCTTGTCTGATGTCGATGGTTTAGAATCTGCGATCAATGTAGAGGCATTAGAGTCCTTACTAAGAGGTGGTGGCCCCTCTGATCGCCGCGTTGGAAGCCTTGAATTTTCCTTTGCTGGAGAACCTTTTAGAATTAAGTGGGAAGAAGAGTTTCTCTATCTAACACTACCTGAAGCGATTCCCTTAGAAGGGTTTCCAAAGTCGAAGAATAGTCCAGAAGAGATAGCTCTACTGAGATTGAATTTCTTCTTTGCTAGCCTTTTATTCAAAACGGAACTCTCTGAGCGACAGCAAGTCGTCGCGCTTGCACTCCTGTTGACGATGTTATCGGCAGCGACACCAGACGAATATTCGGTTCTGCTTGAGCCAGTCTACTATCTTGCTGCGGCTGATTGGATAATCCAATCACTTGATTAGGTCATTTTCATATATTAATTGGTCACTCCCTGATTCCTATACATATATCACTTGAGACTTCATATTATACTTTCAGTTCGGTAGCGACAATATTAACAATATGACAATAATACTGACTGTGATATATGGCGGATACAAAGAGACTCTTCGATTACTTCCGAGTTGATCTTCATGATCTACAGTCGGCAGCGATGAATGCTCTCTGGGCCTCGCTTTTTGCGTTTGTTTTCGGGATACTTCTAATCGTCTTCCCGCTTATTCTGTTGATCTCCTCGTCAGTGATTCCATCACCAGAAGAGGGCATGGTACAGTCGTTCGTCGTCTCAAGAGTTCTGGCACTGTCACTCACGCTTCTTGTGCTAATTCCGCTTATCAAATTTCTTCGTTGGGTGACTAAGAAAACGAATCAGAGCCATCATTGGATTGTAACCCACTCAGACCCTATTATCGCACTACTCTTGACGGTCTTTGCTCCAATTACTGTATTCCTCGCTGCAAATCGAATACCAACCGATCCACTTGTTCAATCAGATGCAGAAATATTCTTTACGTCGGGTATCTACCTTCTTTTTTCTGCAGTTGGTGTTGCCAGTGCAGCGGGATTCGTTACTGGAATCACTATCATCGGTCTCTATTTCAAATGGCTGGATGTGGATCGAGTGATAACGGCTATCAAGAAGGTATATCAATGGATCTTGCTACGGAAACCTATTCAACTAATTATCCAGTTCAGACGGTACTCATACCAGACAAATCGGACTTACTTCGGAGCAGTATATACGATCATCGAATCCGGAGCCGAAGGAATGGCTGCTGAACTAAGCAAAGTCGATTCACCTGAGGAAAGTGATGAGGAAGGCGATGGAGAGAATGGAGGCGATGACGATTCAATGGAATTAGTTCATAACGCAGATTGAGTCTTGACTTATCTCTCGACATCTTCAGGTCGATCTATTAGGGCTGCAGATTTCTCGGCGGCTACTTCTCGAGGAGCGTCCCAGTCGATTTTCCGATAGAAATCATGCCGTTTCAAAAGTCCAAGAATACTAGCATTAGTATCGAAATCCAGATTATCTCTCTTATACTCAATTTCTTAGTTGTGTCTCAAACTCGTCCAGAATAGTAACTGATAGTTCACGAGTTCAAGAGTTTATTTTGGGAAGTCTACTTGATTAGATCGATCAGTTAGGCTATTTCGTTAGGCCACCCATATGGCTCTTTAGAGAGACCGAGGTTCAGAAACAAGGTATTTTAGTTAGGCTAATCGGTTAGGCTACTTGAATGGCCCATCCATATAGCTTTGGCTAGAGAATAACCACGATACTTAGCTTCGCACATTGGCTGTTTTACTGTGTAGGTCCAGGCAAGTACCCAGCGGCGTCCGGCTCACTGTTCTGCCAAGTACGGGACTAAAAAGAGTTGGTTAGATAGGCTAATCGGTTAGGCTAATGTATAAGCCCTCATAGAAAGTCTGACGAAGAATTATAATCAATCAGTTCATCCAGTAGAGTATGCTTACTTATGCCACGTATTCGGAAGCTGGTGGCGTTGGAAAGACAACACTTGCTGCATCGCTCGCTGACGAACACACCCGCGTCGGTCGCGATATCCTAACAGTCGACCTTGATCCACAATACGGATCGCTAACTCACTTACTCGGTGTCGATGCCCCACGCGACGATGGCGATGCAGACAATTTGGCTCGTCATCTGATTGACCGGCCGAAAGGCGACTTCAGCGAACTCATCCTCGAGACTGACTTCGGATTCGACGTCGTCCCGAGCCACAACATGATGGAACGACTCGGTGATCTCCTGACTCGAGCTGAGCAGATGGCCGCTGATCTCGACGAAGACTTTGATCCAACCGACCAGCTGCGACGTGTCCTCCTCGAAGCTGGCGTCCCCAACGAGTACGACACAATCATCATCGACCCGCCAGCAACTGCGGGACCACACCTCTACAACGCAGTGAACGCGACGCGATCGCTAGTGATCCCGATCGAGCCGACGGGGAAAGGGATGCAAAGTATCTACGGCCTCGAAGAGCTCGTCGACGGCCTTGAAGGCACCATCTCGAACGGCGATGAGCAGGTCGAGATCGGAGTTCTTGCAGGAGTCCCGAACGGCATCGGTCGAACAAGTGACCAACAAGAGTACCTCGAGGAAATCCGTAACCGGGGCTATCCAGCACCGGTCGCGATTCGTACTCGAGAGTCGCTATTCCAAGGCTGCTGGAAAGAGCAGTGTACTCCTCGCTACTACGTTGAGCACCACCGTGATCGGAAACGAGACCATGAGATGGAGACGCTCGAGAAGTTAGAGCAACTGGCTGCAGAGATTACGGAGGTCGGTGAGCGATGAAGAAGGGTGCTGGCAGCGATCCGTTCGGCGATAGCGTCGACGACACGGATGACCAGAACGTGGAGGAGGATGTCGACAACGTTGTCGATGATGCCCTCGAAGAGGAGCCTGAGGACAAATATCCCTCTGACGATGCCTCTATCGAGGAAGTAGTCGAGACCGTTAACGACGGAGTCGCGCCAGATCTGCCTCAGTCAGGCCGTGATGATGGCGGCATTCCTTGGGTCTATACGCGGGACAACGTCAAGCAGGACCGAGATATGGTCCAGTTCTATCTTCGCAGCAGCGTCCAGGATGTCGAGGGGAAACTCGTTGATGCGGTCGAAGACGAACTCGGGGCCAGCGTCTCGAAGACGGACGTTCGAGAGGCTGCGTATGTCGCTGCAATGCGGCAGCCAGAAATCGTTGCTGAAGAACTCGAACGCTGGGGTTTCGAGAACGAGTGAGGTTCTCGAGGATTGAATGAACACCCCCCATATTTCATGAGTGTTTGAGAGTGCGTGATTTTGGAGGAAATAAATTAGTACTGTGAATCAATAACGTTCAAAGAATATATAATTCGACGCCCCCTCCCCCCACTTTTCACGAGAGTTCGAAACAAGTGGGACGGCCAAAGAAATTGTCTGTGCTTCTCATAGAGTAAGTGTCTAATGAATAGAAAGATTCTATGTCTAGTGCGGTTTTGGTTTTTCACATAGGCACTTATAATTTTCTCTATTCAATACTCTCGGTCTCAGTCTTAGCCATAGGCTTGAGATCAAAAACACTCGTGAAAAGTGGGGGGAGGGGGTTGAGATGCCGGCCGACAAATGAGACGAATGAAGCTCATGAAACTCGTGAACTAGTGGTTTTATTATTCCTAGTTTGAATGTTGCTTGTAATGGGACTCGAGCCATTCACTCGTGACTCGACTATCTTTCGCGACGAGAATGTCCTTCGCGATAGTTACACCCCGCAGACGCTAATTGAGCGAGATGATGAGTTAATGGCCTATCAATCCGCTCTTCGGCCTGTTGTGAACGGTGCTCAACCAAAGAACCTCTTCCTCTATGGCCAAACCGGTGTTGGGAAAACGCTCGCAACGAAGTTGGTCCTTGAACGTCTTTCCACCGATCTCGAGCCAATGGATGATGTCGATTTACACACCGTCTTTCTCAACTGTAAATCTCTTTCCTCGAGTTATCAAGTCGCTGCAAATCTTGTAAATGAATTTCGCGAACCCGACGACAAGATCAAGACCACTGGCTACCCCTCGGGTATGATCAATCAAATGCTCTGGGACCATCTAAACGCTCTCGAGGCAACCCACTGTTTGATTGTATTAGATGAAGTTGATTCGATTGGTAACGACGACGACATTCTCTACCAGGTTCCTCGGGCAAACGACAACAATCTCGTCGAAAATACTCAGGTCGGTGTTATCGGTATCTCGAATGATTTCACCTTCCGAGATAATCTCTCGGCTCGAGTGAAGGATTCGCTATGCGATGAGGAGATTCTGTTTTCCCCTTACGACGCAAACCAGCTTCGGCGAATTCTGGAACAACGATCCGAACAAGCGTTTCACGATGATGTCCTCGACGAGAACGTAATCCCGCTGGCCGCCGCATTTGCCGGCCAGAGTAGCGGATCTGCACGGCAGGCGCTTCTCCGACTCTATAAAGCAGGGGATATCGCTCGCGACGAGGGTGCAGAAATGGTAACTGAGCGCCATGTTCGAGAGGCCGATCGAGCAGTTGAACGTGATAAGGTGTGGGAAGAGTTGTTGCGAGTACCGACGCACTCGAAGCTCACATTATATGCGCTATTGACGCTTGAGACCGAAAATAAACTCCCCGCAAAGCGCTCCGCGATTTACAAACGGTATCGGATCGCGGCGGATCGGATCGGTATTGACCCTCGTACTGATCGGACGGTCCATGACCGACTCTCGCAGTTGACATTAAAAGGGTTTCTTGATGTTGAAGAAAAGAACAAAGGGCCGAAAGGCGGATCATATTACCAATATCAGTTTTCAATTCGGCCAGAACTGGTTACTGAAGCTCTCTCTGAGGATTCCCGAGTTAGTGAACTATTCGACTAATCGCACCTAGCCATCGCGTTTGAGGTGGTACTTGGAATCCATAGACTCAACCTGATTGGCCCCTTCGAACTACACACCGAATGCGGATCGATTTCGACGACGGGACACTCGTGCTCCAAGATGCGCCTGCCGAGGTCCCCTTTGCGGAGTGGGACGATCGCATTGATGAGTACCGCGTGCAGGCCTATCGGTATCGGGAACTTCTCGAATGGGCTGGTGGCTGGTCCGACAGCAACGGACAGACAATACTCCAAGATGCGTTACCACGTTCTATGTCTCTCCACGATGCTTCCCGAAGCTATCCAGAACTCGATCTGACACCGGCGCTCCACATCGAACCGCGTGACTACCAGCAGGCCGCCCTCGACGCCTGGATCGACCACGGCCGTCGGGGGAGTGTCGTTCTTCCGACCGGCAGCGGGAAGACGTTTCTTGGACTGCAGGCCATCGCTGACGCCAGCGTGAGTGCGCTTGTCGTGACACCGACGATTGACCTGATGAATCAGTGGCACGCCACACTCACCAACGCCTTTGGCGATCAACTCACAGAGCCGATCGGCGTTCTCGGCGGCGGCAGCCACGAGGTCACCGCAATCACCGTCACTACCTACGATAGTGCCTACCGCTATATCAACGAATACGGCGACCAGTTCGGCTTACTCGTCGTCGACGAGGAACATCACCTGCCGGCGCCGACCTACCGGCAGATCCCCGAAATGACGATCGCACCGTATCGGCTGGGATTGACCGCTACCTACGAACGGCCCGACGGAAAGCATGAACTCCTCGAGGATCTCATCGGTCCGGTTGTGTATGAAGAGGCTGTCGACGAACTCGCTGGCGAGTACCTCAGCGAATACGAAACCATCCACATGTCTGTCGAGCTCACGGCAGAGGAACGGGAGACATACGACAAAGAGTACCGGACCTATCGCGACTACGTCGATAGTCACGAGTTCGACCTCTGGAAAGAGGAGGGCTACCAGGAGTTCCTCAAACGGACGTCCTACGATCCAAAAGGACGCCGGGCACTCATCGCCAAGCAGCGCGCCGAACGCATCGCCCGAACAGCAGAGAAAAAACTCGAGACGCTCGACAATCTGCTCAAACGTCACCACGACGATCGCGCGATAATCTTCACTGCGAACAATGACTTCGCCTACGAAATCTCTCAGGAGTTTATCGTCCCTTGCATTACCCATCAAACGAAGACGGACGAGCGCACCGAGATTCTCGAGCGGTTTCGGACTGGCGAGTACTCGATGCTGGCAACGTCTCAGGTGCTCGACGAGGGTATTGACGTTCCCGCTGCGAACGTGGGGATCATCTTGTCGGGAAGCGCTTCGAAACGGCAGTATGCCCAACGG
>Ga0207757_100594_pt1 | contig 22158 bp, 21 predicted proteins | sample A23P3SouthBayCA_2_FD_187752 | JGI IMG/M metagenome (GOLD analysis project Ga0207757, IMG submission 187752) | Aerobic enrichment media microbial communities from Eden Landing Ponds, California, USA - A23 P3 (2) (SPAdes) | ecosystem: Environmental > Aquatic > Marine > Unclassified | place...
GAGCGTCATCGCTGCCGCTTCGGCGATCGGTCCCTCCACCTCCGTGTCGCCGCCACCTCGGCGGATCACCTCCGCACAGGGGATGGTCACCACATCGCCCGTGAGCGCGTCGAGCGTCTCGCCCGCGACGCCGAAGACGACCCGACCGATCCCGGCGTAGTGGATCCCGGTCGCGCACATCGGGCACGGCTCGGTGCTGGCGTACATCGTGCAGCGGGCGCGTTCGTCGACGTCGAGTTCGCGACCCGCCCACCGCGCGAGCGCCAGTTCCGGGTGGGCCGACAGGTCGTCCTCGGTCAGGGTCTCGTTGTGTTCCTCGGCGACGATTTCGCCGTCGAGAACGAGCAGCGCACCGAACGGGGTGTTCCCCGCCTCGACGGCCTCCTCGGCCAGTTCGATCGCGCGGTCGACGTACTCGCGGTCGGTCGGCCCGGCTTCGTCGCCGTCGGTCGGGTCGCGATCAGTCGGGTCGCCGTCAGTCGGGTCGCTCATACCGCCGTGTTCGCTCGCGGACACCTAACCCTTCGTCTGACTCGTCGGTCGCGTTTATATATCTCCCCGCGTAATCTCGGCTGTGTCCCGCGTCACCGTCAGCATCGACGCCCACGTCCACTCGGACGACAGCTACGACGGCCACGAGCCGGTGGAACTCATCTTGGAACACGCCGCGGAGATCGGGCTCGACGCGGTCGTGATCACCGACCACGACGTGATCGGCGAGTCGAGGCGCGCGGCGGAGATCGCCGACGAGTACGGGCTGATCGGCATCCCCGGCGTCGAGGTGTCGACCGCGCACGGCCACCTGCTCGCGGTGGGCGTCGAGCGAATGCCGCCGCGGCGACGTCCCTACGACGAGACGATCGCGTGGATCCACGAGCGCGGCGGCGTCGCGATCGTCCCCCATCCCTTCCAGCGGTCGCGCCACGGCGTCCGCGAACGGAACATTCCGGTGCCCGACTCGGAGGACGGGGAGGCCGACGCGGACGCCGAGCGCCGCGGCGCGAACGTGGAAGTCGCCGACGGCGGAGCGGACTCCGAGGTCGACGCGATCGAGGTGTTCAACGCGTGGCTGTTCACCGGCTACCGCAACCGCCGCGCGCGGCGGTTCGCCGCCGAGTACGGCTATCCGGGGATCGCCGCGAGCGACGCGCACCACCTGGAGTACGTCGGGCGCGCGTTCACCGAAGTCGAGATTCCGGGCCGCGAGTCGGTCGACGCGGTCACGGCGGCCGACGTGCTCGACGCGATCCGGAACGGGACCACGCGGGTCGACGGTCGCCGCGCGCCGATCCGGATGGCGGCGAAACACTACGTCGGCGCCGCCGGTCGCAAGTCCGGGTACTACGCGCGGACCGGTGCGGTGCGGGGCGCGACCGCCACGCGCCGCGGGGTCGCCGAGGTCGTCTCGACCGCCCGGGTCGCCGTCTCGCAGGGTGCGCACCGCGCCGCACGCGTCCTCTCGTGGGTGACGTGACGCCTCGGCGGAACGATCTGATACCTCGCCCGAGTGATCTGACGCCTCACCGGAGACGGGTTTTTGCCCGCAGGCGCGAAACGACCGGCCATGAGCCACGACAGACGCGAGGCCGGATTTAAACGGCGGACCCGCGTCGCGGAGGCGCTGGCGACGCTGCTCGACGAGGTCGACCCCCACGGTCGAGCCGAGTCGGTCCCGCTCGCTCGCGCGGACGGGCGGGTCGTCGCCGAACCGATCGACGCGCCGGCGCCGGTCCCGAGCTACGACCGGGCGGCGATGGACGGGTACGCGGTGCGCGCCGCGGACACCTTCGGCGCGTCAGACCGGTCGCCCGCCGTACTGAGGGCGGCCGACGCCGAGGCCGACTCGATCGCGCCGGGCGAGGCCGCGCGCGTTCACACCGGGAGCGCGGTCCCCGACGGCGCCGACGCGGTCGTGATGATCGAACAGGTGGAGACGGTCGGCGGCGGGGACGGGGGCGCCGCCGAGATAGAGGCGTTCGACGCGGTCGCCGAGGGCGAGAACGTCGGCGAGGCGGGCGAGGACGTGGCGGCCGGCCAGCGACTCTTCGAGGCCGGGCACGCCCTCCGGCCCTCCGACCTCGGACTTCTGAAATCGGTCGGACTCGACGCGGTTCCCGTCTCCGACCGCCCGACCGTCGCCGTGATCCCGACCGGCGAGGAGCTGGTGCAGTCCGACCCCGGCCCCGGTGAGGTGATCGAGACGAACGGCCTCACCGTCTCGCGGCTGGTCGAGCGGTGGGGCGGAGAGGCCCGCTACCGCGACGTCGTCACCGACGACGAAGACGCGCTCGCGGCCGCGATAGAGGGGGACCTCGACGCCGACGTCGTCGTCACCACCGGGGGGTCCTCGGTGGGCGAGCGCGACCTGCTCCCGGAGGTCGTCGACTCGCTCGGCGAGGTGCTCGTCCACGGCGTCGCCCTGAAGCCGGGGCATCCGGTGTGTCTCGGCGTCGCCGACGACACGCCGGTCGTCTCGCTTCCTGGATACCCCGTCGCCTGCATCGTCAACGCCGCGCAGTTCCTCCGGCCCGTCCAGAAGCGCGCGGGCGGAACGACCGCGGACCCGTTCCCGACGCGGCGCGCGAGACTCGCCCGGAAGGTGCCGAGCGAACCCGGCACGCGGACGTTCGCGCGGGTGTCGCTCTCGGAGAACGAGGGCGGCGATGGAGCGGTTGACGGCGGCGAGGCGATCAACGGCGACGGGGAGACTGCCCTCCCCGCCGCCACGCCGACCCGCGCCAGCGGCTCCGGCATCCTGTCGAGCGTCGCGCTCGCGGACGGCTGGGTCGTCGTTCCCGAGCCGCGGGAGGGGATCGACGCGGGCGAGGTCGTCGACGTGGAGCTGTGGGAGGGGAACCGATGACTGACCGCAAGGAGTTCCGCGACCTCGCGACGCCCGAGGCCGCCCGCGAGGCGATCGACTCGCTCGACCTCTCGCCGGCGCCGGAGACAGTCTCGCTGGAAGACGCGCGCGGACGGGTCCTCGCGGAGCGGATCGACGCCGCCATCGACGTGCCGGGGTTCGACCGCGCCTCGATGGACGGGTACGCGGTGCGCGCCCGGGACACCTTCGGGGCCGACGAGGCCGATCCTGTCGAACTCGACCTCGTCGGGGCGGTCCACGCGGGCGCGACGCCCGAGGTCACCGTCGAGCCGGGGACCTGCGCCGAAATATCCACGGGGGCCGTGATGCCGGACGGCGCCGACGCGGTCGTGATGGTCGAGCGGACGGACGAGGTCGGCGGGGAGACGGACGACGGTGACCCGGGCGGGGGCGGCGAACCGGACCGGATCGCGGTCCGCACCGCGGTCGCGCCGGGCGACCACGTGATGAGCGCGGGCGCCGACATCGCCGCCGGCGCCCGCGCGCTCGGTCCCGGAACGCGGCTGACGCCCCGCGAGATCGGGCTGCTGTCTGCGCTCGGCGTCGACGAGGTGCCGGTCGCGGGGAGGCCCCGAGTCGGTATCGTCTCGACCGGCGACGAACTGGTCCGCCCCGGCGACGAACTCGACTCCTCGCGCGGCGAGATCTACGACGTGAACTCGACGACGATCGCCGCGGGCGTCGAGGAGGCGGGCGGCGAGCCCGTCCTCTACCCGCACGCCGGCGACGACTACGACGAGATGGAGCGGCTGCTCCGGCGCGCCGCCGACGAGTGCGACCTCGTGCTCTCGTCGGGGTCGACCTCGGCGAGCGCTGTCGACGTGATCTACCGCGTGATCGAGGAGCGCGGCGACCTCCTGCTCCACGGCGTCGCGGTCAAGCCCGGGAAGCCGATGCTTATCGGGCGACTCGACCGGGGCGGGAGCGAGGCGGCGGACGAGAGCGGTCGAACCGGCGAGTCCGCCTACGTCGGCCTCCCCGGCTACCCCGTCTCCGCGCTCACGATCTTCCGGACGTTCGTCGCACCGGCGATCCGCGAGGCGGCCGGCCAACCCGAACCCGCGACGGCGACCGTGGCGGGACAGATGGCGGTCGGCGAGCGCTACGGCGAGGGACGCATGCGGCTGATGCCGGTCGGGTTGCTCGATCTGAACGACGGTGATCTCCCCCTCGTCTACCCGGTCGACAAGGGGTCGGGCGCCACGACGAGCCTCGTCGAAGCCGACGGGGTCGTTCCGGTCGACCCGGACACCGAATACCTCGACCGGGGCGAGCGCGTCTCGGTTCGGCTGTTCTCGCCCGACGTGCGCCCCCCGACCCTGCTCGGCGTCGGCGAGGACGACCCGGCGCTCAACCGGTTGCTGGACCGCCTCGATAGCCCCAGGTACCTCCCGGTCGGCTCCCGCGAGGGGCTCCGCCGACTCCGCGACGGCGTGCCCGACGCGGCGGTCGTCGCCGGTCCGACCGACCGCGAGGTCGACGCCGTCGACCTCGGCGGGTGGACGCGAGAATGGGGGGTAGTCGTCCCCGATGGCAACCCCGCCGGCGTGACGGGAGTCGCCGACCTCGTCGACGGCGATCTCCGGTTCGTCAACCGGTCGACGGACTCGGGACTCCGCCGGAGTCTCGACGACGCGCTCGACGACCTCGCGGCAGACCGCGAGGAGTCGCGCGGCGACCTTGTCGACCGGATCGACGGCTACGAGCTGACGGTCCGCGCGTTCGATAGCCCGGTCAGGAAGGTGCTCGCGGGCGACGCCGACGCCGGACTCGGACTCCGCGAGACGGCCGATCGGCTCGGCTGCGGATTCGTCTCGCTCGGCGAGCAGGCGGTCGCCGTCCGCGCCGCGCCCGGCCGAGTCGAACGGGCGGCTGTCGCGGAACTCGCCGACGCGCTCGACGGTCCGACCGACCTCCTCGAGGGCCTCGCCGGCTACTCCCGAAACAGCCGGAACGACCCCTGACCGACGACGACCTCGGCGGTGTCGCCGTTCGTCGCGCTGGTGACCGTCATGTCGCTGACGCCGATCGAACCGCCGGACCTGACCACCGTCGCCTCCGCCCGGAGGTCGCCGGTCGCCGGTCGGAGGTAGTTCGCGTTGAGGTTCACCGTCGCGACGTCGCCCGAGAGCGGGTCCTCGAAGGCGGTGCGCTGAGCGATCCCGCCCGCGGTGTCGACGAGCGTCGCCGCCACGCCCCCGTGGATGGTGCCGCCGTCGCTGTTCGTCAGCTTGTCGTCGAACGGGATCGAGAGGACGACCCGGCCGCGCTCGACGACGTCGACCGACGTGTTCAGCCACGAGAGGTAGCCGTGCTCCTCCTCGATCCGACGCTCGACGAGTTCGACCGCCGCCGTCGGTAGCGGCTCCATCGCCTCGACCTCGCTCCGGTTCATACCCCACTGTCAGCGTCCTCCGGCTTGTAGCCCTCGGAACTCGCGACAACGGGAGGGAGGTTGGGTGGTGCGGTCGCAACGAGGTCTGTCCGTCCACTTCCCGACGCTTTATCGCCGATCCCGCGCCATCCGTTCCGTGACCTGACGCGTCGCCCGCGGCGGCCGAGGCGGGAGCCCGGCGCACCGCCGCGGTGGCTCGCTCGCGCCGGCTGTTCGCCAGTTCGTTATCGTTCTCGCTAGCTACTGGTATGCCGGACTCACCCGACGCCGAGCCGGATCGGGTCGTCGCTCGGGACGAGCGCGAGCGACACGGTCTCACCGAGGTCGAACCGCCTGTCCGGACAGACGACCTTCACCCCGAATCCGCCGTCCCTCGCCGCGAACAGCGACAGCCCCACCACTCGCTCGCCGTTCGCGAGCACGTCGACCGGCTCCCACGCGATGCCGCGTCCGCGCGCGACGCCGACGCGAGTTCCCCACAGCGACACCGCCGTCCCGTCCCCGAGCGCGTCGAACGCGCCGCCGCCCGCGTAGTGCGCCAGCCCGCCGTCGAGGGGGATCCACCCGTCGCTCGCGAGCGCCGCGAACCGCCGGCCGGGGTCCGGGTGGGTCGGCCCGTCGAGGACGACGTGCGTGGGGCCGCGCTCGACGACCGTCCCGGTCCCGTCCCACCGCACGGGGTCGACCGGCGCGTCGACGTCGACCGGGAGCGACCCGCTCGCCCGGAGCGCGCTCGCGCCCGGTGGTCTGAACCCCAGGTGGACGTGATCGTCGACCCACCGCCCGAAGAAGCCGGACCGCGTCAGCGGGCCGAGCGGGTCGCCGACCGCGAGGCGGTCACCCGGCGAGACCGCCGGAATCACGTGGAGGATTCGTGCGACCGTCCCGGGCGCCGCACCCGCGCGCCGGCACCAGTCGTCGTCGAGATCGACGACGATCAGGTGGTCCTCGTCGGCGGCGTACGAGCGGTCCGGACAGCCGACGGTCCGCGTCTCGCGGACGACGCCGGCGACCGGCGAGATCCCCGTTTCGCCGTCCGGGTAGAGGTCGATCGCGCACCCGTCGTCGTGTGCCGGATAGGGGGAGTTGAACCGCGAGAACCGCTGGTAGCGGTCGATCACCGCGGACGGCAGGGTGACGGCCATCACCGTTATGACGGGCCCGAGAGGGAAGTCGTCGTCGGAGCCGCCCGTCGCGGTCGGCGTCCGAGCCGACCGTCCCGGGACGGGTCAGTCGGTCGTGGGCTCGATCCCCGAGATCACGAAGCGTGCGCCGCCGGTCTCCGACTCTTCGACGGAGAGCGTCCAGCCGTGGGCCTCGGCGATGTCGCCGACGATGGCGAGCCCGAGCCCGGTCCCGCCGCCGAGAGAGACGCCGCGTTCGGTCACCTCTGAGCGCTGGTCCGGCGGGACGCCGGGGCCGTCGTCCGCGACCGCGACCGCGATACCGTCCTCTCTGCGCTCGATCTTGACTCGCACCGCGACGTCGTCGCCTGCGTGTTCGATCGCGTTACGGAACAGGTTCGAGAGGAGCTGTTCGAGCCGGTCGCCGTCGGCGAGCGCCGGTTCGTCCGGCCCGTCGACCGCCAGCGTCGCGTCCGCGGTTTCGAGCCGCGACCAGACGCGTCTGGCCGTCCCGTCGAGCGAGACGTGGTCGACCTCGTCGACGGACTTCCCGGCGGTCGCCAGCGACAGCAGCCCCTCGATCAGGTCGTCCATCCGCTCGTGGGCGTTCGCGGCGCGGTCGAGCGCGTCCTCGTCGTCTCCTTCGCCGTGACGTGCGAGCTCCACCGCCGCGGTCGCCGCCGCCAGCGGATTCCGGAGGTCGTGAGAGACGACGCCCGCGAAATCCTCCAACCGCTCGTTTTGCCGCTCTAACTCGGCCTCGCGGCGCTCCAGTTCGGTCTGTCGACGCTCCCGTTCGGTCACGTCACGGAGCAGGAACACGTGGCCGCGGTCGGTCCCGCGGGGGTCCGTGATCGGGTCCTCCTGGATGTCGAACTGCCGCCCGCCGATCGAGATCGGGTGTTCCACGCCGACCTCCAAACGCGGGAACACGTCCGAAAGCGAGGAGCCGACCGCGTCCGGCGGGAGAAGCTTCTCCGCCGCGGGGTTGAGATCCCGTATCCGACCGTCGGAACCCGCGACGATCACGGGGTCCTGCATCACCTCGACGGCCGTGTCACGCGCGACGACGGCGGCGTCCAGCGTTCCGAGCCAGAAGACGGTCCCGTACAGGAAGACGCCGTGGACCACGAGCCCCGTCGGGAACCACGCGAGGCTCGCGTAGCTCCCCACGTCGACGACCGTGACGATTCCGCCCAGGAACGGGAACAGCGTGCCGAGCAGGATCACGAACGTCTGGAGCCGGTAGCGGTTTCCGGTGCGGCGGTACAGTTTGACGACGACGAGGGTGCCGACGATACACAGCCCGTAGGCGTACAACACGAACGCCGCGTCCGCGATCCCGATCCCGAACGAGAGCAGCGTGAACGGCCCCTCGACGACGGCCGTCAGCGAGCGGCGTGAGAGGCCGTGTGTCCCGCTCGACCAGGCCGCCAACACCCAGACGAACGCGGGGACCGCGAGCGCGACGGTACGGTTCTCCGTGCGCCACCGGTCGTGGCCCGAAAATGCCAGGACGAACGCCATCCAGATACCGGGGACCGCGGCGACGAGCGGCGTCGAGAGGTTGAGCGCCACGACCATCGCCAGCTCGCTCGCGCTGGCGACTCTGACGGCGTACAGCAGCGAGATGCCACCTCCACAGAGCAGGTAGAGAGCGACTTCGGTGCCGCCGGGCTCGTCCCGGTCGGTCCACGCGACGTACCCGAGCCCCAGTCCGATGACCCCGGCGAGCAGGCAGGCTGCGAGATACGCCTGCACCGGCAGCGCGCCGAGATCGCTCATCGTTACCTGACACAGTCAGAGAGCCGGCAAAACCTTTGTGTCACGCGGTCGCTGTCACCCCCCGACCGCGGCTGACGTGCGGCAGACGCGCGTCGCAAACGGCTTGTCCGGTCGCCTCCTCCTCCCGGTGTATGCGCGTGCTCAGAGGTCACGACCCCGGCCCCGAAGCGGACCGAGAGCACACCGCGACGCTGCTCGCGAACGCGAGCGACGGGACCCCGGGGCTCCGGGTGTGGACGCCGCCGCGACAGGTCGCCTTCGGTCGCCGCGACGTCCGAGAGCCGGGGTTCGAACGGGCGACGCGGATCGCCGCCGAGCGCGGGTTCGAGCCGATCGAGCGCGACGTTGGCGGCCGCGCCGTCGCGTATTCTGGCGACACGCTCGCGTTCGCGCACGCGTTCCCGCTCGGTGACGACTTCGGCGACGACCGCGGTCTCGGCTCGATCCCGGGCCGGTACGAGCGTGCGTCCGAGACGGTCCTCGGAGCGTTGCGAGGCCTCGGTGCGGACGTCTCGCGCGGCGAGCCTCCGGAATCGTTCTGTCCGGGTGACCACTCGGTTCGCGCCGCGGACGGCGGGAAGGTCGCGGGGATCGCCCAGCAGGTTCGGGGCGACGCCGCGCTCGTGGCCGGCTGCGTGGTCGTCACGGAAGGCGACGCGCGCCGTCTCGCCGACATCACGGCCCCGGTGTACGACGCGCTCGGCGTGCCGTTCGATCCGGAGACGGTCGGGAGCGTCGCGGACGCGGGCGGACCGGAAGACTCGAACCCCGTCGCTCGGGCGCTGGAAGACGCGTTCGTGGGCGGCCCATGGAGCGATAGCGATCCCCAGATCGACCGGATCGATCGAGACGGCTGAACGGCGATCGGGTGTCTACGGCGCGGTGTACAGGCGGACTCCGGGTGGGTGACAGGTGGATCTCGGACGGGGGACAGCGTGATTCCAGACGGAGGAAAGGAGATTATGGGGCGATCGCGCTTTCGACGTGCTTTTTATTCGCGGGAGTCTCGGTTCGCCCATGGCCGAATTCAAAGTCGTCATCGCCGACCCCAACACCGGCGAGACGTTCCAGCGAGAGGTCGACGGACAGGACGCCAACCGGTTCCTCGGTCGCGAGATCGGCGACGAGATCGGCGGCGACGCCGTCGGGCTCTCCGAGCACACGGTCGAGATCACCGGCGGCTCGGACGAGACCGGGCGCCCGATGCGCGAGGACGTCTCCGGGACTCGCCTGAAGGAGCTCCTGTTAGAGGGCGGCGTCGGCTTCGAGCCGTCCCGCGAAGGCGAGCGCAAACGCATCACCGTCCGCGGTCGAGAGATCGACGACGACGTGGCCCAGATCAACGTCTCCGTCGTCGAGGGCGACGACGTCGCCGCCGCGCTCGGCGAGGACGACGGCGACGACGGGGAGTAAGTTCCCTTCTCGATGCCCCGCGTCCCCTCCGACGACGAGGGCGTCGCTTCGATCCGCGTCTCGCTCGCCCGGAGCGGCGGCACTCGCCGGCCCTGCGTCCGGATCCCGAACGACGACGAGCTCGACGGACGCGTCGAGTCCGGGAGCTGCGAGTCGCTGTCGCTCGCCGCGGACGACGTCGTTCGCGTCGCCGTCGACCGCGAGGAGTACTACGCGCCGGTGCGAAGCGACGGCGAGGGACGGCTCGTCCGCGGCGCGTTCGACAACCGGCGGCTCGCCCGCGAGCCCGGCGAGGGGGCGAACCGCCTCGCCGAGTGGCTCGACGAGAACGACCGAGAGCCGGGCGACGTCGTCGTCCTCGACGTCGTCGTTCCCGGCGAGCAGTACGGCCTCCGAATCCCCGGCGAGCGGACGGTGTACGAGGCGACGCGCGGACCCCGATCGTCGCTGTCGGACATCGCCCGCGACCTCGACGGGTGAGTTCGGGCGAGCCGTCCGGGTGCCCGCCGTTCTCACGGTGACGCACAGGCCGGATCGCTTATTCTCGCGCGGACCGGATCCCGACGTATGCAAGAGGTCGACGCGGACCTGACGGCGCTCGACCGCGGGATCATCAACGCCTTCCAGGGCGGGTTCCCGGTGACCGAGCGCCCCTTCGAACCGGCCGCCGCCGCGCTCCGCGAGCACGGTATCGACGTGACCGGCCCGGAGTTGTGCGAGCGCGTGCGGGAACTCGACGAGGAGGGGATCTTGTCCCGGTTCGGGGCGCTCGTCAACGCCGAGAAGATCGGCGGGGCGGCGTCGCTCGTGGCCATGCACGCGCCCGAGGACCGGTACGACGAGACCGCTGAGACAGTCAACGAGTTCACGGCGGTCGCGCACAACTACGAGCGCGAGCATCCGCACCTCAACATGTGGTTCGTGGTGAGCGTGGCGGACCACCCGGATCCGGACAAGGACGGGAGCGACCGCGTCGACGAGGTTCTCGCAGAGATCGAGGCCGCGACGGGCCAGGAGACGTACAACCTCCCGAAGCTCCGGGAGTTCCACGTCGGCGCGAAGTTCCTCGTCGACGGCCCGGTCCCCGACGGCGACGTCGACCTGTCGGTCCTCGGTCCCGCCGTCTCGCCGAGCGACCGGTCGACGCTCACGCCCGAGGAGCGAGACCTCGTCGTCGAGATTCAGGGCGGGCTCCCGATCACGGAGACGCCGTACGCCGACGTGGCCGCCGCGCTCGACGCCGACGTCGGCTGGGTGATCGAGACGATCAAGCGGTTCGAGGCGGAGGGGAAGGTGCGCCGCGTCGGCGTCATCCCGAACCACTACGCGCTCGGGTACACGGAGAACGGGATGACGGTCTGGGACGTGCCCGAGGACGCCCTCGACGAGGTCGGGCCCGCGGTCGCCGCGCTCGACTTCGTCACCCACTGCTACGAGCGCCCGCGCCACGCGGGCGTCTGGGAGTACAACTTCTTCGCGATGACGCACGGACGGACCGAGGCCGAGAGCGAGCGCCGGATCGCGGAGGTGAAGGAGCTGATGGACGAACACTGGGCGGTCGGGAACGACGACTGGGACACGCTGTTCTCGACCCGGATCCTGAAGAAGACGGGGATCCGCATCGCCGACCGCGCCGACAGCAACACGGCGTGATACCCCTCTACCACGACTTCGACGGGGAGTCGGTGCTCGTGTTCGGCGGCGGTGCCGTGGGCGCGCGGAAGGCGTCGCGGTTCGCCGGCGAGGCCCGCGTCGTCGTCGTGAGCCCGGCGTTCGACGAGCAGTTCGTCGATCTCGCTGGAGCGGGCTCCCGGGGCGAAGCGGGCGACCGATCGGTCGAACTCGTGCGCGCCGCCCCGGACGCCGACGCGGTCGGTGAGTGGGTCGACCGCGTCGACCCCGCGCTCGTCGTCGCCGCCACGAACGACGCCGCCGTCAACGCCGCGGCCGAGGCAGCCGCGCTCGACGCGGGCCTGCTCGTCAATCGGACGGACGTGTCGACCGCGGACCGCTCGAACGGCCGCGACGCCCGGAGCGTCGTCGTGCCGGCGACCGTCGAGGACGACCCGGTCCGAGTCGCGCTCTCGACCGGGGGCACGAGCCCGGCGCTCGCGAAGGCGCTCCGCGAGCGGATCGAGGCCGAGATCGACGGGGCGGGCGCGATGGCGGAGCTGTCCGGAGCGCTCCGAGCGGAGCTCAAAGACCGTGGCGTCACCCCCGAAAAACGCCGGAAAGCGATCCGGCGCGTCGTGCGCTCCGAGGGGGTTTGGAAGGGTTTACAAAAGGGGGATTCTTACGGTCGACAAGAGGCAGATTCCGTGATCGAGGAGGTACTCACCAGATGAAGGAGACGGGCGCTATCGCCGGCGTGAGCGTCGCCCACTCCCGCGCGACGGTCGACGAGATCGAGGCCGCGGGCGGCGACGGCGTCCGCGCCACCGTCTCGGACCTGCTCGCGCGCGACGGCGTCGAGGAGGCGTTCGCGCTCCAGACCTGCAACCGCTCGGAGGCGTACGTCGTCACCGACCGGACCGTCGACGGCGCGGTCGCGCTGGAGTCGTTCGCCCCCGAGGTCCGCGGCGGCGCGGTCCGTCGACTCGACCACGAAGAGAGCTTGGAACACCTGATGCGAGTCGCCTCCGGGCTCGAATCGCTCGTGCTCGGCGAGGACCAGATCATCGGGCAGCTCCGCGAGGCGTACGAGGAGTCGAAGTCCGCGGGGGGTATCGGTCCCGTCTTAAAAGACGGAGTGACGAAGGCGCTCCACGTCGGCGAGCGCGCGCGCAACGAGACGTCGATCAACGAGGGCGTCGTCTCGCTCGGGTCGGCCGCGGTGCGGCTGGCAGCCACCGAGATCGATCTCACCGACGGCTCCGCGGTCGTGGTCGGCGCCGGGGAGATGGGGACGCTCGCGGCCCGATCGCTCGACGCCACGCCGGTCTCGGAGCTCGTCGTGGCGAATCGGACGGTACCGAACGCGGCGTTCGTCGCCGAGGAGGTCGACACGCCCGCGGAGGCAGTGCCGCTCGCCGACCTCGCGAGCGTGGTCCCAGACGCCGACCTCGTGATCGCCGCGACCGGCAGCCCGGACCCGGTGATCCGGTCGGAGCACGTGACTGGCGCCGACCGGCTCGTCTGTATCGACATCGCCCAGCCGCGGGACGTGGACCCCGCGCTCGCCGATCACGACGGCGTCACACTGTACGACATCGACGCCTTAGAGGACGTGACCCGACGGACCCGCGAGAGCCGCGAGGCGGAGGCGCGGGATGTCGAGGCGATCATCGACGAGGAGCTCGACCGCGTCCTGGAGGCGTACAAGCGCAAGCGCGCCGACGACGCCATCTCGGCGATGTACGCCGGCGCCGACCGCGTGAAGGCCCGCGAGGTCGACCGCGCGGTCTCGAAGCTCGAAGCGCAGGGGGAGCTGACCGACGAGCAGCGCGAGACGGTCGAGGACTTGGCGGACGCGTTGGTCGGCCAGCTGCTCGCTGCCCCCACCCGATCGCTGCGCGACGCGGCCGGCGAGGACGACTGGGAGACGATCCGGACCGCGCTCCAGCTGTTCGACCCCGAGTTCGACACGCTTCCGGGAGGGCCGGGCGGAAGCGAGTCCGGGCGGGACGCGGCCCCAAGCGACATGGAGTCCCCACCCGACTCCGTCACCGAGGAACTCGACGACTGACCGCGTCGACGACTCAATTTTTAAACAGTTTTTAAATAACCCGCGAGCGACGGCGACACCGGCCCGCCTCAGTCGCCGGCGACCGCGAACCGCGAGGCGTCGCTGTCGGCGGTCGGCGCGGTGACGAGCGAGACGCCGACCGTGAGCAGCGCGGAGAGGACCATCAGTCCGAGCGCCACGTCCCAGCCGCCGGCGACGGTGCGGGGCAGCGTCGGCACGGCGCCGACGACCGCCGAGAGCACCACGGATAGGTACGCGACCTGCGGGACGAGGACGCCGGCGATCATGCCGGTACGCGTCGTTCGGTCCCAGTAGAGCGCGCAGATCACCGGGAGCGCGAGCAGCGCGAATCCGGAGAACGCGGTGTCGCCGACCTCGATCAGCGTCCCGGGCCGGAAGAGGCTCGCGACGAACGCACCCAGGGCGAAGACGGCGACGCCGATCCGGGCGATCCACGCCTCGCGGCGCTCGGAGGCGTCGGCGTTGATCACGGGGCGGTACACGTCGCGGGTGAAGTACGACGAGCCGGAGAGCAGCATCGAGTCCGAGGAGGACATCATCGCGGCCATCGCGCCCGCGACAACGAGTGCCGCGAACCACGCCGGGGTGTACTCGTTCAACACGACGGGGAGCACGTTGGCGCCCTCGGGCACCTCGACCGGCATCCCGGCCGCCCACGCGCCCAGCATGAACGCGGGGAGGAAGAGGAGGAGGACGAGGACCGGCCACAGCACGAACGACCGCTTCAGCGTCTCGCCCGACTTCGCGACGAAGAAGCGCTGGTTGATCTGCGGGAACATCGTCACGCCGAACGCGATGGTGATCGCCGTTGAGATGATGAATCCGGGCGTGTAGGTCCCGCCGCCGAAGCTCCCGAAGTCGGGCCGGGCGTCGAGCATCGCACCGGTGGCGGCGCCGACGCCGCCGACCGCCGACACCACCCACGCGGCGGCGATCCAGACGATTGAGAGCATGAACAGCCCCTGTACGGTGTCGGTCCACGCGACGCCGCGCATCCCGGCGAGGACGACGTAGAGGATCATGAAGGCGGTGACCAGCGCCGCGCCGCCCCAGTAGGGGACGACGCCGTCGGTGAGCCCCACGAGCGCCTCGCCCGCGCCCATCTGCTGGAGCATGACGTACGGGAACAGCCAGAGGAGGCTCACGCCGGCGACGAGGGCGCGCAGGCCCACGGAGCCGAACCGGTCGCCGAGCATCTCCCCGAGCGTCATGTATCCGTTACGGTTCCCGATCAGCCACTGCTTGTAGCCGATCGCGTACCACAGCACCGCGAACAACACGCCGTCGAGCGTTCCCATCACGATCAACCACTCCGGCCCCGCGGCGAACGCGAGGTTCGGTCCGCCGAAGAAGGTGAACGCCGAGAGCAGGGTGGCGAACGTGGTGAAAAGCAGCACGACCGTCCCGATCGAGCGGTTCGCGAGGTAGTAGTCCTCGGCGGTCGCCTCGGAGACGCGGTAGGCGACGAGGCCGACCGCGAGCGCGAACAGGAGGTAGCCGACGACCACCCCGAGCGACAGGCCGAGCGTCACGGCCGGTCACCCCCGAGCGTCGATTCGGGTTCAGGCTCCGCCGCCGGTTCCGGGCGTCGCCCCATCCCGCGCTCCCACGCGCCGCTCCGGACGAACCGCGAGAACAGGATGGTACACAGCCCGAGCCACGCCACGTGCCACCAGATCCACACCGGTAGCCCGGCGACGACTCGATCGACTCCCCACAGCGGCCACGGCACCGCGAAGGCGACGAGGGCCGCGAACGTCGGTATCCACACGAGATCTCTCCGCGATCGACTCATGTGGACCAACGTTAGAATTCTGCGACTAAATAGTGTCGGTTGAGTTCGATAGAATGTATCGAAGAGGATTTCTCTTCAATAGACGTCGACGCAGGTGCGTGCGATAACTATTTTCGCCGAGGGACACAACCACGCACGGGCGGCCAGCGCCGCCGATTATCACCATCACCCATCATGAAAGACACCGAAAAATACCTCATCCACGCCACCATCGCGGCCGACGGCGTCGTCGAGCGGAGCGACGTCGTCGGCGCGGTGTTCGGGCAAACCGAGGGGCTCCTCGGCGACGAGTTGGACCTGCGGGACCTCCAGGAGTCCTCCCGGGTCGGACGGATCGACGTCGCCGTCGAGTCCGAGAACGGCCAGTCGTTCGGCGAGGTCACCGTCGCGTCGAGCCTCGACAAGGTCGAGACCGCGATCCTCGCCGCCGCGTTGGAGACGATCGACCGCATCGGCCCCTGTCAGGCCTCCGTGGAGGTGACAGGCATCGAGGACGTGCGGGCGGCGAAGCGCCGCGAGGTCGTCGAGCGCGCGAAGGAACTCGTCGCCGGCGGCTTCGAGGAGACCAGCCTCAGGAGCGACGACATCTTAGCGGAGGTCCGCGAGGCCGCCCGCGTCGAGGGAATTGTCGACTACGAGGGGCTCCCCGCCGGTCCCCGCGTCGGCGACTCCGACGCCGTCATCGTCGTCGAGGGGCGCGCGGACGTGCTCACGCTGCTGGAGTGCGGGATCAAGAACGCGGTCGCCGTCGAGGGGACGAACGTCCCCGACGCGGTCGCGGACCTCACCGCCGACCGCACCGTCACCGCGTTCCTCGACGGCGACCGCGGCGGCGAACTCATCCTCCGGGAACTCGCGCAGGTGGGCGACGTGGACTACGTCGCCTTCGCTCCGCCCGGCGAGTCGGTCGAGGACCTCGACCGAAACACCGTCTTCGAGGCGCTCCGGGGCAAGGTGCCGTACAGCAGCCTCGCCGACGAGCCGAACCTCCGCGAGGCGGCGGCGGGCGACTCGGGAGGCGCTCCCGACGACGACGGCGACTCGGGCGTCGTCGCCGACGAGGCACGCGGTGCGGCGGCGGACGGACTCGTCGAGGCGGTCGAAGACGCGCCGGCGCCCGGGGCGATCGATGCGGAGGCGGCCGACCGGGAGGAAGTCGGCGAGGAGCGCGAGCGCGACAGCGCCGACACCGCCGACACCGCCGACACCGCCGACACCGCCGACGGCGATACCGATGGCGACGACACCGCCGGCGACGACGCGGGGAGAGACGAAGGGACTGCCGCCGCCGACGACGACGCGAACGTGAGCGACGATACCGCCGACGGCGACGATACCGCCGACGGCGACGACGCCGGTTCCGATTCCGACGACGCGGACACGGCGGATGCAGCGTCCGACCGCGAGGCGAGCGACGGGAGCGCGGCGGACGCCCCGCTCGACGACGAGCCGCGTTCGATCGAGGAGCACGTCCAGGAAGTGGTCGACGCCGGCAGCGACCGCGCCCGGCTGCTCGGCGACGACCGCGGCGTCCTCGCCGAGGTCGACGCGACCGACGCCTTCGACGCGGTCGAGAGCGCCGAGACGGCCCCGCACACGGTCGTCGTCGACGGACTGATCGACCAGCGCCTGCTCGACGTCGCCGCCCAGCGCGGGGTCAGCGAGCTGCTCGGCCGCGAGGTCGGCCAGTTCGTGAAACGGCCCGTGGGAACGCGAGTGCTCACGGTCGGCGACCTCCGCGCCGGGAGCTGACGGCGGCGCGGAGCGTCTCGGGCGGCGCGAATTCCGTCTCACATTGCGTTGGTGAGACTCCGTTACTCACACGGTACGGGGCATGAAACAGCCGTTCGCTGAAGAGTGCGAATCTACTGTGTGATTACTACGTGCTCGTGTTGATCTCTTGGAGCGATGCGGAAATACAGAGCGGGGGTCTGTCACTCCATCTGTGAGTGCCGCCGTCGTTCGTTTAGCAGCGTTGGAAGCACAATACCAATGCCGAATAACGCCGCAAGCTCTAACACATCGCTATTAGCGTACTCTGTTGCCAAGTACCACGCTGTGAGGCCAAAAAACATGAATATCAGCGTTATTTTTGTCTCATCACTGAGGAGGGAATCGGGGGCCATATTCATAAGGTTCCCCTAGATTACATAAATAGATTGATTACCTCTCCAACAGGAACAGCCGTTAGATACACGATTTGTACTGACCGGAACCGTGTCGATATCTGTCGCCCGTCGGTAATTCCGACGGTGGTTTTTAAACGAGCCCGACCGCGCCCAACACCGCGAACAGCGCGTCGCCGAAGGTCAGCGAGACGACTAGTCCGACCGCCATCGGGACGACGAACGGCATCCCCGGAGACACCAACACGCGGTCCGCCCGGGCGACGACCGCCAGTCCGCCGCGGAGCGTCTCGGCGTCGGTGCCGTACGCGCCGTGATCGATCTCTTCGAGGAAGCGCTCGGCGGCCCAGGGATCGGCTACGGCGGATCCGTCCTCGGCTCCGGCCGCTGTCGCAGTCCCGCCGTCCGTCCGCGGGCCGACGTGCGTCCCGCCGTCGGTCGGGTCGTGCGTCTCGCCGACGCTGTCGGGGTCTCGGAGACGGTCCGGATCCGCGCGCAGGTCCGCGAGCGTCGCCCCGCGCCAGCGCAGGTACATCCGGAGTGCATCCAGATCGAGGCCGTTCCGGGTCGTCTCCTCGTCGTCCTCGAACAGGCGCCCGTGGCGGTCCGGCAGCGAGTCGGTCGCCACCGGCCGCGCGAAGAACATCGTCGCCGAGCGCTCCCCGCGAAGGAGGTTGAGCGCGGCGAGTCCGATCGGGTACGCGAGCGCGAGCAGGACCGTGTTCGTGAGTACCGTCAGCGAGAACACGCCGAGTTGGGTGTCGACGAGCGGGATCGTCACCCCGGCGACGGCGTACTCGGGGAACGTGGGAAAGAGGATTGCGATCGCGATCAGCGCCTTCGCGTCGGCCCCGCCGAACGCGCCGAGGTACCAGAACGCGTAGCCCAGCGGCGCGACGAACAGCAGGCTGATCGCGGCTCGCACCGCGAACCGCGTCCCTTCGAGCCCCGCGAGGGGCCATATCGCCGCGATCTCCCAGACCAACAACAGCGCCCCGAACGCGTACAGCGGCGGCCACAGCCGGTTCGGGAGGCGTCGAGTCCGGACGTCTCGCAGGGCCGCCCACGCGAAGACGGGGACGACGAACAGGCGGAGGGCGTCCGGCAGCGTCGCGAACATGTCACCACGGGCGGCGCGGGCGTAATTAGGCGTTCGGGTTCGCGTATCGCGATCGATAGCGGGGGGTTGTCGACGCGGCCGCCGGTGCCGGCCCGCGGGCCGAACCGCCGGCGCTTTGAGTGCTCACCGCCGACGGGAGAGCGATGCGACGCCGCGTCGGAACCAGCCTGTACGCCGGCCTCCTCTTCACCGTCCTCGGCGCGATCGCGTGGGCCACCGGCCAGCCGTTCGTCTTCCCGAGCCTCGGCCCGTCGGCGTTCCTGCTCGCCTTCGACCGGCGGAGCGGTCGCGGGCGGGCCGCCCGGATCGTCGGGAGTCACCTCATCGGCGGGGTCGCCGGGCTCGCGGCGTGGTGGCTGATCGCGCCCGGCGCCAGCCTCACCGCGACGCCGCCGGCGTTCTCCCCGGAGGGATTCCGGCTCGCGGCGAGCGCGACCGTCTCGCTCGTGGCGACGAGCTGGGCGATGATCGCGACCGACGCGGTCCACGCGCCCGCCTGCGCGACGACGCTCATCGTGTCGCTCGGCCTCCTCTCGACCCCGACAGAGGTGGCGATCATCGTCGGGAGCGTGACAGTGCTCGTGGGAGTTCACGCCGGCGTCATCCGCGTGTTCGAGGGAATCGTCGGCGACGCGCACCCACTCTATCGGGCCGAGAGTCGCTGATCGTCGCGATCAGTCGGTCGATCGCTCGGACACTCCGGTCGCTCGGCCATTCCGCTCGCTCGGACACTCCGGTCGCTCAGTCGCCCGGTCGCTCCGCCCGCCTGCCGAAGACCGAAAGCACCGGCTCCGGGTCCGCGATCCCCGGGATCCGGTACTCGTCGTCTCGGAGTTCGATCACGACGGTCTCGGTCCCGAGCCGCCGGTCGAGCCGCCCGCGCGTCACCCGCAGGTCGGTCTCGTCCCACGGCTCGACGCGCCACAGGGCCACGCCGAACAGGCGGTCGCGGGCGACGAGCGCGTCGGCGCCGGCGCGGTACGACACGAGGCCGTACCGGAGTTCGTGGTCGAGCGCGCCGAGGGCGAGCGGGACCGCGATCGCGACCCCGACGAGAGCGGCGGCCGTCGCCCAGTCGCCGCCGACCGCGAACAACGCGGCGCCGAGCGCGGGGACCGCGGCGAGGTACCACAGGCCCGGATGCCCCATCGGCGTGACCGCCGCCCCCGCGAGCCGCGCGCCGACGGATTGCCGGACCGTCTGCGCCGGCTCCGCGACGGAGCCGTCGACCGACTCGGTCGCGGGGGGTTCGTACGAGAGCCCCAGATCGAGCGCCGACGACTCGTCGAACGCCGCGAGCCGATCGCCGTACAGCCCCGCGAGGTCGAAGGCGGCCTTCACCGCGACGATCCCGAGCAGGAGCGGGAGGCCGACCGCGTCGGGGTCGAGCGCGGCGATCGGCGCGTCGCCCTCCAGCGTCGCCGCGCCGACGACCGTGACCGTGAACAGCGCGCCGAGAAAGATCGCCGCGCCGCGGGCGAACACGCCCCGTACCGCCGTCTGCGCGCTGTGGTCGCGGTACTCGCCGCGCCCGAAGTACTCGACGAGCGTCGTCGCCGCCTCGCCGGCGAAGACGGCGAGGATCGCGAGCGCCACGGTGTCGAGCGCGGCCGGCGCCAGCCCGCCGTCCGCGACGACGCCGACGGTGAGCGTGCCGACGATCAGCCAGACGACCGCGAGGATCGGCACGACGATCGGGAGCACGAGCAGCGAGGAGAGCCGAATCTGGAGGTCGGTTCGCGGGAGCGACAGCCCCACCCGACGCTGCGCGAGCGGGCCGGAGATCAGCACGTCGCGCTCGATCTCGGAGGGACGCCCGGCGAACACCCCGCGGACGACGGCCCAGAAGGAAGCGATCCCGAGTTCGAACCAGTAGAGCGTCATCAGCGCGGCGGCGTTCCAGCCGAGCACGACGACGCCGACGAGCGGGAGGACGTTGGAGGCGACGAACGCAAGGGCTCGTGGGCGGCGACCACGAACGAGGGCTCCCAGACGCGGAGCGTGGCGGGTGGAGGGCATTCGTTCGAGCGATCCGGGTTCGTGGTTTATAAGCGGCCGGTGCGCGTCACCGCGCCGGTCCCGCGTCGCGGTGGAGGTACATGTAGACGAGCACCGGGACGATCGTGAACGCGAGCGTCGCGAGGGCCCAGAGGACCGCGTAGCGGCTCCCGCGCGCCCTCGCGTCGCGGTAGATCCACGCCGCGGCGGCGACGACGACGCCGTAGACCACGAGCGTGAGCGGGAGCGACCACGGGAGGGGGACACCGAAGAGGCTCATGGATCCCCCGTGAGGTCCGCGCTCATCACGAAGTCCGGTTCGGCCGCGACCGGAACGCGGTTCGCGCCCGTGTCGCTCACGTGGTCGACCGTCTCGGGGATCAGCACCCGGGTGGCGTCGGCGTCGACCGCGGCGGCGTCCGCGGCGATCGCGTCGTACAGCGCGCCGGCCGCGTCGGCGTCGCGCCACGCGGCGAGGCCGTAGGTCGCGACCCGCCCGGCGTTTGCCTCGCGCTCCGTCACGCGCGTCCGGACCGCGAAGCCGGCGAGGGCGTCTTCGCCGGCGACCGCGAGCAGTCGGTCCTCGTCCGCGGCGTCGCGGAGTCGTTCGCGGGTGAGTTCGGCGCACGCCCACGACTCGTCGGCGTCGAGCGCGAGCCCGCGCAGGTGGTCGCGGGCGTCGCTGTCGCCCCAAAACGCCCACGCCGCGTTCGGGTCGGGGTCGACGAGGGGATCGAAATCGGTCGCAGTGACTCCGGCCGCGTCCGGCTCCGGCTCCGCGAACCGGAACTCCGTCGCGGGCTCGAAGCCGACCGCGCGCGACTGCCCGAGTCCCATGACGTTCCACGAGAACACCATGTTGCGGCACACCCGCGCGCCGCGGTCGCGCGCCCAGTCGAGCGCGGCCGTCGAGAGGGCGGTCCCGACGCCGAATCCGCGGGCCGCGGGGTCGACGCGGATCCCCTGCGCCCACGCCTCCCACTCGGAGAGCAGGACGGCTTGGACGCAGCCGACGACCGCCTCCGGATCGCCCGTGTCCGCGACACCCGCGCCGTCGCCCTCGACGAGGGTGTCGCCGGGGTCGCGGTCGTCGTTATTTCCACTTGCGTCGCGCTCGGCGACCGCGTCCGGCGGCAGCGTCGCGACGAAGGTGCCGCGGTCGGGGTCGTCGGACGCGGCCCACTCGGGGAACACGCGCGGGATGTAGTCCTCCTCGCGCCCGTCCCACGTATCGCGCGTGAAGGCGGCGACCGCGTCGGCGTCGGCGGGGCGGGCCTCGCGGACGACGGGGGAAGGCGCCGAGCCGGAGGTGCGCGTCGACTCCCCCTCCGAGCCCGTCATCGCCAGGGCTGCGACTCCTCCGTCAGTTCGCCGGCGAGGTTCCGGCCCATCGCCTCGGCGGGGTCGGACTGGTTCGAGAGCGCCCACAGCAGTTTCACCTTCGCGGTGCCGGGGAGGGTGTCGCCCGCCTCGACGACGCCGGCGTCGAGGAGGTCGCGGCCGGTGTCGTACACCCGGTCGCAGACGCGCCCCGCGAGGCACTGACTCGTCATCGCGACGACGGTCCCGCTCTCGACCAGCTCCTCGATCCGCGGGATGAGGTCGGTGTGGACGTGGCCGAGCCCGGTCCCCTCGATCACCACGCCGTCCTTGCCGTCGAGGTAGTCCCACGCCGCCGGATCCATGCCGGGCGTGAACTTCACCAGCTCCACGTCGGCGTCGAGGTCGGTTGCGGTCGCGAGGTCGACGTCGGCGCCGTCCTCGCCCGCGCCGTCCCCTCGCGGGAGCGGCTCGCGAGCCCACTCGATCGCC
>Ga0207757_100596_pt1 | contig 22128 bp, 19 predicted proteins | sample A23P3SouthBayCA_2_FD_187752 | JGI IMG/M metagenome (GOLD analysis project Ga0207757, IMG submission 187752) | Aerobic enrichment media microbial communities from Eden Landing Ponds, California, USA - A23 P3 (2) (SPAdes) | ecosystem: Environmental > Aquatic > Marine > Unclassified | place...
CATCGAACCCTACCCCTTCTTCGTCGAGTCGGGCGACGGCGGCCACGTCGTCGACGCCGACGGCAACCGCTACATCGACTGGGTGATGGGCCTCGGCCCCCTGCTGTACGGCCACGACCTCCCCCAGCCCGTCGAATCGGCCGTCCAGTCCCGCGTCAGCGAGGGGCCGATGTTCGGCGCGCCCACCGAGATCGAGGTCGAACACGCCGAGTTCGTCGCGCGCCACGTCCCCTCGGTCGAGATGCTCCGGTTCGTCAACTCCGGCACCGAGGCGACGGTCTCGGCCTGCCGACTCGCGCGGGCTCACACCGGTCGCGACAAGATCGTCGTCATGCAGGGCGGCTACCACGGCGCCCAGGAGACCACGCTCGTCGAGGGCGAGTACGACCACGTCACCCCCTCCAGCCCCGGTATTCCCGATTCCTTCGTCGAACACACCATCGCCGTACCGTTCAACGACGAGGAGGCCATCGCGTCGGTCTTCGAGGACCACGGCGACGAGATCGCGGCCGTGCTGGTCGAACCGATCCTCGCGAACATGGGCATCGTCCACCCGGTCGAGGGGTACCACGCAACCCTCGAAGACCTCTGTGAGGACCACGGCACGTTGCTCGTCTTCGACGAAGTCATTACGGGTTTCCGCGTCGGCGGGCTGGGCTGCGCCCAGAGCGAGTTCGGCGTCGACCCGGACCTGACGACGTTCGGCAAGCTCATCGGCGGCGGCTTCCCGGTCGGCGCCATCGGTGGCCCGTCCGAGATCGTCGAGCAGTTCACCCCCTCCGGCGACGTGTTCCAGGCGGGCACCTTCTCCGGGCACCCGGTGACGATGGCGGCCGGACTCGAATCGCTGCGCTACGCGGCCGAGAACGACGTCCACGAGCACATCCACGACCTCGGCGAGCGCCTGCGGACCGGCCTCACCGAGATCGTCGCAGACCAGGCGCCCGAGTACACCGTCGCGGGCACCGACGGCATGTTCAAGGTGCTGTTCTCGCGGGAGGCCCCCCCCGATTTCGACGGCCACTGCGAGAGCGGCTGTCGCCAGCGCGAATCCTGCCCGCGGTTCGACCACTGCCCGAAGACCGGCGCGGACGTCGCCGCCGGCGAGACCGACCGCTGGCGCCGCGTCGTCTGGCCGGAGATGAAAGACCAGGGCGTCTTCCTCTCGCAAAACCAGTTCGAAGCGCAGTTCGTCACCTACGCTCACACCGCCGACGACGTCGAGGAAACCCTCGACGCGTACAAAGAGGTCCTCTAACCCCTCACGGTCGCCGGACCGCCCGGAGCGACCCGTTCTCCCCGCCGAACCCCCACGGATCGACCGGCCGTCTCACGTCTCGCCCGCGTCGCCGTGACGACGGTGTGGATCGAACCCCCCGTATCATGCAATACTACCACAATAGTATGCAGAAGTATCGACAGATAGCGGCGGAATGTCACTGACGATATCACAGACCGAAAACACTCCTGATTTTTACACCGTCTCGACGTGGCACGTACCACTATCGATGGACGTCCCGACTCTGAATCCGATAGTGCTCGACGCGCTCTCGGAGTCGTGCCGTCGGATCGCGCTCGCGGTGCTGTTGGACCACGGCGGGACGGTGTCGCGGGCGGAACTCGCGACACTGATGGCGCGTGGCGACCAGGTCGGGACGGCGGGAAGCGACCCGGCGGACCCCGAAACGGTTCGGACGGCGCTGCATCACGTCCACCTCCCTGTCCTCGCCGACGCTGGAGCAGTCGACTACGACCACGACACCGGGCTCGTCCGCCCGGCGAAGGGATCGTCGTTCGACAGCGAGTGGGTGGGGCGTCTGCTCGCGGACCACGCGGGCGCCGACTACGACGGGACGCTCGCTGCGCTGGCCAGCGAGCGCCGGCAGGCCGTGCTGTACGAACTCTTCGCGTCTTCGGAGCCAGTGAGCGAGCGGGGCCTGGCGCGCTCGGTCACCGCCCGCGAACGCGGCTGCGATCCGGCCGACGTGACCGACGCCGCCGTCGAGGTCACGCACCTCTCGCTGAGCCACACGCACCTGCCGATGCTCGCCGACGTCGGCTTTGTCTCGGTCGACGGCGACGACGGCCGTCTCGAACTCGGCCGTCTGCCCTGGCGGAGCGACCCCTGGGTCGCCGTCAGTCCGATCGCCGAGTGGGCCGCGCTCGACTGAGCAGTCCCGAACGCGTGAGCCGGCAGGTTTTCGACGGGCGGGCGCGCAGTTCGGCTATGGGCGAGATGGCAGAAGACCGGGTCTACGACGAGCGCCGTGGGGAGACGGTCGCGTACCTCGCGACCGGAGAGGGTGTCGCGACGGTCCGCGTCTCGAGCGACCGCGTGGGACGGTTCGCGCTGGCCGAGCGGTGTCGCGCCCGCGACGTGGCGACGGTGACGGACCCGACGGGCGACGCGCGCGTCTTCGCCGCGACCGACGAGGGCGTCCTCGCGGGTCCAGACCCCTTCGAACCGGTCGAGTTCGGCGAGAGCGTCGCCGTCGGAACCGACGCCGAGGGAACGCCGCTCGCCGCCGATTCGGACGGGGCGGTCGCGCGCTATCGCGACGGCGAGTGGACGCCCCTGGGCACCATCAAGGACGTCCGCGCCATCGAGGGGGGCTTCGTCGCCGCCGCCGACGGCGTCTTCCGCGTCGACGGGGACGACCTCGCGCCGGTCGGCCTCGCGGACGTGCGGGACGTGACCAGCGCGGGCGCGCCGCTGGCCGCGACCGACGACGGGCTCTACCGCCTCGGCAACGGCTGGCTCCGCGAGCGCGAGGGACGGTTCACCGTCGTCGCGACGGCGGGCGGTCGGACCGCAGCGACAGACGACGGTGCGTCCGACGGCGCTTCCGGCGGCGGCCCCGCACACGCCGCCACCGCCGACTCGCTGTTCGCACGCGAGGCCGGCGGCGAGTGGGAGCCCGTGGCCCTGCCGACCGACGAACCGGTCGCCGACGTGGCCTACGGGGAGTGTCCCTACGTCGTCACCGAGCGCGGCACCTTCCTGATCGATGCCGACCCCGAGCGGACGCCCGACGGCGCCGGCGGCTGGCGCTCGCGCTCGCTCGGTCTTCCGAACGTAGCCGCGCTCGCGGTGGCGTAGCGACCGCCGCGACACCGTCGGCCGCTACCCGCTCGACCCGAACTCGTCGAGCGCCGCGCGGACGAGTTTCGCCTCGGCTTTCTGGAGGTGGACGGTGGCCGTCGCCGGAGCGCACCCGAGCGCCGCCGCCACGTCCGCGTGGGTCGCGCCGCGGGGCGGGTCGTAATACCCCAGGTCGCGGGCGACTTCGAGGGCCTCGCGCTGACGCTCGGTGAGGCGTGTCCCGGGGCGCTCGTAGTCGCCCCGCAGGGTCCCCACCTCCTCGACGCGGACGTCCATATCGTCCGGCGTTTCCGCCATCGCGGCCCCGAGCGCTTCCGGGTCGCCGACGACGCGGTAGGTGAGCGTCCCGTCGCGGTAGACGATCGGTTTCCGCACGACGAGGCCGCCGCGGGCGCGCGCCCGATGGATGGCCGAGAACAGCGGCATCGCCAGCGGTCTGGCCTCGACGAGCGCGTACGTCCGGCCGCCCTCGGGTTCGGAGAGGTCGACCGACTGGACCCCCGGCGTCTCCGTGGCGGACGCCGCGAACGGCGACGCGTCCCCGTCGATAGCGAACAACAGCGTCATCACGTCCGGTCGCGCCTCGTTCCAGTCGAGGACCCGCGCCTCCGAGACGGCGTCCGAGTGCGCCAGGAGGGTGAAAAACGCCGGGGCGTCCGCCGGGACGACGCCCGCGGTGACGCGGAGGTGTTTCATCGCCGTCGGCTTGCGACGCCGAGTTTTTAAAACCTACTAGTATACTCGCCAGCAGCGCGACGGGCGAGGCGAGCGTGTCTCCGACCATGGACGAGGCGACGACGCAGTCGACGCTCCGGACCGGACGACCACTCGACGACCGCGGCGACCCGACCGACGCGCCGGTGCTCGAACTCGACCCCGACGGGCGCGCCGCGGCGCTGCTGTCGGGGTCGTCCGGCCCGCTCGTCTCCAGTCCGGGCGCCGGGACCTGGGCGACGCTCCTCGAGCGACCCGACGACGGGGAGACGGACAGGCCGGTCCTGCTGCAGTGGCTCGGGCCGGACGCGGCGGAACCGCCGCCGCACGTCCACCCGGTGACGGAGACGTTCGAGGCGGTCGAGGGGCCGCTGACGCTCACGGTCGAGGGGTCCACGCGTCAGTTGACGCCGGGCGAGCGCGTGACGGTCGACGCCGGCCGGGAACACGGCTTCGGGAACGACACCGACGACGTCGTCGCGTTCAGGGCCGAACTCCCGTCGATGCGGACCGTCGAGACGCTCTACAGCGTCTGGGGGCTGGACCACGAGGGCGCGTTCGGTGACGACGGCGCGTACGGGCGGCCGGGGCCGCTGCACGCGCTGCTCCTGTCGGCGTACGCGTACGACGAGACGGTGACGACGGCGCTCCCGCTCTCCGTCCAGAAGGCGCTGTGGGCCACTGTCGGACGCCTCGCCCGGCGACTCGGCTACCGGGCCGTCGACGAGCGATTCCTCGCCGACGCGTTCTGGACGGCCCGCGTCGAGCAACCCGACATGTGACCTGCTGGTACAACCGAAAAGCGGTTTAGGGGTGGCGGCGACCCCTCGCACATGATAGTCAGCGGTTCCACGTCCCAGTCGTTCGCGGCTGCGCTGGCCGACGCGACGGGGCTCGACCTGGCGGCCGTCGAGTACGACCGCTTCCCCGACGGCGAACTCCAGGCCGCGGTTCCGGACTTTTCGGCCGACCGGGCGGTCGTCATCGCCTCGACCGTCTCCAGCGACGCCCACCTCGAACTCCTGCAACTCCAGGACGCCGTCCGCGAGGCCGGCGCGAGCGAGGTGGTGACCGTTCTCCCGTACATGGGCTACGCCCGCCAGGACGAGGCATTTACCGACGGCGAACCCGTCTCCGCCCGCGCCGTCGCCCGCGCTGTCTCGACGGGCACCGACCGCGTCCTCACCGTCAACCCCCACGAGGAGGGGGTCTGTGACTTCTTCGACGTGCCGACCGAGGCGGTCGACGCGGCGGGGCGGCTCGCGGTGGCGCTGCCCGCCGACCTCGCGGACCCGCTCTTTCTCTCGCCCGACGCGGGCGCCGTCGACCTCGCGGAGACGGTCCGGGACGCCCACGGCGCGGGCGCGACCGACTACTTCGAGAAGAGTCGCGACTACGACACGGGCGACGTGACGGTCGAACCCAGCGACGCGCCGGTCGCCGACCGCGACGTGGTGCTGGTCGACGACATCGTCGCGACCGGGTCGACGATGGCCGAAGCCGTCGGCGTCCTCACCGACCGCGGCGCCGCGCGCGCGTTCGTCACCTGCGTCCACCCCCTCTTTGCCGGCAACGCGGAGACGAAACTCCGGCGTGCGGGCGTCGACGCACTCGTCGGCACCGACACCATCGAGGGGCCGCTCAGCGCCGTCAGCGCCGCGCCGGCGGTCGCCGACCGGCTCTGACCCACCCCGCACGCACCGACCCACCCGCGTCTATCGAGCCTCGCATACCATGCCTTCCCGTGGAGATATTCAGAACGAATCACAAGTTATAAGCGACGGGGTAGCGTGCCACGAGACAACACACCGCTATGCCCGGACAAACGACCGAACGGCCGGGGGGATCAGCCGGACTGTCCCTCGGCACCCTCGACGCAGACTCCGCCGACCGCATCGACGTCCACCTGAAACGGGCCCTGGAGGCCGACGACGAGGAGGAGAAGGACTTCCACGTCCGCCACGCGCGCCAGTTACTCGAAGCCTGTACCGAAGCCTGACGGTCGTCTCCCGTCGGTGAGATCGCTGGCGGGTGACGAAGTCAGCAGTTTTATTTTGCCGCTCACGAACGTCTCCGGGAATGTCGTCCGTGACGGTCAGACAGGCGATCACGACGGACAACCTCGACGTGGTGTCGGTCAAGCGCGCGGCGATCCGCGCCGACGGCCGGGATTCGTACTCGGCCGACCAGGTCGCCGCCTGGGCGCCCGACGCCGACGAACTCGACAACTACGAGCAGGCGCTGGGTGACGACACCTACCACGTCCTCGTTGCCGAGTCCGCGGAGGAGATTGTCGGATTCGGCGTCCTCAACGTCGAGACGGGTGCGCTGCTCGCGCTGTACATCCAGCCCGACCAGCGGGGCACCGGTATCGGCTCGCGGCTGCTCGGCCAGATCGAGACCACCGCCAAACTCAACGGCGCCGACACCCTCGACCTGCTCGCCTCGCGCAACGCCGTCTCCTTCTACGCCGAGCAGGGCTACGAACTGGGCGAGACCGTCGAGCGCGACATCGACGGCGAGACGCTCACCTTCGTCGCCATGGAAACCGCGCTCTGAGGACGGGTCCCGTCGCTACGGCCGCTCACTCGGCCTCGGCTTCCGCCTTCTTCGTCCACTTCGGTTCGACGTCGCGATTGGCGACCACCGCGGTCCCGCCGTCGTCGAGTTCGATCCGCGACTTGCGGAGTTCGATCGCCCGCACCGTCCCCGTGAACGACCCCGTGACGACGCGGTCGCCGGGGTTGAAGTCGGGGTCGCGCAGGAGGTACACGCCCGCGACGGCGTCCTCGATCATCTCCGAGAGCGCGTAGGAGACACCCAGCGCGAGGAACCCGGCACCGGTGCCGAGACTCGCCGCCACTTCGCCCAGACCAACGATGTTCAACAGGACCAGCGCCGCCCCGAACCACAGGAACACGCCGATAACCGTCACCCACAGGCTCGCGACCAGGTCCTGCTCGGCGGGATAGATACCCCGGAAAAAGCGCCGGAGCAACGCCAGCACGATCTTGATCGACGCGTACGCCAGCGACAGGAAGACGATCGCCGTGAGCAACCGCGGCACCGCCGCGCTCACCCCGTCCAGGAACTCCCGCGCCGTCTCGTCCGCCAGGTCCGTGAGGTACTCAACCGGCGTGGTCATACGTCAGCGTCGGCCGCGCTCGACATGAAACTGGGGGCTACGCCGCAGGCAAGGGACACGTCAGCCGCACCCGCTCGCGACCTCACTCCGTTCGGCGGCGAACGGCGATCACATGAAGTCCGCTATCCCCGACTGCTTGTTCGTGTCGTCCTCGAAGACCCGTTCGATCGAGCGTTCGAGGATCTCGAGGCGCTGTTTGGTGTACTCGCGGGCACCGAACTCCTCGGCGACGCGGATCGCGGTGTCGATGTACTTCGAGACCGACCCCTCGTGGACGGTCAGGTTCACTCGGCCGCCACACTCCCGACAGTCCCCCGAGAGGGGCATCCGTCGGTACTTCTCGCCACAGTCCAGACAGCGCACGTCCTGCCGCGAAAAGGCCCGCAGGTTCCCGATGAGGTCCGGCAGGAAGTGGTACTCGATGATCCGCTCGGCCACATCGGACTCGTCGACCGCGCGGATCTTCCGCGAGAGCGCCAGCTGGGCGTCCATCTTCTCCTCCATCGACCCCAGCGTCTTGTACGCCGACAGGTCCGGCCCCGCCGCGATGTTCGTCGTGTCGTGCGTGTGGTCGAAGCCCGTGTACTCCCGATCCGTCCCCAGCGTCGCCTCCGCGATGGTCATGATGTCCTCGACGTCCTCCGGGTCGGCCAGTTCCCGCGTCGCCTCGTAGAACTCGCGGGGATACTCCCGCATGATGTCGACGTTGTGCGCCTCGTCGTCGATTTCGGCGGGGTCGATGCGGGAAGACATGACGAGAGGTGCGTCCATCGAGTTGTGTGCGTACAGCCAGTTCGCAGTGAAGACGGGATCGCCGCCGACCTGCAGGTCGTAGAGATAGCCGTCGTACTCGACGGGTTCGACGGATTTCACCCGGAGATACGAGAGGTCGCCGTCGACCAGTGGCCGTACCTCGTCGAGTTTCGCTTCGGCTTCGGAGGAGAGGTCTCTCGCGTCGAGTTCCTCTACCATCTCGCCGAGTTTCTCCAGTGAGACGTTCTCCCGGCGCTTGAGGTACTTCGGTATCGTCTGTTTCACACCCACGATGTCCATCTCGCGGACATCCATGAGGGCGTCCGGAACCGAGACGACGAGGCTCTTCGGGTGGTAGGGATCGTCACCGGTCAGAGCCCGGTGAAGCGGGTTGTCGTCTGCGCCGCCGGAGACGGTGACGGTGTAGATATTCTGGCGGTTTCCCCCCCTGTCCGTCCGTTCGGAAATGTTCGCGACGAGTCCGAGACGGTGGAGCAGGAAGACGATCCCGTCTTTCACGTCGTCGCTGGTCGTGTGGAACGCGACAGTGGTGACGTTGTCGTCGGACCGGTCGCTGCCGTCACCGGCGACGAATCCACGGAGAAATGCAAGAACCTGTTCACGGGGTGCGTGACGGATACAGTCGGGGACGACCTTCTCGCTCGAATCGTACGAGTCGGCGTCCTCGAAGCCGAGCGAATACAGGACTTCGCGAAAAACGGCGGGGAAACGGAGTTCGTAGGACCGGTTGGACCACCGCCGTTCCGGTTCACGGCCGAACGCTTCGGTCGCTATCTCGGCCGCTCTGTCGATCAGGTCCTCGTCCGCGTTGTGGATACAGGGGTTGACGCTGGAAGTCGTTCCCTCGGCGACGAACAACCCGAGTAACCACGCGAAGTCCTCGTCGACCTCGACCGTTCGAGTGATACCAGTCTCGGATCCCCAAAGGGCGACCTCGACGTCTTCGGGGATCGCGAAATCACCGTGTTCGAGTATCTCAGCGAGTCGCCCGAACCCGATCTTGGATTTCTGGAGTCTGTACGCGAGCCCCGAGTGGAATGCGCTGTGCGCGTCGCTTCCGTGGTCGGTCGACTCCCAGACCGTCCGGAGCAGGTCTTCGACGTGGTCGTCGATCACCACGTAGGGCTCGTCGAGACAGTCTGCCACGTCGATGGTCGTCTCTCGAGTCTCGACAGCGAGGTCCCGCGGCGCGACGACCAGATCGTCGACTTCGAGGTCCGCGCCCGCGACCTCTTCGATCCCGTCGTTGTACCGAAACAGACTGTGGTGTTCCGTGATGTCGAGCGACCGGCCGAACTGCGTCTCGACCCGGACCAGTCGTTCCTCGTCGTCGGCACGATATCGGATCGCCTTCTCGATCGGTTCGAGCGACGCCTCGTGGTTCTCGTCGAACGCGTACGTCCGCCATCCTTCGTCGTAGCAGGTCCGCTTCCGGAACTTCCCGTCGACTTCGACCGGCGATTCGAGTTCGTTCCAGAACTCGTCGAACGTCGTGAATCGGACGTTTCCGTCGGGGTCAACGGCGACGAGACGCGAGTCCTCGGCGACGCTCCCGCCGCGCTGGTCCGGGAGGTACTGGTGACTGAAGTTGAGAAGCCCGTCCATCAGGAGCATCACGCAGTCCTCGTCGCCATCACATTGCTTCGCCGACAGGTCGTTGGCGACGAGCGAATGGGTCCCTTCGACAGTGAGGCAGTACACGTGATCGACGGCCGATTCAGTGTAAGCGACGTTCGAGACCGGGTCGAGGTGGTACTCGTCTGTCCCCCCGTCGTAGACGTACGCGTGACGACCGTTAGCGGTTCGGTCCCCGACCTGGTTCCGGAGCCGGTCGTCTTTTTCCGAAAGATGGAATCCAACACGGTTGGCGAAGACGACAGCATCGTCACGTGAAACGTGAATTTCGTACTCGTGACGGGAGAGCGATTCGTCGTCCTCATCGTAAAACTCCGGAAACGCGTCGTGCAGTGCCACCGGAGTCGTGTGCCTAACCGTCGAAGTGATACCGAGTCGGGTCAGGAGCGCGACAATATCGGATTTGAGTTCAGGGCTCACAGTGGTCGCCGAGACGCGTGGCGCCTGCGCGTCGGCGCTTCCATCACCACTGAAATAGCCCGCGAGATAGGCGCCCGCGATCCGGTCGGGTGCATCGAAGATACACTGTGGGACCTGCTTCGTATGAGCATAGATTCCGGCATCGAGGACTGTGTCGAAAAATCCACGCACCAATCGCCCCGATGCGGTTACTTTCGCGTGATTCTCGACGTATGGGTCGACACCGAACTCCGTTTCAAGCACGTCCAGGAAGAAGTCACGCGCTTCCTCGTCCGTACCACAGATCGTCGTCTGGTGGATCCGCCCCTTCGGTGTTTCCTGCTCGCGGGCGAATCCTTCGGCAGCGTAGTACCCCAGCAACGTCGCGACGCGCTCGTCGAGTTCGACGTGTCGATCGATCTCTGCGTTGTCCCGTTTGACGCCGAGTGTCGCGTCATCCGGCACGAACGCGAGCAGTTCTTCGGTCGAGTCGAAGAAATGAGCGAGTAACTCGGCGGGGATGCTCCCCCTGTAGAGGTAGTTACTCAGCGTTTTCTTCGTGAGGCCGAGGTAGTCAGCGGTACTCTGGAGGGGATAGAACCGTCCGTCCCAGTCGTCGGCGAGACGCTCCTCGAACCTGTCGTACAGTCGGTCCTTATCGAGGCCCTTGATCATCAGCCGGTCGTCCTCGATCACGTCTCCGTCGAGGAAGGCTTCGAGGAGGTCGAACTGACGGACATCGTCAGCCGTTGACGCACTGTCGAGGTGCTTCGGTGTGATGAGGTGGTCCGACTCATCGATCTCGCTGGCAGCGACCGAGACTAATCGACCGAGCTCGGCGTCCCAGACGTGGATCTCGTGGTCAGGTGTGACTGTGATCTCTCGGCCCGACTCAGTTCGGATCTCGACGAGGTGTTCCGGTGACGGGTGTTTACTGACCGCATCCACCTGCTGCATCGACTGTGACCCGCCGTCGCTGAACGAGGGGACCGCGAGATCACCATCGAGGTGATCGAGGCTGTCGACCAGCGTTCCGAAGTCGTCGCGGTCGGCTGTCTCGGAGGCGAGGTGGGACTCGACGAGCGTCTCGATGGGTTCGTGCCGGAGATCGCCCATCGTGTCCTCGTACCAGACCTTCGTTTCCGGGTGGAAGCAGTTGCGGCGCTTGGCGGCGTGGAAGTAGGGGTGCGCGTACCCGACTGCTGCTGTCGTAAAACCAATAACTCTTCCGACAGTTGCCGCGCTCGTGTGCGGCGCCATCCCGAAGACGAGTTCGCCGACGAGGTCGTCGCGTTCCTCGAGGTCGTAGAAGGAGTCGAGGCCGTAGTAGGATTCGAGCAGGTCGTCGACGAAGTCGGCGGTGCGGAGCATGTGCTCGGCGGCGCCATCCGAGAGGACGACGTCCTGCACTCTGAGTTCGACCAGCTGGTCGTCGTGACGGAGCGGGTCCCCACGGATGTCCTCCTGGTAGCCCAGCGAGCGGAAGGCGTCGGCGGTCACGTCCAGTTCCTCGGGACGGACGGCCGTCACCGGGAGGTCGGTCATGTCGTAGCGGACGGTACCGTCCTTGAACGCGGAGACGCCGTGTTTCGCGCGCAGGACGCCCTTCTCCATCGGTTCGGGCGTCTTCTGCTCGGAGGAGAGGCCCTTGACCGCTTTCAGCGCGTCGTAGGCGGTGGGTCGCTCGTTCAGGTTCGCGAGGGCCTCTTTGAACTCCTGGTTGACGTCGATGACCTCGTCCTGGGTCGGACGAGCGAGCGTCTCGCAGCGGGCACACTCCGCGCGGCCGGACTCGTCGGGTTCGACCTCGCTGTCACAATCCGGACAGACGTACACCGCGCGACAGACGCCGCCGCAGTCGGGACAGCGGGGTTTGTAGGTGCGAGTCCCGCAGTCGAGACACTCCTGGCGACCGACCTCGACTTCGACCTGGCCCTGCGTGCCGTCGACGCTGTCGCCGGCGGTGGCGGCGTCGCCGACCTTCCGCTGGGAGCCGCCGGCCTCGCCGATGGGAAACAGGGTATGGACCGCCGGCGAGAGGTCCCGTTTCTCCGACTTCTCGGGGCGGCCCATCCGGTTGCCGATGCGGGTCGGGGCGCGCTCGCGGACCCGGAACGGGGCTACCTCGTTGACGGCCTCGATGGCGTTGGAGCCGTCGGCAGTCGTGGCCGCCGAGGAATCGAGTTGCGCGTCGCTTTCCTCGCCACCGCCGCCCCACGCCCGTGCCCGCTCCGAGAGGTCCGCGCGAGTCCACTCGCGGTCGAGGCCGTCGGAGAAGCCGAGCGTCCGGACGAGCGGGCGCCAGTCCGGGACGACGAGCGTATCTTCCTCCTGGGTGTGCTCGACGAGCAGGTGTTCGAGCGTCTCGCGGACCGTCTCGGTGCGGGGGAGCAAGAGGTCGCCCGCGGCGGCCGCGCCGGCGTCGCGGTCGTGGCCGTCGGCGGCCGCGTCGCGGTCGGCAACCCCCGCACGGTCGTCGTCCGCGCCGCGGTGATCGTCCGGCCGCGGGACCTCGCTCGCGCCGTCGGTCTGGGCCACCTTCGCTTCGTCGACGGCGTCGGCGAGGGCGCACATGTCGTCGACGCTCACGTCGTGCCAGCAGTAGGTGTACTTCGGATGGAGCGGCGCGTCGTACTCGTCGGCCCAGTCGAGAGCCTCGGCGGCGCTGGGGTCGGCGAGGTCGACGTCGAGCGAGTCGCGCATCGCCTGCACGTCCGCGCCGGCCGCCTCGAACTCGTGGACCCACCACTCGACGGTGTAGCCGGCGGGCGCGAGCGGGTGGTTGTTCTCGACGAACTCGCCGTAGTTGACGAGGTACTCGCCGAGGTCGATCACCTTCTCGACGCCGTTGCGGATCTCCAGCGCGTCCTCGGCGTCGTCGATACGCCGGACTTCGCCGTTGGCCAGGCGGACCGTCGGCCCCTCGATGGTGTCGACGGGGACGACCCCCGCGGCCTTGCCGGGGCGCTCGGTCTTGATCTGGGTGCCCGTCGCGAGGAAGTCGTCGACGAGGTGCATCGTCGCCGGGTGGACGCCCGCGGTCGCGTTGCCGTGGTTGCGCGCCCGGCCGTAGCGCAGGCGAAAGCCGCCGGCCTCGCTCGGGTGGGAAAAGACCGGCCGCCCCGCGATCAGGTCCCGGAGGAACTTCTCGCTCGGGTCGGCGCGGGGCGGCCCGTCGCGCTCGTCGGTAGCGTCCTCGGCGTCTGCCCCGGCTTCGTCGCTCGCGTCGCCGCCGTCCTCGTCACCGTCTCCGTCCTCCGCCTCGCCGTCGCCGTCGTCCTTGCCGATGGTGCCGTCGATGAGGTCCTGGAGCCACGGCCAGTCGACCTCGTCCAACTCGCGGGTGTAGCGCTGGATCTTGGGCGCTTTCAGCGCGATCCCCTCGGCCATGACGAGACACATCCCGCCGCGCGCGGAGTTCGAATCGACCCGCTCGAGGTCGCGGTAGCCCGAGACCTCCTCGTCGCCGGTCGCCTCGCCGTCCAGCATGATCGGCATGTGTTCGGCGATGAACTTCGATTCTTTCTCCTTGGGCGAGTACTGGAGCCCGGTCTCGGAGTCGTAGAGGTCGATCTCCTGGGCGTAGCGGCCGATCTCCTCCTCGCGGGCCTTGTACTGGTCGATGTCGAGCATGGCGCGGGCGTAGTCGGCGACGAGCACCGACAGCGCCTGCGCGGTCCCGCCAGCCGAGCGGATCGGGCCGGCGTAGTAGACGTTGACGAACTCCGTCCCGTCGTCGTTCTCTAAGATTTCGACGCGGTCGATCCCCTCGATGGGCGCCGCGACGACCCCCTCTGTCAGCAGGGCGACCGCGGTCCGCACCGCGCCCTCGACCTTCCCGGCGCGGGTGTCGTAGTCGCCCACGTCGCCGTCGACGAAGTCCGACACCAGTTCGAGCGCCGCCTCTTCGCGGCTCATCTCGCCCTCTAGCTCGCGGACGCGCTCGGCGACGCCGTCGATGCCGAGGATGTTCTCGACGCGGTCGGCCATGTCGCGGGCGACGGGGATTTCCACCTCGTCGGCGGGGTCGCCGCCCACCTCGCGGGCCCGTTCGGCCACGTCGAAGGCCGCGTCGAGTCCCGACTCCAGGCGCTCGAAGTAGCGCTCGTCTTCCGGTCTCATCGGTCACCTCTCATGCGTGGTCTCCGGTCGTCGTCTCCGGTCGTCGTCTCCGGTCGTCGTCTCCGCGGTCGCCCGTTCACAGCGGCCACAGGTCCAGCCCGGTCGCCTCGTCGTACTCGCGGTCGAGCGTCGCGTCGAACTCGCGGACGTACAGTTCGCCCGCGAAGACGGTGGCGCTGTCGAGGTGGCCGGCGAAGGTCGTCCCGTCGGCGCGCGAGAGGACGGCGTGGGTGTGGGCGAAGGGCTCGCCGTCGAGATTCGAGACGTTGCCGACGCAGGCGGCCATCTCCAGCGGTTCGTCGAACGTCTCGGGGTAGTACTCCTCGTCGCCCTGGTCGTAGTAGAGGATCTCGGCGTCCTGCACCGCGCCGAGACCGAAGAAAAACGCCGCTTCGACCCCTTCGTCGTCGGCGAAGGCCTCGATCTGGGCGCGCCAGTCGCCGCCGGTCTCCAGTCGCGCGACGAACTCGCGGCCGCCCTCGACTTCCAGGTAATCCATACCCACCAGAGGGAGCGGCGCCACAAAAAACGTTTCCGACGGCGACGGGTGAGCGATCCACTCCCGGGAGCCGGCGGGAGCCCGTCCGGACAGAGCCGAGTCGGCGACCGCTGGCTACAAGCCGGTCGGGACGGACCTGGGAGTATGGACGAGGCCGACGACGCGGACGGCGGCAACCCGGGTGCGGGCGCCGACCCCGACACGGTGCGGTGCTGGCTGGTCGACCGACAGTCCCGCGACGAGAATCTGGTAACTCTGGTCTACGCGACCACCGACGGCGAGCGCCACCTCCGGAAGCAACTGTCCTTTCAGCTCCTGATGCGCAAGCCCGTTACCGCGGCCGTCGACGTCGACCCCGAGCGCCTCGAACCCGTCGCCGACCCGGACGAGCGTGAGCGCTACGCGACGCAGGCGTCGACGATGGCAGAAGACCACGACCCCGACGACGAGGTCTGAGCGCGCGGCCTGCGGACCGAGGCGAAACCGGACGCGGTGACGACGAGAATCAGTCGAACGCGGGCGTCTCCCTCGCCTGACCGGTCATGTCGAGCGTGCGGGTAGGCATGAGATAGGTGACCCTGACCTGCCCGTCCTGGCCGGCTGGCTCGACGTCGACGCTGCTGGCCCGGTCGGGAATCTCGACGTGGTCTCCGTGCGCGCGGATCTCCGAGACGACTCTATAGCTGGTTGGCATCGTGTGGGTGAGCACTCCTTTCAACGGCGGCCGACCGAGACGTCCGTGCGGCCGGTAGCGTGTGCATACCTCGCATAGCCGATTTCTATACATAGTCTTTTCATTCGTTCACTGGACAGTGAAATAAAGTGGATAGCAAGCGGTACGTACCACGCAAGGAAGTCGGCGCGGAGGTGTACCGGTCACTCGAAGCGGCCGACCGCGTGGCGGTCGGTCGCGTAGAGCGCGTCGGGACCGAGGGCGACGGTCGAGAGTGTCGGGCCGGGCGCCTCGACCGGGTCGCCGGTCGCCGCATCGAACCCGCGGACGCGGTCGTGGTCGTCGGACGGGACGTAGACGGCGTCGCCGGCGACGACCGGGTTCGCACTGTCGTCGGGCAGCGACGCCTCGGCCACGCTCCAGCGTTCGTCGCCGGTCGCGGCGTCGAACGCGACGAGCCGGTCGGCGTCCCGGAAGAACACGCGGTCGTCAGTGACGGCGGGGGACCCCGACGATTCGTGACCGAGGTCGTGCGGCACAGTCCACTCGGTGCTCCCGTCAGTAGTCGAGAGCGCGTGGAGTTGTTCACTATCCACGGCGTAGACGGTCCCGTCGCGAACGGCGAGACCGACCTCGAGCGTGATTCCGACCTCGGTGCGCCACCCTATCGACGCGTCGCTCGGGTCGAGCGCGGCGACGTACGAGTTGGTCGGCGAATCGCCGCCGTGGCGGACAGAACTGACGTAGAGTCGGCTCTCGTCGGCCGCGGCGCTGAGACGCCCGCCTCTCTCGTGGCTGTAGGAGAGACATTGCTCGCCGGTCGCGCCGTCGAGTCCCGCCGCGAGCGCCGAGTCGTCCCAGTCGGCGAACACGCCGCCGTCGAATGGGAGCGCGACGCCGGTCGCTTCGTCGGCGGTCCAGCGCTCCTCGCCGGTCTCGGCGTCGAGCGCGACGAAGGTGTCGTCGGGTCCCCGGACGGCGTAGACCGCGTCGCCGTCGATGGCGAGCTCGCGGATCCGCGACTCGCGGGTGTCGCGCCAGACCGTCTCGCCGCTTGCGCTGTCGAGCGCGAGGACCCCATCGCGGGTGCCGACGAACAGCGTCGATCCGGCGCGGACGAGCCCGCCGCTCGGCTCGACGTCGCGGCGCCACGTCTCCTCGGTCGGTGCCGTCGGCCCGCTCGGGAGCGACGCGGTCGCGCTCGGACCCCCGCGCTCCCAGCCCCAGACGCCCGGTCGCGACGAGGGCAGCAGGCCGCAGTCCCCGCTCCAGGAGACCGCCGGGCCGGACGGCGACGGGGAGAGCGGGCCGAGACAGCCGTCGGTCGTAGCGGCCGCCAGCGATGCGAGGACCGTCCGGCGGGAAACGCTGTCGGAGGGGGACACGGATCGGTCGTGTCCTATCACTGTAATGAGTTTTGTGTCCGACTCTGATCACCGAGCGGCGGGGGAGCGCGACCCCGTAACGACAGTCGATAGCCCGCCCGCTCAGTCCCGGTCGACGCCGCGCTCGTCGAGCAGCGCCTCGAAGGCCGCCTCGTCGAGCGTTTCGACGGCGTTCTCGGCGGCGGCCGCCTGTTTGCGCTGGCCCGGGTTCGCGCCGACGACGAGGTAGTCGGTGTTGCCCGAGACGCTGCTCGTCGCCGACCCGCCCGCGCGCTCGACCAGGTCCTGCGCTTCGCTCCGGGTGTAGTCATCCAGCGACCCCGTGAAGACGAAGGTCAACCCGTCGAGAGCGTCGCCGGCGGTCGTCTCGGCCTCCCGCGGGTCGACGTGGGCGAGCAGGCGGTCGAGCACGTCGCGGTTGGCCTCGCTCTCGAAGAACTCGCGTATCTCGCGGGCGACGGTCGGCCCCACGTCGTCGACCTCCCGGAGGGTTTCCTCGTCGGCGTCGCGGACTGCCGCGAAGGTGCCGAAGTGGCGGGCGAGCGCGGCGGCGACGGTGCCGCCGACCTCCGGGATGCCCAGCGCGGCGAGGAAGTCCGCGAGCGGCGGGTCGCGGGCCGCGTCGACCTCGCGGAGGAGGTTCTCCGCGCTCCGCTCGCCCCAGCCCTCGAGATCGGCGAGGTCCGTGACGGTCAGTTCGTACAGGTCCGCCACGTCGTCGACGAGGCCGGCGTCGAGCAGTTGCTGGACCGACTTCTCGCCCAGTCCCTCGATATCGAGGCCCTTCCGCGAGGCGTAGTGCTGGACCGACCGCTCGCGCTGGGCGCGACAGCCCAGCCCCCCCGTACAGAAGGCCATCGGGCCGTCGCGCTCGACCGGACTCCCGCAGACCGGGCACTCGCCGGGGAACTCGAAGTGGTCGGCGCTGTCGTCTCCCTCCGCGAGCACCTCGGCCACCTCGGGGATCACGTCCCCGGCGCGTTTGATCCGCACCTCGTCGCCGATCGCGACGCCGAGCCGTTCGATCTCGGCGGGGTTGTGCAGCGAGGCCCGGGAGACGGTGACGCCGCCGACCTCGACGGGGTCCATGAGCGCGACGGGGGTGAGCCGCCCCGTCCGGCCGACCTGGACCACGACGTCTCGAACGGTGGTGCGCTCGGTGCGCGCGGGGAACTTGTAGGCGAAGGCCCATCGCGGGTGGCGGGCGGTGTGACCCAGCGCCTCGCACGCGGCGGTGTCGTCGACCGATATCACGACGCCGTCGATCTCGTAGTCGAGGTCGTCGCGCTCGTCGAGTCGGGCGTCACGGTAGTCGATCGCCGCCTCGATGTCGTCGACGACGGCCGTCGTCTCGCAGACGCGCAGCCCCCACTCGGGGAGGGTTTCGTGCATCTCCCAGCGACTGTCGAAGTCGGCGCCGTCGAGGACGTCGAAGAAAAACATCGAGAGCGGGCGCTCGGCCGTCACGGACGGATCGAGCTGGCGCAGGGTGCCGGCGGCGGCGTTGCGGGGATTGGCGAACGGCTCCTCGCCGGCCTCGACGAGTTCGCGGTTGTGCGCCTGGAAGGCCGGTTTGGGCATGTACACCTCGCCGCGGACCGCCAGGAAATCAGGATGGTCGCCGCGGAGGCGCTGGGGGACGCTCGGGATGGTGCGGACGTTCGCGGTCACGTCGTCACCGACCTCGCCGTCGCCGCGCGTGGCGGCCCGCACGAACTGGCCGTCCTCGTAGACCACCTCGACCGAGAGCCCGTCGAACTTCGGCTCGCAGTAGTATCTGACCGCTCCGTCCCAGTCGGCCGATTCGAGCCCCTCTCGCACACGGCGGTCGAACTCGCGGACCTCGTCGGCGTCACCGCCCTGGTCGATCGAACGCATCGGCGCGACGTGTTCGACATCGGGGAGTTCCTCTCGCGGTGGCCCCCCGACCCGGCGGGTCGGGCTGTCCGCGGTCTGGAGATCGAACGCGTCCTCGAGGTCGCGCAGGCGGGCGAACAGCGCGTCGTAGGTCCGGTCGCCGATCAGCGGATCGTTGTCGACGTAGTAGCGGTAGTCGTGGTACCGGACGGCCTCGCGGAGCGCGGCCGCCTGCTCGCTGGCCGCCGATTCGGAGAGCGAGTCGACCGGGTCGAAGTCGGTCGGCGGGTCGGTCACGTAGGGGTTGTCGGCCGGCCAGTCGGACGCCGCTGTCATCGCCCCACACTGGTGCACCGACCCCCTTTGCTGGTTCGGTGTGCGGCGCGAGCGCCCCGCCCCATCGCCGACACCGCTTTCCCGCTGGCGGCAATACTTGCGAGTAGATGATACCGCCAATCGCGAGTCGCTTCGTGGCGGGCGAGCACGCGGCGGGGGCGCTGGAGCACGCGCGACAGACGAACGACCGGGGCGTCGGCGTCATCCTCAATCTGCTCGGCGAGCACTACGACGAGCGCGGCCCCGCCGAGGCGGACGCCGCGGCCTACTGCGACCTGGTCGCCGACATCGGCGACAGCGACCTCCGGGCCTGCATCTCGGTCAAACCCTCCCAGCTGGGTCTCGACGTCGGCGAGGACGTCTTCCGCGAGAACCTCGCCCGCGTCGTCGAGCGGGCGGCCGAGGCGGGCGTGTTCGTCTGGATCGACATGGAGGACCACACGACCACCGACGCGACGCTCGACGCCTACGAACACCACGCGCGCGAGCAGCGGGAGACGGCCAAAGGCGAGGAGAGCGCATTCGGCGTCGGCGTCTGCGTCCAGGCGAACCTGAAACGGACACCCGATGATCTCGAGCGCCTGGCGGGCCTGCCCGGGAAGGTTCGACTCGTGAAGGGCGCCTACGACCCGCCGAAAGCGGTGGGCTACCGCGACGGCGAACGGGTCGACGAAGCCTACCGCGACCTGCTCGAATACATGTTCCGCGAGTTCGACGACGGCGTCGCGGTCGGCAGCCACGACCCGGCGATGGTCGCGCTGGCGCGGGAGTTGCACGAGGAGTACGGCACCGGCTACGAGGTGCAGATGCTGATGGGCGTGCGCGAGGACGCGCAGGTCGATCTGGCGGCCGACTGCGAGGTGTGGCAGTACGCCCCCTACGGGACGAAGTGGCTCTCCTATTTCTACCGCCGGGTCAGCGAGCGCACTGACAATCTGACCTTCGCGCTCCGGGCGGTCGCCGGCGGGTGACGCCGAGCGGACGCTGGCGGCGGCCGAACGAGCGGGTGCTAGCAACCGACAAGCGGAGGCAGCGACCGACGAATGGAGGCAGCGAACGACGAGTGATCGGTGTGGCCGCCGCGACCGGTCAGTGTTCGCGAGCCAGAAGGAACACGCTCATTACCTCGGGGATGACACGTACTCCCAGATGACCTCGGCGACCTGGAAGCGGGACTTCGCGAGCGGGCTCATCATCCTGTTGCCGTTGCTGGTGACGGCGTACATCATCTACTGGCTCTACGTGCGCCTCGCGGGGATCCCGCTGCCGGTCGAGAACCCGGTCGTCCGGGCCGGACTGACGCTCACCATCTTCGTGCTCCTGGTGTTTTCGGTCGGATACCTGATGCGGACGGCCTTCGGCGACCTCGTCGAGGAGGGACTCGACGGGATCATGAACCGCCTGCCCGGGCTCCGGGTGGTCTACAACGCCTCGAAGATGGCCGTCGAAACCGCCGTCTCGGGCGCGGACGAACTGCAGGAACCCGTCAAGCTGGAGACCTGGAACGGCATGCGGATGACGGCGTTCAAGACCGGTAAATCGACCGAGGACGGCAGGGACGTGCTCTTTCTCCCGACGGCACCGAACATCACTACCGGGTTCGTCGTCGAGGTCGACCCCGAGCGCTACACCGCGACGAACGAGCGCGTCGAGGACGCGCTGACGCGCATTCTCAGCGCCGGGTTCGGCGACGCTAGCGACCGACCCGGGACGGTCCCGATGGACCTCTCCGAGGACGACGAGGGCACAGACGGGACGGGCGCGGACGAGACGGGGACGGACGCCGTCGAGAGCGCCTCGTCCGAGAACTAGCTGATGTGTGCGGCGATGTCGGCCTCGGTGATGACCCCGATGGTCTCGCCGCCCTCGACGACGAGGACGGCGTCGTTGTGGTTGAGATAGTCGTTGATCTCGTCGATGGTCGCCTCGGGTTCGACGGTCGCGATGGACTCGTGTTTGACCTCGTCGACCGGGTACTCGCCGACGTTCTCGGCGTCCTCGGCCTCCGAGCGCTGCCGGATGTCCGAGTGCCCGATCAGCCCCAGCGGCGTCCCGTCACGGATGACCGGCACCTGCGAGAACCCCCAGTTGTCCATCGTCTCCTGGGCCGCGTGCACCGAATCGTCGGGTTCGACGCTCACGACGGGTTCGTTCATCAGGTCCTCGGCCCGGAGGACGGCGCCCTCTGCCTCCTGGAGGGCGTTGACGATGCGCCGCAGTGTCGAGAGCCGCGGGTCGACGTCGCCGCCCTCGATGCGGGCGATCAGCGGCTGGGACACGTCCGCCCGCTCAGCCAGGTCGCTCTGGGTCAACCCCAGTTCGTTTCGGCGCTCGCGCAGGTCCGCCGGCGTCGGCAACTCCATACCCCGTCATAACCAGTGGTAATTGAAAAAGCTACCGGCGGCGGGTCGGGCCGCGTCGGGGCATCGCGACGTCACTAGTCGGTAGCCGATTCGGTGAGGGGGACGACTTCGACTTCCCAGTCCTGAACGTCGGTTTCGTCGGTGGCGATCACCCACCTGCTCTCGGAGACGTGGACACCGTTCGTGTGGGCGGCGAGGAACACGTCACGTAGCGCCGTTCGGAGTTCCGTCTCTGACCTCGGTTCCGGGTAGTCACTCATATCTGAGTCACAGCCGTGATCCATGTTTACAATAGACAATAAAATAGTTGTCCACATCGAGTCGGACGCCCGTCGGCTGGAGCGGTCGGACCGGTCTCGGTGGATACGGACACACCGGTCGTCCAGCGGACGGTATTTAGGCCTGGAACCGCTACGATCGGGCATGTCAGAGACCGACGAGGGAGTTCCCGAGACAGACGAGGAACTCCCCGAAACCGACGAGGAGTGGCGCGAGCGCCTGACCGAGACGGAGTACCGGATCCTCCGCGAGGCCGGGACCGAACCGAAGTTCAGCGGCGAGTACCTCGAAGTGGACGAGGACGGGATGTTCACCTGCGCGGGGTGTGGCGCGGCGCTGTTCGACACCGACGAGCAGTTCGACTCGGGTCACGGGTGGCCGAGTTTCGTCGACGTCGTCGAGGAGGGCAACGTCGAGACGCGACTGGACACGAGTCACGGGATGCGCCGCACCGAAGTCGTCTGTGCGACCTGCGGCGGCCACCTGGGTCACGTCTTCGACGACGGACCGGAACCCACGGGAAAGCGCTACTGCATCAACTCGGCGGCACTCGATTTCGAGGGCGACGAGGAGGACTGACAGCCAGTCCGACGGGCGACTGACAGCCAGTCCGACGGTTACGCGGTTTCATCGGAGCGGGCGCGGCTATCAGATCGGTTACTGGGGCCGGAACGCTTTTTGAGGAGGTGGTCACTTCGACGGGTGTGAGACGGGACCATCGCACGGACGGGGGCGCGACGCAGTCGACGGACGCGGCCGACGAGAGCGACGCGGTCGTGTTGACCCGCGTGTTCGGCTACGACGTGGTCCTCGAACGGGAGTTCGTCGAGTTCCCCTGGCGGGG
>Ga0207757_100599_pt1 | contig 21974 bp, 19 predicted proteins | sample A23P3SouthBayCA_2_FD_187752 | JGI IMG/M metagenome (GOLD analysis project Ga0207757, IMG submission 187752) | Aerobic enrichment media microbial communities from Eden Landing Ponds, California, USA - A23 P3 (2) (SPAdes) | ecosystem: Environmental > Aquatic > Marine > Unclassified | place...
GGGCGCCCTCCTCTTGGAGGGCGCGACACGCCTGTGCGCCGGAGTAGTCGAACTCGGCGGCCTGTCCGATCTGGATCGGTCCGCTACCGATGAGTAGTATGGTCCGGTCCTCGCTCATTATCGCGACGGAGTACGCTCATCGTAATAAGTTCGGCGATAGAATACGAATCTCGCAGCGAGTTTGCGATTTTCGCAAGGTATGACGTCTCATGGCGTGGGTAACTGAGTGACACGGACCCCACCGATCGAATTCGAACGTCGGTCTACCCACAGTTCCGTCTCGACAACACTCGCGTGGCGCTGTCAAAATTTCCAGACGGTATACATTTCGACGGCCACTACAGACACGGCGATGAGTGATCGCGGGAGGGAGTGGTGCAGAGTGGTGATGGCAAGAGCGCATTTAAAAAGAGGTGGGTGACTGCGACGATCGCTTATAAATATCTGATGCGGTGGCGTGCGTCTGCGAGCGCCTATCGGGCGCGAGCAGGGATCGACCTCCGGTCGATTTAGCAGCCGGCGGCTCTGCCGCCGGCGACGAGGCTGGGGCCTTGGAGGTGTTCACCGCAGAGCCGACTGCTACGTATAAACAGCCGACGGAAATCTCACTCGATCACCGATACGCGACCACGCTCGCGACGGACGAAACCCACTCGCGACGAACGAAACCTACTCGCGACGGACGAAGCCTACTCGCGACGAACGAAACCTACTCGCGACGAACGATGCTGACTCCCGCCGCCGATGGCGTCTGTTTCCGCCTGAATCGCGTCGTCCCCGAGCCGATAGTTTATGAGGCGGGCGGTGCCTGTCACGAGTATGACCGAGCAGGAGACGATCCACGTCGCGGACGTGAGCGAGGGGATCGGGGGCGACGCGACGGCGGACCCGGGATCGCCGGTGGAGCTACCGGTCGTCGACGTGCTCACCGGCCGATCGTTTATCACGGGGAAAAGCGGGTCCGGCAAGAGCAACACCGCGTCTGTCGTCATCGAGAACCTCCTCGACAACGGCTTTCCCGTCATGATCGTCGACACCGACGGGGAGTACTACGGCCTCAAGGAGGAGTACGAGATCCTCCACGCCGGCGCCGACGACGAGTGCGACATCGTCGTCTCCCCCGAACACGCCGAGAAGATCGCGAACCTCGCCCTAGAACAGAACGTCCCGATCATCCTCGACGTCTCCGGGTACCTCGAAGAGTCGGTCGCCGACGAACTGATCTTAGAGGTCGTCAAACAGCTGTTCGCCAAGGAGAAGCGCCTCAAGAAGCCCTTCCTCCTCGTCATCGAGGAGTGTCACGAGTACATTCCCGAGGGCGGCGGGATGAACGAGACGGGCAAGATGCTGATCAAGGTCGGCAAGCGCGGCCGGAAGCACGGCCTCGGGATCGTCGGGATCAGCCAGCGCCCGGCCGACGTGAAAAAGGACTTCATCACCCAGTGCGACTGGCTCTGCTGGCACCGGCTCACGTGGGACAACGACACGAAGGTCGTGGGGCGCATCCTGGGCTCGAAGTACGCGAGCGCGGTCGAGGACCTCGGCGACGGCGAGGCCTTCCTGATGACCGACTGGGACGAGTCGATCCGTCGGATCCAGTTCCACCGCAAGCAGACGTTCGACGCGGGCGCGACGCCGGGCCTCGACGACTTCGAGCGCCCGGAGCTCAAGTCGGTCTCCAGCGACCTCGTGGGGGAGCTTCAGTCGATCTCCGACGAGAAGGAGCGCCGCGAGTCCGAGATCGCCGACCTCCGCCAGGAACTCGACACGAAGGACCAGCGGATCGCCGACCTCGAACGCGAACTGGAGGAGGCCCACGATCTGAGTAACATGGCCGACCAGTTCGCGCAGGCGCTCCTCGGGAAGGCCGAGGCGCCGTACCGCGGTGGAGGCGGGCGGACTCCTCCCGGCAGCGACGGGGACGACGGTGACCAGTCCGTGCTCAAGTCGTACGACGAGGCGGTCGCCGCGACGGAAGCGGGAAGCGAGGACGCCGCGAGAGGGAGCGAGGACACCGCGACGAAAGCAGGAGCGTCGGCCGACGGCGGTGACGAGCAGAGCGGTGACGCTTCGGACGATGACGCTCGGCGCGATGACGATCAGAGCGACGTCGCCGCGGCCGACAACCCACCGGTCGACGACGTCGATCCCGTCACGCGCGCCGACGTGGCCGAGAGCGCGCTCCGATTCGACGACGCGGTCGAACTCGGCACCCGCGAGGCCGTCATCGAGGAGCTCCGAACCCGGATCGAGAAGCTTCCGGAGCTCTCCCAGGGGATGCTCCGGCATTACCGCCGCGAGGGCGTCAGCGACCCCGTCGCCGCGCACATCGACGCGGGTGGCGACGGCGATTCCGGCCACGCGTACAGCCGTCACCGACCCATCCGGCGGGCGGGGCTCATCCGCCACGCCGGCAGGGGGCACTACGCCTACGCGGTCCCGGACCTGATCCGCGAGGCGTACGCCGACCGGCTCGACGAGGAGAGCGTCCGCGAGATCGTCCGCGCGGTCGAGACCGCCTTCGTCCCGCCGGCCGAGCGGAGCTACCCGCCGGACGCCGACCCGGAGGCAGTCACCGCGAGCGATGACGAGAGCGGGTCCGCCGCCGGTTCCACAGCCACCGAGGTCGACGCGGACTCGATCCTCGACGGGCTCGTCGAGACGCCGAAGCAGACGGACTCAGCGGCGGGAGAGGAGGGAGACTCGGACACCGAGGCCGACGCGACACCCGAAGGAGACCGGACCGAATCGAGGCTGAGCGCGGCCGCACGTCGACTCGCCGATCGTGGATCACTCCGCGACGAGTGAGCGGCGTCGTCGCACGGTTCTCATCGGCTACCGAGGAGCCACCGAGAGAGAATCGATCGGATCGCGGTGCCCGGAAGGCGGCGCTCGTCCGCCGTCTCCTGCTCAGCGAGCTGTTGATTCTTCTTGGCGAGCACTCGTTCGTACCGCTCGATGACGCGTTCTAAGCGCTGCTCGGTCTGTTGGAGTTCCGTTTCGAGCGCTCCGACCTCCGCCTCCAGTCGGCGAACCTCGCGTTGCGCGGCGACAGTTCGTCCCGGTGGAACAGTGCGTTCGGTGTCGTCGATCGCTCGGTCTCCGTCGTCGCCCGGCGCGTTCGGGGTCGTTCGAGCCGCCCGTTGATCGTTCCAGCTCCAGTCTTCCTGGCCGTTCACGCGCTCTACGGGGAGGTCAGATATCATGTGGTTAGTGATCGAGTACCATGGCAACGGAAATAAAAGCCAGTCAGACGAGTGTCATTCCCACGTCCGATCCGATCGTACAGCGTCGTCTTCGAGCGGACTCGATCGCGCTCTGTAGTCAGATCCGGACGGGGTCCGTTGAAAATCGTCGTGAAAACGACCTCTACCCCGGTCCGGTTTCTCGTGCGGAAGATCGTCGATGAGGCGCACGAATACGGCCTCGGCCTGAGAGCACTCTCGCGACTGTCTCGTTGCTCCACCTTGTTCAGGTGGCGGAAAAGTACCATACGTTGTGCGTCGGTTGCCGCTATCTCACGTCGAGAGCCCGCCTCTCGTTGGACGCCTCCTCGGGTCGGTTGTACTCGACGGGAAAGCGGACAAATCATCCGATAAACGGAGAGTGGACACAGAGTCTCAGTCGTTGGCTTCCGGAGAGAAAATCCCACCCTAGAAGTATAACTATATTTATAGTTGTGCCGCTCTTACAGTATTTAATCATGAGTTCACGAAGACAGACCGACACCGCACGTGATGTGGCACACAGTACCATTAGTCGCCGTCGCCTCCTCGCGGGAGGCGGTGCCGTTGCGGTTGGGTGCCTCGCTGGCTGTGTAAATCGGGTTGCATCGTCGGTGACGAACACGGGGGCGTCGCCTGCGGCAGTGTTTGCGGGTGTGGAGTGGAATGACGATGAGACGGAAATTGCGTTTATCATGGCTCCGGGGAGCCCGCACGTGACTCGGCTGACTCCGACGGTGTCTAGCGGGGTTGGGGTGGTCGAGTTGGAGGGGTGGGTCACGTCGTCCGCAGTGATGGCGCAGGACTACAATTCGTCGCGGAGCAACAAGCAGAAGTCGGAGTGGTCGGATGATGACTCCGACGGGGATGGTGTGTCTGATGTTGAGGAGGACGACGACGAGCTTGTCGCGTATCTGGGTGGGGAGCCGATTGTTGGTGAGCGGTTCACTGTGTGTTTGCCGGATGCGGAGGTTCCGGGTAGGAGTGAGAGTATCGCGGCGACCGTGACGCCGGACCGGCTCATCGCCTATCTGACGGGCGATGATAGTTTTGCGGGGCTTGCGAAGGCCGATTCGAAGAAATCGCGTGGTGGTGGTGATTGTGATGATGACGACACCGACATTCACCCGGGTGCGGTGTGTGGGACGACGCCCCACTTCGTTGCGGAGGTTACTGGACCGGTGGCGACGGGTGGCGGTCTCGAAGCGGTCCGAACGAGTGATGGGGTGATGGGAGTTGTCAATTCGCCGACGGCTGAGGGCGGGGCGTCCGTGCTCGTGTGCCCGGTGGATGGTGACGCGTACGAACCCGATGATTTGAGTCAGTGGGGGCGTGCGGCGAGGGACGTACCGACACAGTTGACACAGCAGGGGCGTCTCGTCTCGCAGGCGATGGTACAGCCACCGGGGTGCCCGCGCGCGTTCCCGGCGTTGTTCTATGTGTCTCGTGTCGAGAGTGATGACCAGCTCGTGTACACGGGCGGGTGGGTCATCGATGATGCTGCGCTGTACGAGGATTCAGAGACGATGTTGACGATGGCTGGCCCGACGCAGGTGGTTGGTATCGAGTGCTGCTTCGATTACAGTGAGGCGATGTCACGAGCAGTGTCGGGTGAGCGTGCTCGTCGGGGGGCGCGTATTGATTCGGGTACGTCGGAGGAGTTGGTGAAGGCGGGGGTCCTTTCGAGTCGGCTGGCTGAAGGGATCCGGAAGCGACCGGGGAGGGAACGGTATGAGGGGGAGATCGAATTGAAGCATGTGGCGGTGGATGCGCCGGTGCTTCACTTGACGAGTGCGAGTCGAGCGTCTCAGGATGTGAAGTTTAAGGCGGGAGCTGAGCTGTCGAAGTCGGTGAACTGAAGGCGTTCAGCGGCTCTCCCGCTGTTCGACTTCTAGCGACTCTCCCGCTGTTCGACCTTGTTCAGTTCAATAACTCACGTAACGCAGTTGCGTGTACTGTACCGGTTTCCGATTACACTCTTTGTAGCAGAAGATTCGAAATGGGCTATCTTTAGTTGCCGATTCGGGAGTCTCGCAGGAGCGGAGACGACCCTCCCAGCAACTGGAGACACGCTTTCTTTATTTAGAAGAATCTCTGTAACTACCCCTCAATACGATTACGTATTGATCGGTGTAAGAACGAGTCCAGCCAGAACTGACCGAGAGCGCAGATCAACATAGTTTTTGAGAGTAGTGGGCGTACTATGCACATGCCCTCTGAGAAGATCTGTCCGGACTGCGAGGAATCATTAGAGCAGATGGAGTTGCAAGGAACCGACGTCATGGGGACGCTCTCTATCGTTTCAGAAGCGTCAGACGACGGCTTTCTTAGTAGTATGCGAGCGGACGAGATCCTCACGCCAGTTCCATATGTTTGCCCCAACTGCCGACGAACCCTCCTGTATGCCGAAAAGTAGCGGATACGTTAGTCACTCCTCCTCAACGACAAGTAGTCGTTCTGGAATGAATCCAGTAAATTGGACGAAGCGGTCGTCGAGGCTGTGGGTGCAACAACTCGTGTCGAATCTTCCGACCACTCATCGAGTCTGAAAATTCGCAAGGAGGCTCGAGAATCGACGCCGGTCCCTCTAATACGCAGTTAGAAGTCCTTTAACAGCCGTCTTCCCGCCTATCGGCTCTCGCGTTGCTCTACTTTGTTCAGTTCGATCAGCAGCCGGAAGATCGCCTTCACGAGGTTGGCGTCGACGTCGAATTGCTCGGCGTTCTCACCGGCGCGTTCCATCACGCGCTCCTCTTGCCCCTCGTCGGTCGTCGGGAGGTCGCGCTCGTCTTTCACGGCGGCCACCGTGTCGGCGACGTAGGTCCGGCGGGCGATCAGTTCAACGATCTCGCGGTCGATGTTCTCGATCTCGCGTCGCAGTTCGTCGAGGCTTCGGTCCTCGGAGTTCGGTGTGTCACTCATTGGTAGGTAGTGGGGTCGGTCGGTAGTGCGTTCACGGGTACTCACTCGACGGTCGCGCCGTCGTTCCTGGCCGTCGTTCGTCGCAGGGTTCCGGGGCGGTCGTCCCACGCGTCGACGACCCGATCGAGGTCGGTTTCGGGGTCGTCGGGGTCCGCGACGGCGACGACGCTCGGGCCGGTCCCCGACAGCGACACCCCCGTGGCGTGGGGCATCGCCTCGACCGCGGGGTCGGTGTCGAAGCCGAGCGCGGCGGAGAACGCGAGCCCGTTGACGGTCATCGCCTCGGCGTACCGTCCGTCGAGCGCGAGATCGGCGACGAGGTCCGCCATCGGTGCGACCGCCTCGCAGCGGGCCACGTCCGCGTCGGCGCTGTAGGCGCGCTCGGGGGGCGTCCACACGAGGACGTTCCAGTCGACCGCCTCGCGTGACCGCAGCTCGTCGGCGTCGTTGTCGGTAACGGTGACCCCGCCGAGCATCGAGGCGGTGGCGTCGTCGAACGCGCCCGTGACCGTGACGCCGGCCTCGCGGGCCGCGCGCACACCGATCCGACAGGCGTCTAGACGGGTGACATCGACGGAGGTGTCTGACCCGTCGTCGCCGATTGCCAGGCCGAGCGCGTCGCAGGTCGCGAGCACGGTCGCGTTGGCGGCCGCGCTGGAGCTTTTAAGTCCCGCCGCGAGGGGCACGTCGCTGTCGGTCCGGACGGTACCGCCCTCGCCGTCGCCCCAGCGCTCGGTCGCGAGCGCGACGCAGCGCTCGATCAGGGCGGTGTCCGCGTCGGGGTCCTCGGCGATCTCCCCGCGCACGCCGTCGGCGTCTCGGTCGAGCGTCACTGTCGCGCGCGTCTCGACGTCGATACCGAAGGCCGCGCCGGTGCCCGTCGCGAGCGCGTTCAACACGGTGCCGGCGCCGAGCGCCGCTGCCCGTCCCTCCATGCACTCACGGCTCGCGAGCGGGGACAAAGAGGTAGCGATCACGGCGAGTCTCTCGGAGCGATCGAGGCCAGCGATCGAGGCCAGCGATCGAACCGATCGCGCTTTCAGACCGGCTCCGCGTATCGGACCGCGGCGTCGACCTCGTACCAGTCCGGATCGGGACGGGCCCGGCTCTCCCGGCTCGGGAACGAGATGTCGACCGTGAACCGCCGCGTACCGTCGGCGAACCGGTTGCCCGACAGGTACCTCACGCGGGAGTCCGCGTAACCGACCGCCTCGCGTTCGCGGGAGTTCGGACGCGTCGCGTACGCGTCGGCGCGGAAGCGGACAGTTCCGTACGTGAACCGCCCGGCGTTCTCGACCGTGAGCCGCGCTCGGACGGTCGTCTCGTACCCACCGTCGATCACGCTGAGGACGTCGACGTTCGTGACCACGAGCCCGGAGCCGTCGGGACCGACTTCTTCGGGGGGGGTCTCGTCGGCCGTCTCCTCGGCGGCGGACCCCTCGTTCTCTGTAGAAGAATCGCTGGCGGTCCCGCTCTCGGCGTCGCCCTCGGAGCCGCTCGCCGCGGCGCCCACCGGGGTCTCGGCTCCCTCGGCCTCGTCCCCGGCGCCGCCGGCGTCCTCGCTCGACTCCACGAGACAGCCGGCGAGCAGTCCGGGGACTGCGGCGGCCAGCAGGCGACGGCGGCGGAGGGAGAGTGTCATACTCCCCTCCACGTCGTCGAGCGCCCTAAAGGTGGGCGTCGGTCGGTGGGCGTTCGAGCCGACATCGTCACCCCGTCACCGATCCGAGCACGCCCGTCACCGCACCGACGACGGCGGCGACGACCGCGGTCGTGAGTATCGCTCCGAACGCGTCCGTGATCCCGTGGGCCTGCGTCGCCGCCTCGCCCTGCGACGCGACGACGAGGACGACGACGACGAGCCCGTACGCCAGCGCGCCGAGCCCGCCACCGATCCCGCAGGTCGCGGCCGCCTCCTGCGCGTCGTACGCCCGCGACCCGACGAGGACGCCGAGCACGCCCGAAAGCAGGGGCGCGAAGATCAGGGCCGCGGCGGTGACGGCGAGGTACGACTGCGCGACGAACACCGGTCCGAACCGCGCCGTCTCGCCGGTGGCCGCTGTGGCGAGCGAGGCCTCCGCCCACCCGGTGGTCGCGGCGGCGACGAGACCGACCCCGGTGCCGATGACCGCGAACACCGCCGCCGTGAGGCCGACTCTGTTTCCGTTCATCAGACGACCACCCACCCGTCCGCCAGTCGCCCCTGCCAGCCGGTGCGCTCCTCCCACGCGTCTCCCGAGAAGCCGGTCGCGAGCACGAACTCGCCGGCCTGCACGACGTAGCCGTACTGGACGCCGGCGTGCTCGTCGAAGCCGTACCGCTCGCCCTCGGCCTCGTGGTGGTAGAGGCGGTGCCAGCGCGTCGGCCCCTGATACGTCGATTTCTCGCTGCCTCCCGCGGTTTCGTTCCCGCCGTCACCCCCCGCCGTCGCGTTCCCGGAGAAGTCGGAGCCGGCCGCGGTGGCGTCGGGATCGATCGGCGCGCGCCCCTCGGTCGAGGCGGCGTCGAGCGCCTCGTCGAGCCGGTCGCTCGCGGTCGCCGCGTCCGGATACCGCTGGACGTAGACGGGAGTACTGTCGAGCTCGTACGCCCACCCCTCGAACGTCTGGCTCGGACTGTTTCCGGCTTCGGGACGAGTCGCGAACGCGACGAACAGTTCCTCGGTCCGGTCCTCCGGGCGCGGTATCGGTCCGAGGCGCGCGCGAAGTTCCTCGCGGCGGGCCTCCTCGAACGCGTTTCCGTAGATCCGCGGGATCCGACTTCGGTCGTGCTCCTCGTCGTCGTACGGCTCGTGGGCGAACGCCGAGAATCCCCGGCTCGCGAGGCCGAGTTCCACGAACGCCTCGCTCTGGATCCGTCGTCGTTCGGGGCCGGCGTCCGGGAGGGGGAACAGCAGGCGGCGCAGGAGCCGGTTGTGGATCGGCTCGCGCGAGAACGCCTCGTCGACGTAGGTGGCGGTACCGACGGCGGCGAAGCCGCGGCGCATCCGCGAGAGCTCCTCCAAGAAGCGGTCGACGTCGCCGCGAGGGGCGAACGTCCGAAGCTCACCGACGTGGCGCTCGGTCCGCGATCGGATCCGGGAGCCGGGGTGGAAGTGCGGTTCCAGCGCGTCGTCGGCGGTCTCGGCGGCCGCGCGACCGGCCTCGTCGAGCCGATCGGCCATCTCGCCGCTCACCGCGTCGTTCGCGTCGGCGGCGTCCCGGACCGCGTCTATCTCGGCGACGACCTCGCGGACCGCGTCCCGATACGTCTCGACCGCCGACGGGTACTCGGTCGCGAACCACACTGCGTCGTCGACGACGTTCCGCGTCGCCGCCGCGAGCGCCTCGTTCGGGACCGGTTCGGGTTCGTCGTCGTCCGGCTGGTCCTCGTCGTCGCTCTCACCGTCCTCACCGTCGTCATCGCCGTCATCGCCGTCGGTCGCGTCCGGCTGGCCATCGTCTGCCGCATCGGGGTATCTGACGCCCTCGACGCCGAGACATCCGGAGAGCCCGACGGCTGCGGCGGCGCCGACACCCAACAGGCCCCGTCGCGTCCGTTGCATGGGACACACTCCCGGCGGAGGGGCCTTAAATGTGGCATCCCCGATTCTCGCGAGTGAGGTCGGGTGGAAGCACCGGTATCGACAGCGGTGCCGACCGCGGCGCGTGCGTGCCGACCGCCGAGCGCGCCCCTTTTGAGGCGCGCGAACCGAGCGACGCGTATGTCAGCACCGTCACGCAGCGACGTTCCCCCCACGTCGATCGGGATCGACCTCCGCGAAGAGGGCATTGTCATCGAGTACCTCGACGGCCGGACTACCCTCTACCGCGGCGTCCCGAACGTCGTCGAGGGGTCGGTGACCGCGGGTCCGGGTAAGGAGACGCACGTGCTCGTCACCGACCCGACGGAGACGGAGGGCGTGATGACGTACGTCAACGACTACAGCACCGACGACGAGATCTTAGAGGACTCGGGCGTCGGTCGCGTCATGGTCGAGGACGGGGAGCGCGACGAGGTGTTCCCCGGCGTGATCGTCGGGCGGGAGGGCCAGCGTAACGAGGTGATCGCCGACCCCGAGATCGCCGGCGGTCGCGTGTTCGTCTTCGTCGAGGACGGCTGGACGGAGAGGAGCTACGAGATCGTCGAGGCGCCCGAGGACGGCCTCGACGCGCACCGCTGAGCGCGCTCGGAGGGAGTACCGGCGGCTGAAAACGACCGACAGAGGAAAGTCCGGCGGGCGCCGATCACGGGTATGAGCGACGAGGCGGACGACGACGAGGTGCTGCGCGCGAGCGACATCGGCGGCGAGGGGCCGCCGATCGAGGAGAAGCCCTACAAGATCGTCTTCGAGGCCAACAAGTGCTTCGGGGCGGGCAAGTGCGCCGAGGTCGGCGACAACTGGGTGATGGACGTACAGAGCGGCATGGCGAAGCCGCGGTCGTACTACATCGGCGAGGACGAACTGGAGGAGAACGTCCGCGCCGCCGAGGTGTGTCCCGCGAAGAAGGAGCGCGGCGTGATCCACGTCGTCGATCGCCGGACCGACGAGGAGATCGCCCCGGACCCGCACGGTGACGGAACGCTCTCGGTCGACTGGTGAAGAGAGGTCGGGGCGCTCGGATCGACCGACCCGCGTCGGACGTCGCCGCGACATCCGAAAGGGGTTTGACCCCGCCGCCGGTATCCGAATCTGCGCGGGGGTGGCTGAGCCTGGCCAAAAGCGGCGGACTTAAGATCCGCTCCTGTAGAGGTTCGAGGGTTCGAATCCCTTCCCCCGCATATCGCGGCGCTCACACACCGTGAGCGCCGCGGATCGGACTCGAAGAGATTCGAACCAGGGACCGGGAGGTGAGCGAGCCGCGACGCGGCGAGCGAACGGGAGCGACTGAGGTTCGAACCCCTTTCCCCGCATTGCTGCTGCGAGCACCTCGCGAGCCGCAAGAGTCGGACAGACCGCAGTGAGAAGTGTTCACACGCCACCGTTCGGTGTCACAAGATCTCTTGAGGAGTTTGACCGCTCAACTCTCGTCGTCCTCGTCGTCCTCGTACACGCCGAGCCCCATCTGTCGGCGTCGCTCGCGGAGCTCCTCCAGCTGTCGCCGGAAGTACGCCGTGCCGACGATCGCGGCGATCACGGCGATCACGAGGATCACTCCGAAGACGAGGATATCGGTCTCGCGGTACGACTGGACGACGACCGATCCGCTCGTCACGGAGTCCCACGTGATCCGGTCGCGGCCGTCGACCGTCTCGACCTCGTGACCGCGTGGCGACACGTGCCCGACGATCGGCATGTCGGTGCTGAACCCGGACGGCAGCGTCACCGCGTACGACCCCTCGACGTAGGTGAGCGTGGTGAACCGGCGGGGCGAGCCGGACGCCGAGAGGGCCATCCGTCCGCCCTCCATCTCCTCGCCGAACCGGACCCACGTCTCGTCGGGGGTGCGCTCGACCTCGCCGCCGCGAGCGCGGAACTCGGTCCCGTTGACCACCTCGCCGTCGGGGTACTGGTACCTGAACGCCTCGAACTCGAAGGGCTGGTCGCCCGTGTACGGGGTCTGTCGGTAGAAGCGTATCTCGTCGACTCCGGTGACGTTGTACACCGCGGTGTACTGCGTCCCGGTCGAGAGGTTGATCGACGCGTCGCGGTCCGTGTCGAAGTCGTACTCGTGCGGCGGCTCGGCGTCGAGCGTCTCGTTCGCGACGTCACCGCCGTCGTTGACGTAGGTGAGACAGCCGGCGCTGACGGCGAGCAGCGCGACGACCGCGATCGCGAGGGCGAAACGTCGGTTCACGGGTCAGACGACGCAGCGCATCTCCGCCGGGAGGTACGAGCCGATCGCGGCCAACAGCCCCGGCGGGTCGGTGTCCTCGGTGCAGACGACGCTCTGTTCCAAGAGACCCAGTCGCTCGACGGTGACGATGTCCTGCGCGTGGCCCGCGCGGTTCACGGTCGCCCGGACCTCGCCGCGGGTCGCCGAGTTGACGTTGAGGCGCCCGTCGCCGCGCTGCCAGTCGTACAGGCGGTCGCGCTCGGCGTCCGCCAGCCGGCTCGGCTCCGCGTCCGGGTCGCCGACGTCGCCGCCATAGACGAACCGGACGGAGAGGTGCTGGACCAGGCCGAACCGCTCGACGACCTGCTCGGGCGACCCCCGTCCGAGGCCGATCTCGTCGGCGGGGATCCGCACGTCGACGCCGGCGTCGACGACGAACCCGTCGTCGTCCCAGGATTCGAGAGTGCCGACGTACTCCTCGCCGGCCGCCAGCCCCTCGTCGTGGGCGACGATCTCGCCCCACGTCTCCGCGAGGACGTTGCGGGCGACCTCCGCGTCCTCGCCGCTCACGTCCACCTGCACGAAGTCGTCGTCGCGGACGCCGACGTGCCAGTCGACGTCGAGTTCGCCGACGTCGTTGGCGACCAGCGAGTTCATTCCGTCGAGCGCGCGGTCGCGGGCGTCGCCCTCGACGTAGCACTTGGTTGCGAGGACGACCATCAGCCCGTCACGTCCACGTTAAGCTCGTCGCGAAGCTCCTCGACGCGCTGGCCCATCGCCTCGCGGAGCCGGTCGTTGTCCATCGCCTCGACCGGAGAGCCGCACTCCGGACACTCGAAGCCGAAGTCCATCGCCTCGCCGAACTCGAAGCGGATCGAACACACCTCACAGAGGTAGAACTCGTGAGTGCGCTCGTACTCCTCGCGCTCCTCTAAGGCGTCGAGAAGGCGGTACATCTCCTCTTCGAGGTTCTCCGGGATGTTGTCGTAGTGGAACGTCCAGAGGTACGTGAGCCATCCCGAGTCCTCGTCGCGCACCCGGCGGTAGGTGGCGAGGTCGTTCTCGTACAGGATGAACAGCGCGCGTCGGACGTCGTTGAGCTCCAGTCCGAGCTCCTCCGCCAGCTCCTCGTCGGTGACCTCGCCGTCGGGCGGCGCGGCCGCGACCGGCATCCCCGTCGGCCCCACCAGCTCGTGGAGGTACTTCTGGATGACGGGGTCGTTCAGTAGATCCTCAAAAGCCATTACGTGGATCTGGTGGAGGAACCGGGTTAAAAGCTCCGGAAGGAGCGGTCACCACCGCCCGCGGGCGGCGCGTCGCGTGCCCGGCGACGACGGCTCGCGATCACCCACACACTGCCCCCGACCGCGATCGTCTCCTCCAGATCCCGACCGTGACCTCCTTCCGCCAAATCCCGACCGCGACCGTCCCGGCACCCCCGACGGCGACCGTCTCCGGCAAAGCTTTACCCCGCGTGTGACACGACACGGTCGTATGGCATCGACCGGTGGTACAGACGGCGGACCGACCGGCTCAGACGAGTCCGGTTCCCTAGGGGCCAGAACGCGCGTCCGCCGAGCCGTCGGCGCGCTCGCGCTCCTCGCCGTCCCCGTCCTCCTCGCCGCCGTCCCGCTGGTCCCCGTCACCGCCCTCCTCGGCCCCGCCGGGCTCGGCGTTGCCGGCCCGGGCGCGGTCGGCGGGCTCCTCGCCGCCGTCGTCGTCGGCCTCGGCGGCTCCGCGCTCCTCGGTCCGATAGTCGTCGACCGTCGGATCGCTCGGCTCCCGGAGGCCGAACTCGACGACCGCCCCGCCGACTTCGTCGCCGACCGCGTCGCGACCCTCGCCGACGAGGTCGGGGTCGAGGCCCCCGACGTGACGGTGGTCCGCGCCGACGCCGCCAACGTCGCCGTCGCTGACGGGTACCGCGGCTCGCGGCTCGTCGTCTCGACGCGGCTGCTCTCGCTGCCGAAGGCCGACCGCGACGCGGCGCTCCGGCACGCGCTCGTCCGGCTCCGGACCCGAGAGGCGCTCGTCGCGACCGCGCTGCTCCCCGCGCTCGCGGCGGTCGAGACGGTCGCGCTCCTCGCGACCCTGCTCGTCGGGCGCCGCGGCGAGCGGACGGCGGCGGACCGACGCGTCAACCGGATCCACGGATACGAGCCGGAGCGCGACCGGATCCCGTCGTGGACGTACGCGGTCGCGGGCGTCGCGCTCTGGGTCCTGCTCCTGCCGGCGTGGCTCCCGGTCGCCGTCGGCGACCGGCTCTACGTCGCGGGCGGTCGGCGGGACGCGGACGGGGCGGTCGCGCGGGTCGGGACCGCCGAGCGCGACGGCCTCGGCAACGCGGTCGCGTTCGCCAGCGACGCCGCGGGCGCCGCCGACTGGCCGCCCCTCCTCGACCGGCTCTCGCTCGTCTCGATGGCGGACGCCGAGACGGGTCGCGTGCGGGGAACGAGCCGGCAGGAGGCGCGGACGCGGCTCGCGCGGCTCCGATCGAAACGCGCGCTGTAGGGGGTCGTCTGGAGGGCCTCGGCCCGGTCAGGGCCGCGCCGGGACCTCCAGTCGGATCGTCGTTCCCTCCTCCCCGGTGTTGACCTCGAAATCGCCGCCCGCCTTCGCCACGACCCAGTACATGAGCCAGATACCGAGGCGGTCGGCGTGGGTCAGCGAGGTCTCGCCCGCCTCCAGCACCTTCGTCTCGTGGTCCGGGATCCCGGGGCCGTCGTCCGCGACCTCGATCGAGATCCACTCCGGCTGTCGGCGTTCGACGCGCACATCGACCGACGGTGCCGCCGCGTCGTTGTGCTTCACCGCGTTCTCGACCGCCTCCGAGATGGCGACGGGAAGGCCGACGGCGGTCGTCTCGATCGGCTCGTCGTCGGGCAGCGACAGGTTCACCTCCGCGTCCGGGTAGCGGCTGCGGGTCCGATTCCGGAGTTCGATCAGTTCGTCCCGGAGGTTTATCGCGGCGTCGAGCCCGGGGGCAGAGACCGTCTCGTCGACGGTCCGGACGGCGGACGCGATCCCGGCGAGATCCGCGGCCGTCTCGGAGATAACGTCGAGCGACCGATCTCGCGACTCCTCGTCGGGGTCGTTCCGGAGGAGGTCCGTGTACCCCTCGATGAGGTTCATCTTGTTCCGGAGGTTGTGGTTGAGCACCCGGGCCATCACTTCGAGCCGGCGCTCCCGGATCTTCCGTTCGGTGATGTCCGCTTGGAACCCGACGTACCCCGTCACGGTCCCGTCCTCGTCACGCAGGGGCGCGATGGACAACTGGTTCCAGAACTTCTGCCCGTTCGCCCGGTAGTTGAGGATGTCGACGTTCACGGGCCGCTCCTCGTCGATCGCCGCTCGGATCTTCGCTCTGGACTCCTCGCCGGTGTCCGGCCCCTGGAGGAACCGGCAGTCCTCGCCGTGCATCTCGTCGCCGTAGCCGGTCAGTTCCTCGAACTCCCGGTTGTGGTACACGATCGGGTTGTCGTCGCCGTCCGTCGACCGCGCGAGAGTGATCCCGACGGGCGCCTCGTCCATCGCCTGCTCCTTGCGCCGTAGGTCCGCGACGGTTTGTCGGAGCCGGAGCGACGTTCGCCGCCGCTCGACCAGGTTCGAGACGCGCGTCACGAGCGCCCGACGATCGACCGGGAGTTCGATGACGTCGTCGACGCGTTCCCACGCGCCGCCGCCCAGCGCCGCTTGCGACCCCTCGCTCACTAACAGCACGAACGGGAGGAACGCGGGGTCCGCCCGGTCGCGCCGGGAGTCGACCGCGTCTCCGGCGGCCTCGAAGGCGCCGGCGTCGAGGAGACAGCAGTCGAACTCGCCCTCCAGCGCGCCCGGCGAATCGGCGGTTCGGACGCCGTACCGATCGGAGAGCGCTTCGGAGAGCAGTTCGCGGTCGCGGTCGGCGTTCATGAGGAGGAGGACCGTCGCGCGGTCGCCGTCGCCGTCGCGGTCGCGCGCGACGGGGAAGGAGGACCCGTCGTCGTCGGAGGGGTCGGTGAGCCCGTCGTCGTCGGAGGGGTCGGTGAGCCCGTCGTCGTCAGAGGGGTCGGTGGGCCCGTCGTCGGGGCGGTCGGTGGACTCGTCGTCGCCGACTCCGGACTCTGCGTCCGATTTCGACCCCATGTGGGATCATACGAGGCGCGGATCCCACTAAGAACTACCCCATTTATATGATGATTGCGGCCGAGTAGCTGGGTATGACATCGTCGCTGCCCCAGCGGGCGTCGACCGGCGTCGACGGCCTCGACGAAGTGCTGTCCGGCGGGCTCGTCTCGACGCGGAGCTACATGGTCCGCGGGCAGGCCGGGAGCGGGAAGACCATTCTGGGGTTCCACTTCCTTCAGCGGGGCGTCGACGAGGGAGAGACGGCGCTGTTCATCAACCTCGAAGAGGACCTCCGCGACCTGAAGGCGAACGCCGACGCGCTCGGCTTCGACACCGACGCGATCGAGTTCCTCGATCTGAGCCCGAGCGCGGCCGCGTTCGTCGATGACGAGTCGTACGAGGTGTTCGCGCCGTCGGAGGTCGAGCGAGAGCCGCTGACCGACCGGATCGCCGAGGGCGTGGCCGCGGTCGACCCGGACCGCGTCGTCGTCGACCCCCTGACCCAGCTCCGCTTCCTGCTGTCCGACGACTACCAGTTCCGGAAGCAGGTGGTGGGGTTCATGCGGTATTTAAAAGACGAGGGAGCGACGGTGCTCTTCACCGTTCAGGACACGCCGTCGCTGCCGACGGACGACCTCGAGTTCATCACGGACGGGACGATCCGACTGGACGCGGCGGAGTACGGCAAGACCGTCCGGGTGCCGAAGTTCCGCGGGTCAGCGACTCAGAGCGGCGATCACGCCTATCGGATCACCGACGCGGGCATCGAGGTGTACCCCGCGCTCCAGCCCGGGCAGCGCGAGGACGGTATCGAGTTCGAGCAGATATCGTCGGGGATCCCCGAGATCGACAAGCTGCTCCACGGCGGGATCGAGCGCGGCACCGTCACCATCGTGAGCGGGCCGACCGGGGTGGGAAAGACGACGCTCAGCACGCAGTTCATGAAGGAGGCCGCGGGTCGGGGGGAGCGCTCCGTGATCTACCTGTTCGAGGAGAACAGGGAGACGTTCCTCGCTCGCTCGCGCGCCGTCAACATCCCGGTCGACCAGATGCTGGAGAAGGGGACCCTGCAGGTGAACGAAGTGGAGGCGCTGGAGCGGTCGCCACAGGAGTTCGCGCGGATGGTCCGCGACGAGGTCGAAGGGGAGGACGCCGACATCGTCATGATCGACGGGATCGCCGGGTACCGGTTGACGCTCCGCGGGGAGGAAGAGCAGATGCTCCAGCAGATGCACGCGCTCGGTCGCTACCTCAAGAACTCGGGCGTCACCGGCGTCTTCATCGACGAGACGCGGAACGTCACGGGCGAGTTCCACGCCACGATGGAGAACATCAGCTACCTCGCCGACAACATCGTCTTCCTCCGGCACCTCGAGGTCGACGGCGAGCTTCGCAAGGCGATCGGCGTCTTAAAAAAACGGACGAGCGACTTCGAGCGGACCATCCGCGAGTTCAAAATTACGGAACACGGGATCAGCGTCGGCGAGCCGATGTCCGGGCTCCGCGGCATCCTGAGCGGGACCCCAGAGGTCGTCGAACGGAACGAGGAGCGGGAGACGGAGCGCGGAGACGAGTAGCGCGGGTCAGTCGCGGCCGGTCGCCGCGGTGCCGTCCTCTCCGCCGTCACCGTCTCCCTCGGCATCGCCCTCGGTGTCGGCGCCTCCCTCGCCGCCGTCGTCACCCTCGGTGTCGGCGTCGATCACCGTCTTCCCGGTCGCCTCCGGCAGCACCCGGCGGTCGGCGTGCTCCCACTCTCGGTCGAGCTCCGCGCCCTCGAACAGCCGGTCGAGGAACACCGCGAGCCCGGCGACCTCGGAGTGCGGCTGGTTCGTCACGCCCACGTTGAAGTCGGCGCGCTCGTACAGCGCCCACGGCACCTTCTCGCCGCCGACCACGACGAGGAGGTCGCGAGGCGTCGACGCTCCGTCGGTCGCGTCCCCGCCGTCGAGTCCGACCGCCTCCCGAACGTCCCCCTCCACGTCCTGAACGCGCTCGCCGTACATCGTGAGGTGCGCGACGACTCCCTCGAAGTTCCGGACGATCGCCTTCTGGTCGTCTCGAAGTTCGACCGCGAACGGGCCGCCGAACCGGTCGGTGATATCTCGCACCGTCTCCGCCGACTGCCCGGCGTTGTCGGGGAAGATCACCCGGTCGGCGCCGAGCGCTCGGGCCGTGAGCCCGACGTGGGTCGTCATGCGGTCGTCGCGTCCCGGCCGGTGACCGTACCGGAGGACGACGACCTCGCGCGCATCGTGCATACCCGGCGGTGCGCCCGCGAGCGGCGTGGTCCTTTCGATGCGGGCTCGCCGGCGCCCCTCGGCGCTCGCCGGTGATCTGTCGACGAATGTGACCACAATCGCGGATCGATCGTTCCGGAACCGGATCGAGGTGACCACGTAAATGAAAGATTCATGGGGGAGGCGGTCGCCGGATGCGATATGACGAGCGTCAAGGAGTTCCGCGTCGACGAGGCGGCGACCGCAGACGGACTCGGCCGCGGTCGGTTCGTCTTCACCGACGCCTACTCGGTGTTCGACTGGGGGCAGATGCCGGACGCGATCCCGCGTAAGGGCGCGAGCCTCTGTGCGATGGGCGCGTTCAACTTCGAACTGCTGGAAGACGAGGGCGTCCCGACCCACTACCGCGGGGTCGTGGACCCCGGCGGAGACGCCGACACGGGCGAGGAGAGGGCGCCCGAGGTCGTCCCGCTCGCCGACGCGACCGCCCCGCCGACGGAGATGGCCATCGACCTGACGCAGGTCCCCGACCTCCCGTATAACGGACCCGACGCGGGCTACGACTACGACGCCTTCCACGACGCGGGCGGGGAGAACTACCTCGTCCCGCTGGAGGTCGTCTTCCGGAACCGGGTTCCGGTCGGCTCCAGCCTCCGGCGCCGCACCGACCCCGGCGATTTCGGACTCGATGATGGCACCGACATCGACGCCGACGAGTGGCCGGCCGGGCCGGTCGACCTCCCCGAGCCGGTCGTGGAGTTCTCGACGAAGTACGAGCAGCAGGACCGCTACCTCACCAGGGAGGAGGCCGACCGGATCGCGGGCGTCGCCGACGTCGACGCCCTGGAGTCGCTCGCGCTGGACGTGAACCGAGTCGTCACCGAGCGCGCGGAGGCGGCGGGGTTCGTCCACGAGGACGGAAAGATCGAGTGCCTGTACGTCGACGGCGAGCTCCGCGTCGCCGACGTGGTCGGCACCTTCGACGAGAACCGCTTCTCGTACGGCGGGCGCGGGATCTCGAAAGAGGTCGTCCGCCAGTGGTACAAGGCGAACGACCCCGCGTGGGTCGAGGCCGTCAAAGAGGCGAAGGCCGCGGTCGCCGAGCGCGACATCGACGACTGGCGCGAGCTCTGCGAGCGCGGTCCCGACCCGCTCCCGCCGGCGGTCGTCGACGCGGTCTCCGAGCTGTACGCGGCCGGCACGAACGCGTACACCGACCGAGACTGGTTCGACGTGCCCGACATCGAGACGGCGCTGGACGCGGTCGACGACTTATAGCAGTCCGCCGACTCGCGAGAGAAGCCGCGGCACCTCGTCGGCGATCGCGTGCCGCTTCAACAGCGTGAACCCGACGACGATGACGGCGAAGCCGGCGACCGTCAGCGGCGTCACGGGCTCCGCGAGGAGGACCGCGCCCGCGACGGTTGCGACGACCGGAACGGCGTAGGAGACGAGGTTGATCTCGAACGCCCCGAGCCGGTCGAGCAGCGTGAAGTAGATGGAGTACCCCACCGCCGAGGACAACACGCCGAGGAACAGCAGCGCGCCGATCGCCGGCAGCGCGGTCGACGGGAGCTGTTGGGACTCGCCGAGCCCGAGACTGAGCCCGTGGATGAGCAGCCCGCCGAACAGCATCGCCCAGCCGGTGAGCGCGATGCTGGAGAAGCTCGTCTCCACGGTGCGGAGGCCGACGCTGCCGACCGCGACCGCGAGCACGCCGATCGAGATGAGCCCGACGCCGATCGTGACGCCGCCGGCGAGGTTCGCGGGGTCCGGCTGGGCGACGAGCCCGACGCCGACGAACGCGAGCACCACGCCGAGCACGCCGCGCGCGTCGAGGTCGGAGCCGCCGATCCACAGGGCGGCGACCGCCGCGGTCGCGATCGGCACGAGGCTGTAGGTGATCGAGGCGATCCCGCTCGTCGTGTACTGCTGGCCGACGAACAAAAATGAGTTGTTGACGGCGACCGAGAGCCCGCCGCTGAATCCGATCGCGGCCAGATCGCCGCGGGTCCGGGGAAGCGGGCCGCTCTCGGTCAGGAGGACGTACGAGACGAGCGCCAGCGCCGCCACGTCGAACCGATAGGCGGCGTACAGCACGGGCGGGTAGTAGTCGAGACCGACCTCGATGGCGACGAAGGAACCGCCCCACAGCAGGGCGAGCGCGAAGAACAGGGCGACGTCTCGATACCGGGACACGAACGGAGGGAGGGGTTCCGAAAGTAAAGCGGTGTCCGTTTTGGGTTAGTTAGTAGCCGCGGGCGATCAGGTAGTCGGCGAGATCCGCCAGCAGCTCGCGGGACCCGCTTTCGGGAAGAATCTCCAAGTGCTCCTTCGACCGTTCCGTGAGGTCTTCGGCCGTCTCCTGAGCGTACGCGATCGAGCCGACCGCTTCGAGGGCCGAGACCGCGTCGTCGATGGCCTCCTCGGTCACCTCTGACGGCGTGTCGGCGTCGACCAGCCCGTCCACGTCGACGCCCTGCTGGCGGGCGTGGAGGGTGATGAGCGTCTCTTTCCCCTCCACGAGGTCGGAGCCGCGCTGCTTGCCCAGGTTCTCGGAGGGGACGGTCAGATCGAGCACGTCGTCCTGGATCTGGAACGCGCGCCCGGAGTCGATCCCGTACTGGTACAGCGCGTCGACGACCTCCTCGTCCGCGCCGAGCAGGACGGCGGGCGTCGCGGCCGAGGCGCCGTAGAGGACGGCGGTCTTCAGTTCGACCATCTCCAGGTACTCCTCCGGGAGGATATCGTCGCGGCTCTCGAAGGAGACGTCGAGGGCCTGTCCCTCGCAGATCTCCGTGCAGGTGGTCGCGAGCATCCGCATCGCCTCCAGCCCGTTCTGCGGGTCGGCGCCCGTCTCCGTCATGAACTCGAACGCCTTCGAGTAGAGCGTGTCGCCGGCGAGGATCGCGGTCGAGGTGTCGTACTGCTCGTGGACGGCCGGGACGCCCCGTCGCAGGTCGTCCTCGTCCATGATGTCGTCGTGGATCAGCGTGAACGACTGGATCACCTCGATGGCGACCGCGGCGCGCATCACGTCGACTGTGTTGTCGTCGAGGGCAGCGAACTCGCGGAAGTCCGCACCCATCGGATCGGTGCCCGTCACCGCCTCGGCGGCCAGCGTCGTCACCGTCGGTCGGAGCCGCTTCCCGCCGGCTTCGAGGATGTACCGCGTCGCCTCGTAGAGCCGCTCCGGGTGTTGTACCGGAAGCTCCTCGTCGATAGCGGCGTTGACGAGTTCACGCCGCTCGCGGATGGTCTCCAGCACCCGCGCCTCCTTCGTCTCGCTCGTCATTCGACGAGTTGGATGACGCTCCCGTTCTGCGTGACGTGCACGTCACGTCCGAGCTTGTACCCCTGCGACTTCGCGAGATCGACGTACGGCGAGCGACCCTTCAGCGTCTGGTGACCGGGGATGAGGTGCTGGGGCTGGAGCGCGTCCAGCATCTCGTAGTGGCCCTCCTCGCTGAGGTGGCCGGAGACGTGGATATCGTCGTAGAGTCGCGCACCCTGCATCCGGAGAAGCTGTTCGGACTGGTAGCGCTGCCCCTCGTTGGTCGGCTCCGGAATAACGCTCGCGCTGAAGACGACCTTGTCGCCGTCGTCGATTTCGTACGGGGTCTCGCCGCGGCCCATACGGGTTAACATTGCGCGCGGCTCGCCCTGGTGGCCCGTCACGATGGGGAGGAAGTTCCCCTTCCCCTCCTTCATGATCCGCTTGAACGCGC
>Ga0207757_100600_pt1 | contig 21916 bp, 18 predicted proteins | sample A23P3SouthBayCA_2_FD_187752 | JGI IMG/M metagenome (GOLD analysis project Ga0207757, IMG submission 187752) | Aerobic enrichment media microbial communities from Eden Landing Ponds, California, USA - A23 P3 (2) (SPAdes) | ecosystem: Environmental > Aquatic > Marine > Unclassified | place...
GGGTGACAGTTCGGACGATTCGTCCGCCGATGATTCATCGGGTGGCGATGCTGGTTCCGGTGATGATTCGTCCGGTGGTGACGCTGGTTCCGGCGATGATTCGTCCGGAGACGGTTCGGACGACTCGTCTGGTGACGCTGGTTCCGGTGATGATTCGTCCGGCGATGACTCGTCTGGTGACGCTGGTTCCGGTGATGATTCGTCCGGCGGTGACGACACGAGCAGTGGGTCGGACGGCGACTCGTCGAGTGGCGATTCTGGCAGTAGCACGAGCGGAGGTGACGGTGAAAGCAGTTCGTCGAGTGGAAGTAGCGGAAGTTCGTCGAGTGGAAGCAGCGGAAGTTCGTCGAGTGGAAGCAGCGGCGGATCGTCGAGTGGAAGCAGCGGAAGTTCGTCGAGTGGAAGCAACGGCGGATCGTCGGGCGGAAGCAGCGGCGGGTCGACATCACAATGACGCTTGGAGAACTCGCACTGTCTCGTGTTGTCTCCCGGTTCCGTCGGGCGGTCGCGGAGCCGTCGACGTATCTTCCGATCGCACCGCTCGGTACGGTCGGATCGTGGCTCGTCAGACTCCCCGGAATGCGTCCGCACGCCCCGAAGCGAAACGTGATCATCGGATTGGTCTATCTCTATTTAGGCTCGGTGCTGACCGCTATCGGCACCGTCTGATCCGGTTATCTTGTCGTAACGCCTAATAGTCGAACACTCCTTTTTTCGACAATGAAAGCAATACGAACGCAACGGAGGTGGAACCGTGGGGGTTGAAATAAAGGAGTCCGCCGTTCCGGACGCGGAGTTCGAGGAGATGAAACAGTTCGTTTCGGACTATCTCGCCGCGAGTGTCGAGAACGAGGAGGACGGCGGACGGATGCGGTGGTATCCCTGGCACAGTGCCAAGTATCGATTCAATCACACGCTGAACGTGGTCGAACTCGCGGCGGATATCGCTAGCCGCGAAGGCGCCGATATCGACGTGGTTCGTGTGGCCGCGCTGTTTCACGATATCGCGAAACTCGAAGCCGAGCAGGAACGCCACGCCGACGAGGGTGCGCGCGTCGCCCGCGAGTATCTCACCACTCGTGGCGACTACCCCCAGTCCTTCGTGGACCAGGTTGCTCAGTCCGTGCGCGACCACTCCTACCAGGGGCCACTCGACGACGTGTCGCTCGAGACGCAGTGTCTCATCGAGGCCGACATCCTCGACAAGATCGGCGCGAACGGAGCCGTGTTGATGCTCCTGCGGATGGGGTACGAGTCGCGCACGCACATGGACGCCGGCGAGATGATCGACCGCGTCCTCGAACGGGGCCGTGACGCCGCGAACCGGGTCGAGAGCGACGCCGCCGAGAGCGTCGCACACCAGCGGTTCAAGCGTGTGAAGTGGTTTCGTGAGTGGCTCGAAGCGGAAGTTCCGGGAATCGAATCGCAGGAGTAGGCCCCGGCCGACACGCCGCGTCGTCGGAACGACGTCGATGTTATTTTTGTCCCGAAACCGTCTGGCCGCTCAGCTCAGTCGTCGCCGGTCTGAACTGTCCCGGTGCCGACTTCGGTCCCGCCGACCGGCGACGCCGGTTCGGGGAGGTCGTTGCGCACGTCTTCGCGGCTCTCCTCGGCAATGACCTCGGCGTAGGCGTCGGGCATCACTTTCGTGAAGTTCCCAACCTCGCTTCCCCAGTCCGCGAGCAGCGCTTCCGCACGGTCGCTGTCGGTGTACTCGGCGTGATTCTCGATCAGCCGCCGAAGCATGGTCTCGTCTGACTCCTCGAGGTCGTCGTGGATCGTCACCATTCCCTTGTTGACACGGGATTCGAAGTCGCCGTCGCGGTCGTAGACGTAGGCGACACCGCCGGACATGCCGGCCGCGAAGTTCCGCCCCGTCTCGTCGAGAACGGCGACGACGCCGCCCGTCATGTACTCACAGCCGTGGTCACCGACGCCCTCGACGACGGCTTTCACGCCGCTGTTGCGGACGGCGAAGCGCTCGCCAGCGAGGCCGTTGACGTAGAGTTCGCCCTGCGTGGCGCCGTAGAGGCAGACGTTGCCGACGAGGATGTTCTCTTCGGGTTCGTAGGCCGCCGTCTCGGGGGTCCGGACGATGACCTTTCCGCCGGAGAGACCCTTCCCGACGTAGTCGTTGGCGGCGCCGATGAGCTCCATCGTCACGCCGTTGGCGAGGAAGGCACCGAAGCTCTGTCCGGCGATACCGTCGAACGTACAGGAGATGGTGTCTTCGGGGAGGCCGCTCTCACCGTAGCGTCGGGAGATGCGGTTCGAAAGCATGGCGCCCACCGCACGGTCACCGTTCGAGATGTCCTGTCGGAGATGGATGGGTTCGCCCTCCTCGATGGCGTCGGTCGCCTCGCCGATCAGGTCGTGGTCGAGGTGGTCGTGAACGTCCGCGTGCTTCTGTTCGCGGACCTTGTGGCGCTCGCCGCCTTCGGGTTCGGCGATGATCGCCGAGAGATCGAGATGTTTCGCCTTCGGATGGTCGGTGTCGACCTGTTTCAGGAGGCTTGGTCGACCGATCATCTCCTCGACCGACCGGAACCCGAGTTCGGCCATGATCTCCCGAAGCTCCTCCGCGAGGAAGGCCATGTAGTTGATGACGTGATCCGGCTGGCCGGTGAAGCGGTCGCGGAGGTCCTCGTCTTGGGTGGCGACGCCCGTCGGGCAGTTGTTGGTGTGACAGATGCGCGCCATCACACAGCCCGAGGTGATGAGGCTGGAGGTGCCGAAGACGTACTCCTCGGCGCCCAGGAGCGCCGCGATGGCCACGTCGCGGCCCGTCATCATCCCGCCGTCGGTGGAGATGCGGATGCGGTCCCGGAGTCCCGTCGCGCGGAGCATCTGGTTGGCCTCGGCGAGGCCGAGTTCCCAGGGGAGGCCGGCGTTCTTGATCGACGTCTTCGGCGACGCGCCGGTGCCGCCGGAGTGGCCAGAGATGTGGACCACGTCGGCGTTGGCCTTCGCGACGCCGGCGGCGATGGTGCCGATGCCTGCCTCGGCGACGAGTTTCACGTTGATGTCGGCCTCGGGGTTGGCCGTTTTCAGGTCGTGGATGAGCTGCTTGAGGTCCTCGATGGAGTAGATGTCGTGGAGCGGGGGCGGCGAGATGAGGCCGACGCCCGGCGTCGAGTATCGGACGTGGGCGATCATCTCGTTGACCTTCTTGCCGGGGAGGTGGCCGCCCTCGCCGGGCTTGGAGCCCTGGGCCATCTTGATCTGGATCTCCTCGGCCGAGGAGAGGTAGTTCGACGTGACGCCGAACCGGCCGGAGGCGACCTGCTTGATGTTACACTCCTTCTCGGTGTCGAACCGCTCTGGCGGTTCACCGCCCTCGCCGGTGTTGGACTTGCCGCCGATGCGATTCATCGCGACGGAGTTGGTCTCGTGAGCCTCCGGCGAGAGCGACCCGAGCGACATGGCGGCCGTCGCGAAGCGCTCGACGACTTCGTGGACCGGTTGGACCTCGTCGAGGGGGACGGGGTCGCGGTCGCTGTCGAACTCCAGCAGCCCTCGGAGGGTCTGGAGGTTCTCGCGCTGGTCGTTGATCAGGTCGGCGAACTCCTGGTACTTTTCGTAACTGCCGGAGCGGACTGCCTGCTGGAGTGTTCCGACCGTCTTCGGGTTCCACTGGTGGTGGATCCCGTTCGAGCGGTGTTCGTACTCGCCCTGGCGCTCGAGTTCCGGATCGGCGCCGTAGGCGACCGCGTGACGCGTCACGAGGTCGTCTTCGAGCTGTGGGATGCCGATCCCCTCCGTCCTGATCTCCGTCCCCTCGAAGTACTCACGGATGAAGTCGGAGGAGAGGCCGACCGCCTCGAAGATCTGTGCGCCCTGGTAGCTCTCCACCGTGGAGATGCCCATCTTCGCCATCGTCTTCAGCAGCCCGTCTTCGAGGGCCTGCTTGTAGTGGCCGATGGCTTCGGCCTCGTCGGCGCCATCGGGGCCAGCGACGATGTCGCAGATGCTCTGGTAGGCAAGGTAGGGGTTGACCGCGTCGGCACCGTAGCCGACGAGCGTCGCGAGGTGGTGGACCTCGCGGGGGTCGCCGGACTCGACCACGAGGCCAGCGTGGTTGCGGAGGCCGTTCCGAACGAGCGCGTGGTGGACGCCGCCGGTCGCGAGCAGACTCGGAATCGGCACGCGATCCGGCCCCGTGTTCCGGTCCGAGAGGACGACGATGTCCGCGCCGTCCTCGATGGCTGCCCGGGCGTCTCGGCGCAGGTCCTCGACGGCGGCTCCGAGATCACCGTCTGTCTCGTAGGTCATGTCGATGACGGCCGACTCGAATTCGCCGTCGAGATCCTTGATGTCGGCCGTCTGGGCGTCCGTCAGGACCGGCGAATCGACCACGAGCTGTCGGGCGTGTTCCGGGGTCTCGTCCAGCAAGTTGCGCTGTGGGCCGAGCCGGGACTCCAGGCTCGTCACTAGCTCCTCGCGGATGTAGTCGATCGGCGGGTTCGACACCTGCGCGAACAGCTGTTTGAAGTAGGTGAACAGCGGCCGGTTGAAATCGGAGAGCACCGATAGCGGCGTGTCGTCACCCATCGAGCCGACGGGGTCTTTGCCTTCCTTGGCCATCGGTTCGACGAGGTGGTCGAGTTGGTCGTACGTGTAGCCGAAGGCGGCCTGCTGGGCGCGAAGCGAGGCCACCTCGTCGCGGGGTTCGTAGTCAGTCTCGACCGATTCGTCGAGGTGACGCTGTTCCCGTTCGACCCATTCACCGTATCGTTCGTCGGTGAGGTCGGTGAACACCTCGTCGTCGGGGACGACTTCGCCCCGTTTGGGGTCGGCGACGAGCAGCTGCCCGGGCTGGAGCCGGTGACGTTCTTCGATGTCCGCGGGGTCGATATCGAGTGCACCGGCCTCGCTGGCCATGATGAGCCGGTTGTCCTGTGTCACGTCGTACCGGCAGGGTCGGAGTCCGTTGCGGTCGAGCGCCGCGGCGACTTGGTCGCCGTCGGTGCCGACGACGAGCGCCGGCCCGTCCCACGGTTCGACGAGACTCGCGTGGTAGTCGTAGAAGTCCTTGCGCTCCTGGCTCATCTCGTCGTTCTTGCGGAACGCCTCGGGGATGAGCATCCGGAGGGCGTGCGGGAGGTCACGACCGCCCTGCATGAGGAGTTCGAGCGCGTTGTCGACCGAGGCCGTGTCGGACTGGTTCGGGTCGTTGATGATCGGCTTCAGCGTGTCGATGTCGTCGCCGAAGTCGGGGTGAGCGAGGTCCGTCTCGCGGGCCCGCATCCAGTTGATATTCCCGCGAATCGTGTTGAACTCGCCGTTGTGGATGATGTTGCGGTAGGGGTGGGCGAGATGCCACGCACCGAGCGTGTTCGTCGAGAAGCGCGCGTGAACGAGTACGAGCGTCGATTTGACGCGCTCGTCGACGAGGTCCGGGTAGTACGTCGGCAGTTGGGTCGCCTTGAGCAGCCCCTTGTAGACGAGGGTCTTGCGGTCGAGCGAGCAGATGTAGAACCGCCCGGCACCGGCTGAGTCGAGTTCCTCGATGGCGTTCTCGACGGCCCGTCGGGCGACATAGAGCGCGCGGTCGAACGCGTCGTCGTCCATGCCTTCGGTCGGCCGAACGAACGGCTGGTAGACGTCGGGCTCGGAGTCGAGTGCGGTCTGCCCGAGCTCCGAGTTGTCGGTGGGCACGTCGCGCCAGTGGAACACGTCGAGACCGTGTTCGGCCAGCGTTCGCTCGAAGATGGTCATGAGACCCTGTCGGGCCGCGCCGTCCTGCGGCATGAACACCGAGCCGACGGCGTACGTGTCGGGTAGATCGGTGTCGACGGTCGCCTCGAAAAAGCCGTCCGGCCGCTGGATCATGATGCCGGCCCCGTCGCCGGTGGCCTCCTCGGCACCGGTCGTTCCGCGGTGTTCGAGGTTGATGAGTAGGTCGATACCGTCGGCGACAGTCTGGTGGGAGTCGCCACCGTCGAGGTCGAGAACGACGCCTACGCCACAGTTCGATCGGTCATCCGTGGGGTCAGCCAGCCCCCGCTGATCGGCGTGGGCGCCTCTCCGCGGCTTGGTCATACCCCCCCTTCTATGTTCCCACTTATCAGCCTGTCCCTGTTACCGTAAGGCTTCATTAGTCACATACAAGGCAATATATATCATACTAAGTCTAGGAAAGGCCTTAGCGAATTTGTATAATGATTAATCCACAATCTTCTCACCGGGGTTCGGCACACGTTTGTCGACCGTTCGGCTCCCCAACTCGTTCGCCGTGGGATTTCGTCGCCGAGGCGCTCAGTACGACTTGGCGAAGTAGGCCGTCTCGACCGCGTCGTCGTCACAGAGCGCGCAGGTATCGCCCTCGTGAATCGGTTCGGTGTCGCCCCTCGAGGAACTTGGTTCCTCGCTACCCTCGAAGGGGACGAGGACGATTTCGGCCGCGATCTGTTCTTTGATCGCCGCCTCGCACTCCTCGTCGCCACACCACGGCGCCTTCACGTAGCCGCCGTGCTGGCCGATGGTGCCCAGAATCTCCGCCCGATCGTTGGCCTCGCGGACGCTCCCTTCCAGGGTCTCCTCCGCGGCGGCGTAGAGTTTGGCGTACACGGCGTCGAGGTGGTCGTGGACGGTGTCGACGATACCCGTGCGGTCCTCGTTCGTCGACTCGCCGTCGGGTCGGTGGACGAGCGTCGCCGCCCCCTCTTCGACCTCGTTCGGGCCGATCTCGATCCGGAGGGGGACGCCTTTCAGCTCCCACTCGTTGAACTTGAAGCCGGGGTTGCGCTCGTCGCGGTCGTCGAGTTCGACGCGCACGCCCGCCTCGCGCAGGTCGTCCGCGATTTCCCCGGCGTAGTCGAGTACGTCGTCTTTGGTCTCCTCCTGCCAGATGGGGACGATCACGACCTGTTCGGGGGCGACCGTCGGCGGCAGAACGAGGCCCTGATCGTCGCTGTGGGTCATGATGAGCGCGCCGAGTGCCCGCCACGACAGCCCCCACGACGTCGTGTGGGCGACCCGTTCTTCTTCGTCCTCGTCGGTGTAGGTGATGTCGAACGCCTCCGCGAAGCTCTGCCCGAGGTAGTGGCTCGTGGCGCCCTGTACCGACTTGCCGTCGGGCATCAGCGCCTCGACGGTCGTCGTGGTGTCCGCGCCGGGGAACTTGTCGTGCTCCGGTTTCTTCCCCCGCAGCACGGGGATGGCGAGTACGTCCTCGTACACCTCCTCGTACTGGTCGAGGCGAGTCGTCGTCTCCGACCACGCGTCCGCTTCGCTCGCGTGCGCGGTGTGTCCCTCTTGCCAGAGGAACTCCTTGGTGCGGAAGAAGGGCTTGGTCTCCGTGGCTTCCCACCGGACCACGCTACACCACTGGTTGACACGCAGGGGGAGGTCGCGGTAGCTCCGAATCCACTGGCTCAGATACGGCGCGATGATGCTCTCGCTGGTCGGACGGACGGCGAGGCGCTCCTCCAACTCCTCGTATCCGCCCTGTGTCACCCACGCCACTTCGGGATCGAACCCCTCGACTACGTCCTTCTCTCGCTCCAGATACGACTCGGGGATGAGCATCGGGAAGTACGCGTTCTGGACGCCTGTCGCCTTGAACCGGCCGTCGAGTTCGCTCTGGATGGCCTCCCACAACGCGTACCCGCGCGGGCGCGTTACGATGAATCCACTCATGCCCTCGGGGCCGTAGTTCGCGAGGCCCGCCTTCCGGACGACTTCCGCGTACCACTCCCCTGTGCTGTGTTCTTTCGACTCGGTGATGCCGAGTTCCTGATCGTCGCTCATTACCGGGAGCTACGAGCGAGATACGGCTTAAAACGTCCGAAGCTTACGCCTGCTCTTTGCACTCGTCCGCGTACGCGTCCGCCAGTCGCGTCGGCTCCGGGAGTTTGTAGCCCGCACACAGGCGCTCGACGAGGTTGACCGTCGTCTCGGCGCTCACGCGGTGACCGGGGCTGATATAGAGGGGATTGATAACCGGGTTCGAATCGTACTGTCGGGACTGGTAGGCGTAGCCGAGGACGGTCCCGTCGGGGGCGTCCACCCGGTTGTCCGCGACGACGGGTGCCCGCCAGCCCGCCGGACGCCCGTCCACGTCGCCGTCGACCCGGCCACAGAGCAGGTTCTTCGCGACGCCGACGCTCGGCACGTCGAGGACGACGCCGAGGTGGGTGGCGAGGCCGGCCTGTCGGAAGTGGATGCGCCCGCTCCCGTCGAAGACGACGAAGTCGGGGGTGGCCTCCAACGCCGCGAACGCGTCGATGATCGGACCACCCTCGCGGAAGGAGAGCAGGCCGGGCACGTAGGGGATAGAGAGGTCGGTCACGGCGTGAGTGCGTTCGACCACCTCGCCGCCGCGCAGGCAGACGACGGCGCTGACCGCCCGGTCGTCGTCGAGGAAGGCCTGATCCACCCCGGCGACGAGAGGGCGTTCCTCGGCGAGTGAGGCGCCGCCCTCGACGGAGACGGCTGCGGGGTCGAACGCGAAGTCGTCGTCGAACGTCGCCGCCGCGGCCACCTCACGCTGGAGCGTCTCCATCTCCGCGCGGGACTGCGAGGCGTCGGGCACCAACTCGGGGCGGGCGGGATTCATCGTCACCGTTGGCGGCCGGGACCACCCGGACCGCCGGGACCACCTGGACCACCCGGCCCACCCGGACCGCCGGGGCCGCCCCCGAACGACAGACGGTCGGGTACCCGACTCGGCCGCTTGATCCGCTTGCCGTACGCCAGGCCGATCACCAGGCCGATCAGGTGTGCGAGGTGGGCGACGTTGCCCTGGCCCACCGACGCGGCCGACTGTGGCTGGAGGAAAAAGAGCACCGAGATGACGGCGAAGCCGGCGGTGAACAGCCAGAGCGGGATGGGGATGATGAAATAGAGGTAGATTCGGAGCTTGGGGTTGAGGACGGTCAACACGCCGAGGACGGCGAAGATGGCACCGCTAGCGCCGACGACGGAGACGCCGGCCGCGCCGAGGACGATACTGGTGACGACGAACCCGAGGCCAGCGAGGACGCCACTCGCCAGGAACAGGGCCGCGAAGCGCTTCGATCCGGTGTAGCGTTCGACCAGCGGTCCGAAGAAGTACAGCACGATACTGTTGCCGGCGATGTGATAGAGGCCACCGTGGGCGAAGATGGAGGTGATCCACGTCCAGACGTAGAGCAGTTGATCCGACCGCAGGACGAACAGCGTCTCCATCACCTCCTGTCCCAGCAGCCCACTGACGAGGAACTGGAGGGCGAAGGTGATCCACATGAGCGCGAGAAACAGGTACGCGACGTTGCCACGGAAGTAGCCGAGGACGCCGCCGGTACCCGTCAGCGATTCGAGACGGTCGGCGAAGCCTCGACTCCCGCCTTCATCGCGGACGCTGTCGTCGAAGCCGCTGTCGAAGACGCCGTCCGGGTCGTCCCACTCGTTCAGACCGGGGCAGTCGTGGTTCTCGGGCAACCGATGTTCCGCACAGAACGTGCCGCCACAGCGCCGACACTGATACGGCAGGTTTTCGTGACTGCCGCACTCGTCGCACTGAGCCATTACCGCACCCTAACGGGGGCGCCGACAAAAAGGGGTGCGTTCACCGATGGTGCTGTCCGGCTATCGTCTCGTCCGGTCACCGGGTGACGGCTCCTCGTCGTCGTAGTTCGCGGGGACGACCGTCACGTGCTGCACGCCCAGATGGGTGTCGCTCATACGCGCACTTACGGCGGTGTCTCTCAAAAGATTACCCATGCGCATAATACATGTGCGGGTACGGAAGCATAACCGACGGGAATGTTCGCCGTCGGCTCAGGCGAACTTCTCGTCGTAGAGGTCGAGCGCGTGTTCGATGGCGTCTTTCGCCGCCGCCTTGTCCTCCCAGCCCAGCGTCTCGACTTCCTTGCCCTCCTCGAGGTTCTTGTAGGTCGAGAAGAACTCGTCGATCTCGTCGATCGTCTGCTGGGGGATGTCGTTGAGGTCCTCGATGTGGTCGAATCGCGGATCCTCGGTCGGGACGGCGATGACCTTGTCGTCCTGTTCGCCGTCGTCGTCCATCTTCATGAGGGCGACGGGGCGCGCCTCGACGATACAGCCGGGGAAGGTCTGGTCCTCCACGAGCACCAGCACGTCGAAGGGGTCCTCGTCGTCGTAGTACGACTGCGGGATGAATCCGTAGTCGCTGGGGTAGTGGACGTTGCTGTGAAGGACGCGATCGAGGACGACGCCGGGCACGTCCTTGTCGTACTCGTACTTGTTGCGCTCTCCTTTGAGACACTCGACGACCGCGGTGATCGTCTCGGGTGGGTTCGGGCCGGGCTCCAGGTCGGTCCACAGGTTCACCATACTGATACGACGGCCGAACCGCCCAATAGACTTTTCGGGATTAGCCGAACACGAATGAAAAAGTACATGAATGGCCGTCCCCGATGTGGGGTGACAGCTACGAGCGGTCGACCGGGCACGCCGACTCGACCGTCCCGAACCGGGCACGCGACGAATCAACTGGCGACGACCGGGCAGTCGCCGCCAGAACACGTCGGCCAGAACTACTCCGAAGAGCGATATGTCCAAATTCAATAACGTCGTCATCCGTCGATCCCGGGCCTGAGGCGCGCCCTAACGTACGAGTTGAGAAGCGTTAAATATCCCCGTGACATTTTCATAGGCATGTCAGAGGCACAAACAGTCAGCAGCAGTCCCGGCATCGTTCGCGACCTCACCGCGTTCCAGCATAACATCCTCGTCATCCTCTCGGAGGAACCCATGTACGGTCTGGCGATCAAACGCCAGCTCGAGGACTACTACGGGACCGAAGTGAACCACGGTCGTCTGTACCCCAACCTCGACAACCTCGTCGAGATGGGGCTCGTCGAGAAGAGCGAACTCGACAAGCGGACGAATCAGTACGAACTGACCGACGACGGCCACGAGGCCGTGCTCACGCGCATGGAGTGGGTGCTCTCGAAGTTCGTCACCGACGACGACGACCGGGCCGATTCCGTTCGCGACCTCATCGACGCGCAGCAGTAACTTCGGGCATCGCCGTTTCCGTCACCGCGAACACGTGTTCGAGCGACTGCGCTACCGCCTCGCGCTGCTTCTCGCTCGGCCACGCGTTCCGCGGGTAGTACTCCGTGAGAAACTCCTGTAGCTCCTCGGCCGTCGCCGTCTCCATCCGGCGCGCGTAGTGGTTGCCCATGAAGTCGGCGAACGCCCGTGCGTTCGCGGCGTGGACCTCGCCCGCCCGCTCGGCTACCCGGTCGACGATGTCGGCGTTGTGCGCCTCGACCGTGTCCCACTCCTCGGGGTCGCCGCTCCCCGATAGCGGTATCTCGACCGCGCGATCCGTGTCCTCGATCCGATCCATCCGGGCCGTCTCGCCCGCCAGCCACTCCGCCGGGTGGAGGACGAGCGTGTCGTCGGCCTCGCGAACGCGCGCGATGAAGCCGTATTCGTCCAGCCGTTCGTCCCGGTCGCGTTCGTAGGCGGCCGCTTCCGCGTCGTCGACCGCCCGACGGGCTAGTCGGGTCAGCCGCTTCGCCGCGTCAACGACCTCGCGTGGCAGATCAGACATCGTCGAGCGCCTCGTTCGCCCGTTCGTCGGCGCGGTCGTTTATCTCCCGCGGTACGTGTTCTAGCGACCAGCGGTCGAACCCGTCGAGCAACTCCCGGGCGCGCACCCGCCGTTCGCGCAGGTCCGGATCGTTCGTATTCCACGCTCCCCGGACCTGCTTGACGATCAACTCCGAGTCGCCCCGCACGTCAACCTCGTCGAAGCCGTGGTCCCGGGCCGCTTCGAGCGCCCGGATCAGCGCCTCGTACTCCGCGCGGTTGTTCGTCGTCTCGCCGATGGTTTCGCCGCCCTCGTCGACGACGCCGTCGCCCGAGACGATGACCCACCCGATCGCGCTCGGTCCGGGATTCCCGCGACTCGCCCCGTCGAAGTAGACGTGCGCCCGACCGCCCGAGTCGGAGAGGAGCGCGGTCAGGTCGGTCGGTCGTGACCCCTGAACGACCACCGTGTCGTCGTACGCGACGGCGACGGCGTCGCCGCGTTCGGCGCGCCAGCGCTCGTGGTCCGTGTTGCCCACTCCGATTTCGACGCCGGCTTCCTCCAGTCGCCGTCGCGCCGCCGCGGGATCACAGTCGATAGTCGGCATCGACGGTCTTTGGCGGGACCGGTTCAAAGGCCGTTCGTTCCGCCGATGTCACAGGTATTTTTCGGCCGCGCGTCGATCCGCCGACGATGGACGCCGCCAGCCCTCCACCCGCCGACCGCGTTCCCATCGACGACGACCGCCACGTCGCTTACGCCGAATACGGTGATCCCGCGGGCCACCCGGTCGTCTTCTTCCACGGCACGCCAGGGTCCCGTCGACTCGGGCGACTGTTCGACGACGCCGCCCGACGCGAGGGCGTCCGGGTACTCGCTCCCGACCGCCCCGGGTATGGGCGTTCGTCCCCGTGGCCGATGCGGGACCTGAGCGACACCGGCGCGTTCGTCGCCCCCGTCCTCGACGACGCCGGCGTCGACCGGGTCGGCGTCGTCGGCTTCTCCGGCGGCGGGCCACACGCCCTCGCGTTCGCCGCCACTCATGGCGGCCGCGTCGCGTCGGTCGACATCGTCGCCGGTGCGACTCCACCCTCCCTCCCGCCGCGGGCGCCGCCGATGCAACGTCTCCTCGGTCGACTGGCGTCGACGACTCCACGCCTCCTGTCGGGACTAATCCGGGCGCAGGCGTGGCTCGCCGACCACCTCGCGCCAGCCGTCGTCGTCTCCCAGTACACGGCAGAGACGCCCCCCGACGAGATGACCACGCTCGTCGCCCGGGACTTCGTCGACGCAGTGGCGCACTCCCAGTGCGGCGTCGTCACCGAACTCGAACTGCTCGTGACGCCGTGGGACCTTCCACTCGGGACGGTCGACCGCCCGGTTCGCCTCTGGCACGGCGCTCGCGACACGAACGTCCCCATCGACGCCGCCCGTGCCCTCCGCGACCGTCTGCCGGACGCCCGGTTGACCGCCTTCGAGGACGCGGATCACCTGGCTGCGCTCCTGCGAAGCCACGAGCAGATTGTCTCTCGACACGCCGACTGACGGGATGTCTTCGTCCCGCGGCCCGCTCGCGGCGTCGGCGCCCTATCGGGGGGCACCCGCGTCGGCGTCCACGTTGATCCGGTCGTGAATCGGCCCCTCGCGGGTCTGCAGGTGTCTTGGCGTCCGCCCGTTCGAGACGGCGAGCGCCTCGGAGACGATGCTTTGCGCGATCTGATACGGCGAGCCACCACCCAGATCGAGGCCAACCGGCGTGTACAGCGGGGCGAGGTCCGCGTCGGTGAACGTTCGGCCCTCGGCCTCGAACTCCTCGAGCATCCGCTCGAAGCGCTCCCGCGGCCCCATCAGCCCCACGTACGGCACCGGTGAGTCGAGCAACGCTTCGACGGTTAGGCGGTCGTCGACGAAGTTGTGCGTCATCACGACCGCGTACGTGTCGTCGTCGAGGGTGAGGTCGTCGGCCACGGCGGCGGGCGAGGTGGTCAGCGTCCGATTCGCGTCCGGAAACCGCTCCGCGAGGTCGACCGCGCCGCGGAAGCCGACGACCGTCACCCGGAAGTCGTTCTTGGTGGCCAGCTCCGTCACCGGCCCCACGTCGTGACCCGTGCCGAAGACGACCAGCTCCGGGGGCGACGCCAGCCCGTCGACGAACAGTGTCGGCCCGTCGTCGACGCGGACGACGTCCGCCCGGCCACGCTCCGCGAGTTCGCCCGCCGCTCCGGCGAGCGCGCCCACCGGCCACGCGTCACGCGCCCCGCTTGGCACCGACAGCGAGCCGGACGCCGGGTCGTAGTAGGCGCGATCACCCTCGGACAGGGGGCCGTCGTCGTCGAGAACGGTCACGACGGCCACGTCCCGGCCGCCGAAGACGGCCTCGACGGCCGGCCGGTACGTCTCGCTCAGGGGTTCGAGCAGAACCTCGATGACGCCGTTGCAGCCGACGCCGAGTCCCCAGACGTCCTCCTCGTCGCCTTCCATCAGGTCGTACGTGACGAGACGCGGTTCATCCGTCGCTCGAACCTCGTCGGCGACGCGGATCAACTCGTCCTCCAGACAGCCGGCGGTGATGCTTCCGACGCCCGAGCCGCCGGCGTCGAGGAGCATCTTTGCCCCTGGTCGTCGGTAGGCGTTGCCCTCGATGTCGACGACCGTCGCCAGTACGTCGGTGCCGTCGGCGTCGAGTCGGTCACGAATGCGCTGTACGACTTCCGTCTCCGGAACGCTCCAGTTACTCCCTGTCATCGTCTGTCTCTCTTATTCGAAGCTCGGTCGGCCGATCGGCCCTGACGTACACCTTCCGCGCGCCGGCATCGTGCAGGTCCGTCCCGCAGGCGCCCGCCGCGACTGCCTCCCGGACCCGAGTCACGTCGTCGACGACCGCCCCGGCCACGACGTCCACACCAGCCGCGAACAGCGGGGCCGGGTGAAAGGAGGCGGTCGCGCCCACGACGACGACTGTCGCCGTCGACGGCGCCGCGTCGAGATACGCCTCCGCGCCGCCGTAGACGAACGCCGATCCCGTGAGAAAGACCACCTCTGCCCCCGCCATCGCTGCCGCCGTCGCGTCCGGCGTAAACGTCTCGACCCGAACGTTCGTCGGCGCCGACACCGCCTCGACGGGGTCCCGCTCGATCACTCGCACGTCCACGTCGTCGAACTTCCGGAGGGCGGGACGGAAGAGACCGACCGTGGTGATCCGGGCCACCCCTGGGTCGACCACCGCCATCGGATCGCCCGTCCGCCACTCGACGTGTGGGACCGTCAGCGCGTTCAGCGTCGCGAGGCCGAGCGCACGGCGGACGCGGCCGTCCTCGCTCCAATCGTCGCCGTCGGTCGCCCACGACAGCAGTCGTGGCACGTCGACGCCGTCGGTCGCCGGCGCGGTTCCTCGGGGGCGGTGGGCGAGCCCGGCGGCGTCTCCGTCCCCGTCGCCGACGCCCGCCAGCTCCACCAGCACGGCGGCGTCCCCGACGGTGAGTCGGTTGACCTCGGCCGTCGCCGCGCCACGGTCGCGGAGGCAGTCGACGACCTGCGTGAGGACGGTGCCGGTCACGGCTCGTCACCCCCCCGGCGGGAATCGTACTCGTACCCGACCGGACCGTCGAGTCCCCGGCGTTCGATCCGTCGGGCTGCCGCCGCGAGATCGGCGGGTTCGGCGAAGCCGAACAGGGCGTCGACGTACGGTTCGCTCGTCGCCATCCCACGGGAGCGCGGCTCGAACGACGGTGACACGGCGAGTGGGTTGAGCCAGACGAGGGCGCCCGCCCGGTTCGACAGCCACGTGACGCCGTCAGCCAGCACGTCCCGGTCGCCCACGTCGAGACCGTCGCTGACGACGACGACGACAGTCCGTCGGTCGACTGCGTAGGGGTGATCGCGGCGGAGCGTCGTGAACGCCCTGCCGATACGGGTGCCGCCACCCCACTCCACGGCGGCGTCCCGGAGTGCGCTCGACGGATCGCCGCCCGCGCGGTCGAACTGCGTCGTCACGTCGCGCAGGTCGGTGTCGAAGAGGAAGACGCGCGCCTCGCGGGCGCTCGTGTGCAGTCGCTCGGCGAACGCGAGTAGGACGCTCCGGTCGACGGTGTCGAGGACGGAGCCGCTGACGTCGACGAGCAGGCAACACCGGAGTTCGTTCGGCGTCGCCGCCCGTCGCGGAAGGTCGACCGCTGCGCCCCCCGTCTCCAGACTCGCCCGGAGCGCCCGTCGCGCGTCGATCCACTCGCCAGCCCGGGACGCTCGCCGGCGTCGTCCGGGGAGGGTCGCGAGGACGTCCACGAATCGGTCGACGGCCGCGGACTCCTCGGCGGTCAGTCGCGCCGCCTCGACGTCGACGTGTCCGCCCTCGCCGACCGCGCTGTACCGTCGGGCGTCCTCACTCCCCGTCTCGGTCGGTCGATCACCGGTCACGTGCCGACGCTCGGTCGGGATCCGAACCGCCACGTCACCCGAGCCGCCGTCGCCGTCCATCTCGGGCGCGTCCGCGTCCGCGAGTAGTTCCGGATCATCCGGTGTTGCGTCGGTGTCCGTCTCCCGCTTCCCGTCCTCGTCCTCGTCCTCGTCATCGTCGCCCGGCGTCGGTCCCTCGTGATCGGTCGCGATGGCGTCAAGTCCCGTTCGGAGTCGGTGCCAGAACTCCGGAAACGCCTCGTCGAACGCGTCGATAGCCCCCGCTTCCGAGACGAGCGTCGCGCGCAACGCCGCCTCGACGCGGTTCCGGTCGCCGAGCCCGACGGCCGCGAGTGCCCGCACGGCCGCCAGCGACCCACTGACCGGCACCGAGGCGCCCTCTTTCCGGAGCTTCGCCGCGAGGCGAATCGTCTCGATCAGGACGTGCCGCCGCGCCGCCCGGAAGTCGGGCACGTCGTCGCCTTCCGCGACCGCCGTCGGGGTGTCGGCGTCGGATCGATCCGTAGGATCCATGTGGGGTTACGCTTCCAGTCGTTCTTCGGCGGCGGCGGCGGCCGCCCGAAGCTGTTCGAGCAGTTCCGTGTCCACGCTCTCGACGTCTTCGACTTCCTTCAGGAGACAGCCGATGGTCCGCTCCATCTCCTCGGCCGAGAGCGGCTCGTCGTCGGTGCGCAACCGGGCGACCGCGCGCGCCCAGTCGAGCGTCTCGGCCACGCCCGGACGCTTGAGGAACGCCTCCTCACGGAGCCGTTCGACGACGGCACACACTTCCGCCGCCACTGCCGCGTCGAGTTCCGGCACCTTCCGACGGACGATTTCGTACTCGTCCTCGAAATCCGGCGGTTCGACGTGGAGGTAGAGACACCGGCGCTTGAGCGCGTCCGAGAGCCCGCGGGTCCGGTTCGACGTGAGGATGACCACCGGTGGGTGATCCGCGCGAACGGTGCCGAACTCCGGGATCGACACCTGAAAGTCCGACAGCAGTTCGAGCAGGAACGCCTCGAACTCCTCGTCCGCGCGGTCGATCTCGTCGATCAGCAGGACCGGCGGCGTCTCGCCCTCGACGGTGAGCGCGCGAAGGAGCGGTCGCTCCAGCAGGTACTCCCTGTCGAACACCGACCGCCGATCGCCGTCGGCGACCGCCCCCTCGTCGGCCTGCACCGCGAGGAGTTGCTTGGTGTAGTTCCACTCGTAGAGCGCGTTCTCGGCCGTCAGCCCCTCGTAACACTGGAGCCGGATCAGGTCGGTGTCGAACGACTCCGCGAGCACCTTCCCGAGTTCGGTCTTGCCGCTCCCGGGCGGCCCCTCGACCAACAGCGGGCGGCCGAGCTGGAGCGCGAGTCCCACCGTCGTCACCGTGCGGTCGTCGGCGACGTAGTCCGCCCGCTCGAACCGCGACTCCAGATCCGACTCGGATACCGCGTCGAACGGCGACGTGTCCCGGCTCATGCTATGGCGGCTGAATCGTCGTCGGTAAGGTACTCGGTCGGGTCCGATCGGAACGAGTCCGCACAGCCCCGACAGCAGAAGTGGTACGTCTCGCCGTCGTGGTCGACGCTCGTGGCCGCCTCCGCGGGGTCGACCGTCATGCCACACACCGGATCGGTCGCCTTCGCGTCGGCTGCCGTCGACGAGTCGGCGGCTCCAGCGCACGTGGCCACGCTATCGGCACCTCCGGTCCGCACGTCGACGATCTCCGCGAGGATGCTCGCGGCGATTTCGGCCGGCGCGTACGACGCGATGTCGACGCCGGCGGGGTTCGTCACCGCCGCTCGAACGTCGTTAGGGTCCCGGTCGGCCAGCCCGGCCGCACGGTCGATCACCTCCGCACACCGGGCGTCGCTGGCGACGAGGCCCACGTACTGCGCGTCGGCGCGGAGGGCGGCCGCCACGCCACGGGCGTCGTCGCCGCCCATCGACGCGACGACGACCAGCGGCGCCGTACCCACCTCGTCGGCGAGTTCGATCGGATCGGTCGTCGTCGTGACCGTCGTCGTCGGCGGGAGGTCGTCGGTCCTGCCGTCCGGATCGACCATCTTCACGGCCACGTCGAGTTCGGCCGCCAGCCGAGCGAGCGACCGGGCGACGGGCGATCCGCCGACGATCAGCAGGTCCGGCGCCGGAACCACCGGCTCGACGAACAGTTCGAGGATGCCCTCGCTGTGACACCGCATGGGAAACGCCGACAGCCCCGGACGGTCGACCGTCTCGGGATCGGGTGCGATGCCGAGAAGACGCGGCTCGCCGTCGTCGATGGCCGCTGTCGCCTCCTCCACGACGACGGATTGCGCGCACGACATGCCGCCGATCCAGCCGTGGATCTCCCCGTCCGGAGTCACGGCCGCTCGGTCGCCGATGTTCGCGGACACCGGTGGCTCGCGGCGGACGACCGTCACCCGGGCGTACGCCTCGCCGCGTTCGGCGAGCGTTCGCTCCAGGTCGTCGCCGGCGGTGCTGCCGCCGTCGTTCGATTCGTCCCGTCGTGTCTCGTCCCGTGTCATCTGTCGTGGTCCTGTGTGGTTCGCGCCGAGTGGGTGGACGGGTCGACCGTCCGCCCCGACGCCGATCCGTTCGGTGGGGTCAGTCGTCGGCCGGTTCCTCGCTCGCGTCGTCGACGTCGAAGGAGACGTTCGCGCTGGGTTCGAGGGCGATGCCGGCCTCGTCCAGCGACTCCCAGACCACGTCGGGGGTCATCGGCATCTCGACGTGTGAGACGCCGGCGTAGCTCATCGCGTCGACGACGGCGTTGACGATGGCCGGCGGCGATCCGACCGTCGGCGACTCCCCGACGCCCTTGGCCCCGATGGGGTGGTGGGGCGAGGGTGTGACCGTGTGCCCGGTTTCGAAGTTGGGAATCTCCTTGGCCGTCGGCAGGAGGTAGTTCATGAAGTCGCCACCGGTGACGTTGCCGTTGTCGTCGTAGGTGACGTGCTCCATCATCGCCGTGCCGATGCCCTGGGCCAGCCCGCCGTGGATCTGCCCCTCGATGATCATCGGGTTGATGCGGTTGCCACAGTCGTCGACGGCGACGAACTTCTCGAAGTCGACCTCGCCGGTCTCGCGGTCGATCTCGACGACGACGATGTACGACCCGAAGGGGTAAGTCATCTCTGGCGGGTCGTAGTAGTTCGTCGCCTCCAGCCCGGGCTCCTCGCTCCCGGGATGGTTCATGTAGGCGCCCGCGGCGATTTCGGTGATGGTTATCGAGCGCTCCGGCGCGCCGGCGACGTGGAACTCGCCGGATTCGCGGTCCCACTCGATGTCGCCCTCGGCCGCTTCGAGTTCGTTGGCGGCGATGGATTTGGCCTTGTCGCGCACCTTCCGCGCGGCGACGGCAGTCGCGGCGCCTGCGACGGGCGTCGACCGCGACCCGTAGGTGCCGAGCCCGTACGGCTCGGTGTCGGTGTCGCCGTGTTCGACGACGATGCTGTCGACGTCCATACCCAACTCCTCGGCGACGATCTGGGCGAACGTCGTTTCGTGACCCTGTCCCTGCGTCTGGACGCCGACGCGCAGCACCGCGTTACCCGTCGGATTCACGCGCAGATCCGCGGAGTCGAACATCTCGATGCCCGCGATGTCACACTGCTTGCCGGGGCCGGCGCCCACGACTTCGGTGAACGAGGAGAGGCCGATGCCGATGAGTTTGTCCGCGTCGTTTTCGATTCGGCGCTGCTGTTCCTCGCGGTAGTGCTCGTAGTCCGCCATCTCCAGCGCCTTATCGAGCGCCTTCTCGTAGTCGCCGGAATCGTAGTTCCATCCCGTCGCGGACTCGTACGGGAAGGCGTCCGAGGGGATGAAGTTCTTCCGCCTGATCTCGGCGGGATCCATGTCGAGTTCGTCCGCCAGCACCTTCACCATCCGCTCGATGAGGTAGACGGCCTCGGTGACGCGGAACGAACACCGGTAGGCGACCCCGCCGGGCGCGGTGTTGGTGTAGACGCCAGTGAGCGATCCGTACGCCGCCTCGATGTCGTACGACCCGGTGAAGATGTTGAAGAAGCCGGCCGGGAACTTCGACGGCTGGGCGGCCGCGTTGTACGCGCCGTGGTTGGCGAGTACGTCGACTTTCACGCCCTGAATCTCGCCGTCCTCGGTGGCGGCGATCTCGCCCGTCATGTCGTAGTCGCGGGCGAAGCCGGTCGTCTGGATGTTCTCCGAGCGCTCTTCGATCCACTTCACCGGCCGTTCGAGGACGTACGCCGCCGCCGCTGCGACGACGTAGCCGGGGTAGATGGGCACCTTGTTTCCGAAGCCGCCGCCCACGTCCGGGCTGACGATCCGAACCTTGTGTTCGGGGATGCCCGACACTTGCGAGAACAGGGTTCGGTGAGCGTGGGGAGCCTGCGAGGTCATGTGGACCGTCATCTTGTCGTCGCCGGGGTCCCAGTCCGCCACGCAGCCACAGGTCTCGATGGGCGCCGGGTGGAGTCGCTGGTACTCCATCTCCTCCTCGACGGTCACGTCCGCCGCATCGAAGGTGTGTTCGGTCTCCTCCTTGTCGCCAGTCTCCCAGTCGAAGATGTGGTTGTCGTCCTGATCCTCCAGTTCCTCGCGAATGACCGGCGCGTCGTCTTCGAGCGCCTTCTCGGCGTCGACCACCGGGTCGAGCACCTCGTACTCCACCTCGACCTTCTCGGCGCCGTCCTTCGCGACGTACCGGTCGGTCGCGATGACCGCCGCCACTTCCTGGGACTGGAACTTCACCTTGTCGTTGACGAGCACGTCCTGGGTGTCGTCCATGAGCGTCGGCATGGTCGCCAGGCCGTGATCGAGGAGATCGTCGGCCGTCAACACGGCGACGACGCCGTCGAGCGCCATCGCCCGCGAACCGTCGATATCCTCGATTCGCGCGTGGGCGTGCGGGCTCCGGACGATTTCGCAGTGGAGCATCCGCGGTTTCTTGATGTCGTCGACGTAGTTGCCGCGACCGGTGATGAACCGCTTGTCCTCCTTGCGCGTGACCTCCTCGCCCATGCCACCGCGGCCATGACCGCAGTGTTTCTCGGGCTGCGGGCCGCCGTCGTCGTCGTGCTGGTACTCCCTCGGTTCGGCCGTGTCGTCGGAGTCGCTGCTCATCGCTGGTCACCTCCTGCATCGTCGAACTGGGGGTCGGCTCCCTCGATGGGGCCGTCCGCGGACGGGCCGCCACAGCAGCTCTTGACGCCGCAGTCGAACCGCTCCGCGGCGGTAACCGTCCCGCCGTCCGCGGCCGCCGGCTCTTTCTTCAACTCGTCGGCCGCGTACTCGATGGATTTGACGATGTTCTGGTAGCCCGTACACCGACAGAGGTTGCCGCTGATGGCCTCGCGAATCTCCGCCTCGTCGGGGTCGGGGTTCTCGTCCAGCAGCGCCTTCCCCGACATGATCATGCCGGGCGTACAGTAGCCACACTGGAGGCCGTGTTCCTCGCGGAACCCCTCCTGGAGCGGGTGGAGTTCGCCCTCCGCCTCGGGCAGCTCTTCCATCCCCTCGACGGTCATGATCTCGCTGCCGTCGGCCTGCGTCGCGAACATCAGGCAAGATTTGATCGGCTCGCCGTCCCGGAGGACGGTACACGCGCCGCAGTTACCCGTGTCACAGCCGATGTGAGTGCCCGTCAGGTCCAGATCCTCGCGGATGGCGTGGACGAGCAGCTTGCGTGGTTCCACCTCGATGGTGTGTTCGGTGCCGTTGACCGTCAGCGTGATCTCGCGTTCGTCAGTCACTGTGTGACCCTCCGTTTCACGACGCCGGCCCGGTCGGCCGCGTCGCCCAGCGCTCGCTGTGCCAGCACGTCGACCATCCGCTCCTTGTAGGCGACGTCGCCGTGTTCGTCGGATTCGGGATTCGACTCCTCGGCGGCGAGTGTCCCCGCTTTCTCGAACAGTTCGGCACTCGGCCGCTCGCCTTCGAGGTGATCTTCGGCCTCCGCCGCGCGGGCGTTCGTGATGTCCACGGCGGTCATACCGATGCCCGCGTCCGCTATCCGTCCATCGTCGTTGAGGACGAGGCGGG
>Ga0207757_100601_pt1 | contig 21870 bp, 22 predicted proteins | sample A23P3SouthBayCA_2_FD_187752 | JGI IMG/M metagenome (GOLD analysis project Ga0207757, IMG submission 187752) | Aerobic enrichment media microbial communities from Eden Landing Ponds, California, USA - A23 P3 (2) (SPAdes) | ecosystem: Environmental > Aquatic > Marine > Unclassified | place...
CGGATGGACTCGACGGCGCTGTACTCCGATATCGTCCTCCCGGCGGCCAGCCACTACGAGAAGTACGACCTCTCCGAGACGGACATGCACACGTACGTCCACCCGTTCACCCCGGCGGTGGAGCCGCTGGGGGAGGCGAAGACGGACTGGGCCATCTTCCGCGACCTCGCCGCGACGATTCAGAAGCGGGCGCGGGAGCGGGGGGTCCAGCCAGTGGACGACCGCAAGTTCGACCGCACCATCGACCTCACGACCGTCTACGACGACTTCGTCCGCGACTGGGAGACGGGTGAAGAGGGAGCGCTGGCCGAGGACCGCGCCGCCGCGGAGTTCATCCTCGACCACTCCGAGGAGACGAATCCGAGCGACAGCGACGAACGGATCACGTTCGAGGATACGGTCGAACAGCCCCAGCGACTCCTCGAAGCGGGCGACCACTGGACCTCCGACATCGAGGACGGGGAAGCGTACGTCCCGTGGCAGAGCTACGTCCACGACAAGGAGCCGTGGCCCACTTTCACCGGCCGCCAGCAGTACTACATCGACCACGACTGGTTCCTCGAACTGGGCGAGGAACTGCCGACCCACAAGGAACCGCCGGAGTTGGTCGGCGGCGACTATCCGCTCTCGTACAACACGCCCCACGGCCGGTGGTCGATTCACTCGACGTGGCGGGACGACCCGAAGATGCTCCGCCTCCAGCGGGGCGAACCCGTCGTCTACCTCAACCCGGAGGACGCCGCGGAGCGGGGCATCGAGGACGGTGACACCGTCGAGGTGTACAACGATCTCGCGAGCATCGAGGTACAGGCGAAGATCTATCCCTCGGGCGAACCGGGAACGGCGCGGCAGTTCTTCGCGTGGGAGAAGTTCCAGTACCCCGACCGGAACAACTTCAACTCCCTCGTTCCGACGTACATGAAGCCGACGCAGCTGGTGCAGTATCCCGAGGATACGGGCGAGCATCTCTACTTCTTCCCGAACTACTGGGGCCCGACCGGCGTGAACAGTGACGTGAACGTGGACGTGCGGCCTGTAGACGTCGCCGACGGCGAGTCGGCGGCAGATCAGACTCGGTCTGACCGTGGTGATTCCGAATGAGCACGAACGAGGAGACGAACATCAACGTGGCGGACGGGGTCGACCACCAGGTGGCGATGGTAATGGACCTCAACAAGTGTATCGGCTGTCAGACGTGTACCATCGCGTGCAAGGACCTCTGGACGGAGGGGGGCGGCACCGACTACATGTACTGGAACAACGTCGAGACTAAGCCCGGCGAGGGCTACCCCCGCGGTTGGGAGGACTCGGGTGGCGGCTGGCAGGGCGAGCAAGGCGAGGCCCACACCGACCGCCAACCCGGCGACATCCCGTCACGGGAGGACTACGGTCGCCCCTGGGAGTTCAACCACTCCGAAATCATGTACGAGGGGAGCGACGAACCCCTTCGACCCCGTGACGGCGCCGAGTGGGGGCCCAACTGGGACGAGGATCAGGGCGCCGGCGAGTACCCCAACAGCTACTACTTCTACCTGCCGCGCATCTGCAACCACTGCACGCACCCCTCCTGCGTGGAGGCGTGTCCGCGACAGGCGCTCTACAAGCGCGAGGAGGACGGCATCGTCCTCGTCGACCAGGAGCGGTGTCGGGGCTACCGCTACTGCGTCGAGGGCTGTCCGTACAAGAAGGTGTACTACAACACGGTGTCTAAGAAGTCGGAGAAGTGCATCTTCTGTTACCCGCGCTTGGAGGGTGAGGGGCCGGACGGCGAGACGTACGCCCCAGCCTGCGCGGAAGAGTGCCCGCCCCAACTGCGGCTGGTCGGCTTCCTCGACGACGAGAACGGCCCCATCTACAAGCTGGTCGAGGAGTACGAGGTGGCCCTGCCCCTGCATCCGGAGTTCCGCACCCAGCCCAACGTCTACTACATCCCCCCGTACGCGCCCGGACAGCACACCGAGGACGGCGAGTCGGTGGACGTGGACCGCATCCCCCGAGAGTATCTTCGGGACCTGTTCGGCGACGGCGTCGACGAGGCGCTGAACACCATCGAGCGCGAGCGCCAGCGCGTCCGACAAGGCGCGGACAGCGAACTGATGGAACTGCTCCAGCACAAGAATCCCGCGAAACAGTACCGGCTCGGTGTGTTCGACGATGACTGACGACACCGTGCGCGCGCTGACGACGGCGCTCGTCGTCGGCGCACTGGTCCTCTGTTCGACGCTCGCGCTCGCGTCGCCGCTGGTCGACGCCCGTCCGGCCCACGAGATTCCGGTCGCGGAGCGGCCGGGGGCCGACCTCGCCGATCCGACCGCCGAGGGATGGACCTCGGTGCCGGCGTCGGACGTGGCGCTGTCGAGCGCGCCGAGTAGCGTCCCCAACGCCGACGACACGTCGATCGAACGGCTCCACGTGCAGGCCGTCCGGAGCGACGGGCAGCTGTACATCCGCCTGCAGTGGGACGATCCGACGCGGAACGTGAGCGCCGGGACGCCACGGCAGTTCACCGACGCCGCCGCCGTCCAGTTCCCCGTAAACACGAGTTCGCGCCCACCCATCGCGATGGGTGGGCAGGACAACCGCGTGAACGTCTGGTACTGGAACGGGAACAGCGGCACGCAGGAACTGCTCGCGGGGGGCGCGGGATCGACGACACCCTTCACCAGTCCGACGGTCGACGCGAACGCGACTTACGGGAACGGGACGTGGACGGTCGTCTACGCCCGCGATGTCGCCACCGAGAGCGCCAACCGGACCGACCTCGGCTCGACCGACACGCTCGACGTCGCCTTCGCGGTGTGGAACGGCGGCAACGACGAGCGTGCGGGCCGGAAGGCGGTCAGCGAGTGGCACTACTTCCTCACGGGCGGTGGCCCGCAGGGACCGCCATACCAGACGCTCCTGTGGACCATCGCCGGACTCGCCATCGTGACCGTCGTCGGCGTGACGGCGTTCGGCGTCCTCCGGAGCCGCGGGGGTGGGAACTGATGGCGACGACCGAACTCGCCGGCGACGACATCGACCTCGACGCCGCCGCGCGGGGGATGGTGTACCGGACGCTCGCACAGGCGTTTCGCCATCCCACCGCCGAGCTCCACGACCTCGCCGCGAGCGGTGATCTGGCGGCGGAGCTAGCGCAGTGTCTCGACCGCACGGCGCTCGGCGTGTCGGTGCCGGAGCTGCGGACCGGTGACGACTACGAGACACTGGCGGCCCGGTACAACGACCTGTTCGAACTCGGATACAGCGAGTACACCGACCGAACCGACGGCTCGCTGTCGGCGGAGGGACCGCCGGTCCCGCTGTACGAGTCGAAGTATCGTCCCGATCAGTCGTGGAACGACGTGAACCTCGACCTGGCACGGGCGTACGACTACTACGGGCTCGAAATCGACGCGGACGACCGCGACAACCACGACGCGCTCCGGTACGAACTGGAGTTCGCGGGGTATCTGGCGCGCCGTGAGGCGGCGGTCGACGGGACGGCGGCCGCGGCCGCCCGCCTCGACTTCCACGACCGTCACCTCGGTCACGCGGCGGCGGGCGTCGCCGGACGCCTCGCCGACGAGCCGGGAACGGGCGTGTACGACGGCCTCGGCACCCTGCTCGAAGCGTTCGTTCGCGCGGACCGCAACGACCTCGCGGCGCGGCTGGAGGGCGACGGATGACGACGACGCGCGTCGGTCGACGCTGGGCGGCGCCCCTCCCCGCGAACCGCCGCCACGCCGTCGTCGCCGCCGCGGCGGTGGCCGTCCTCGCCCGGGCGCTGGTGACGACGCTCGCCAACGCGCCGGGCGGTCCAGCCGTCGGCAGCGGGACGTTGGGTGGCGTCCCGACGGCCGCCGCGGCGCTCGCGGCGGTCGGCGTGGCGCTGACGACCGACGAACCGGCCGTCGGCGTCGGCCTCCTGTTCGTCGGCGTGTTCGGCCTGCTGTCGCTCGTCTCGGCCGCCGTCGCCCTGCCTGCCGCCGTCGCAGTCGTGACGGGAACGGCCGCCGTCGCCCTCACACGCCGGGAGTCGCTGTCGTCCGTCCCGGCGCTGACCGTCGGCGTCCTGCTCGTCGCGCTGACGGGCGGGCTGGCGAGCGGCGTCGGCGGCGCGGTGGCGCTTCGGCCGGTCGCGTCGACGCTCGCACTCGTCGGCGTCGCCCTCACGCCCGTCTTCGCGGCGACGACGGGGCGAGCCACCCTCGCGGGCGGCCTCGCTGGTGGGATCGTCCTCGCCGTTGGCCTCGCACACCCGTTCGTCACCGGCGCCGTGACGCTCGTCGGTGGCGGTGTCGTCGGCACGTCGCTCCCGGTCGTCGCGTTCGCGGCCGGTGGCGCGGTGACGACGGCCAGCGCCGCCACTCGGCATCGAGAGTGGCTCCTCCTCGGGAGCGTGGCGCTGCTCGCCTTCGCGGGCGTGCCAGCGACGCTCGATCGGGCCGTCCCCTTCGCCCTCGGCGTCGCGGTGCTGACGCTCCGGGAGGTGAACCGATGACCTGCCACGACGACGACGAGGAGTTTCAGAAGCACTTGGAGGAGGAGCCGGACCCGCAACTCGACCCCGCTAAGAGCCCGGGCATCGGGAGCGACATCGAGGCGCTCGAAGATATCGAGGTGAGCCGAGAGGACGTGACCATCGGCGAGGCCGATCCCGCGGAACTGGCGGCGGCCGACACCGAGCCCGTCGCCGACGAGGAAGCGGCGTCGCTGCTCGCGGATCTCGACGCCTCCGATCCGATCGACCGGCGACGGGCCGCACTCGCGCTGAAAGACGAGGCGACGACGGACGCCGTCGTCGCCGGACTCGCGCAGGCCGCGACGCGCGACGACGACGCCGACGTACGGCAGTTCGCGGTAGAGGCGTTGACGGCACACGGCGGGGGGGCGTCCGCCGACGCCGGATCGGGGGCGTCCACCGACGCCGGATCGGGGGCGTCCGCCGACGCCGGAACGGAGACGGCGGGAGCCGTCGACGAGCGCGCGGCGGCCGTCGCCGTCTCCCGTCTCGACGACCCGGATCCGTGGGTGCGGGCGGAGGCGGTCGTCGCCCTCGACAACGTCGACCGCGAGGCCCATGAATCGGAGATCGAGGCTGCCGTCGACGACGACCACCACGCAGTACGCCGGAACGCCGCCATCTCGCTGTTCAAGCTGCGGGGCGAAGAGATGGCGGACCGCCTGCTCGAACTCTCTACCGACGACAGCGAGCGCGTCAGGGAGTGGGCGGCACACATGCTCGGCGGCGTCGACTCCGACGCGGCCCGTGACTGTCTCCGCGACCTGACCGACGACCCCGCGACCGTCGTGCGGGGGACCGCCGAGCGCGCCCTCGAAGCCGAGCCAGACCGGTTCCGCCGGCAGTTCGGCGCGCTGGAGAACGACGCTCGCCTGCTGCCTGGCGAGGACCGACTCAACCGCATGCCAGATCTATGACGGACCCATCCGACACGACCGCGACGGCGGCACAGCCCGACGACTCGACCCTGACAGACCGCGTCGAGGCGGCGCTCAGGACCGTCCGCGACCCGGCAGCCGACCTCTCCGTCTTCGAGGCAGGGATCGTCGAGGACGTGGCCGTCACCGATGGCGAGGTGCGGATCGAGGCCGACCTGCACGCCCTCGACGCCGACACCGGACAAGGGGTGATCGACGCCGTGTTGCGCGCTGTCGACGACGTTGACGGTGTCGCGGGCGTCCACGTCGAACGCGCATCGCCGTCGACGGCGGGACGAGCGAGCGTCGAGGCGTTCGACCACGTCGTCGCCGTCGCCAGCGCGAAGGGTGGCGTCGGCAAGTCGACGGTGGCGACCCACCTCGCCTGTGCGCTCGCCACCGACGCCGAGGTAGCGCTGTTCGACGCCGACATCCACGGTCCGAACGTCCCCTCCCTGGTCGACGCGAGTGGTCCGATCCACGCTACCGACGACGGCGATCCGATGCCCGTCCGCCGGCGCGGGATGGACGTGATGAGCGTCGGCCTGATGGAGGACGGCGCCCCCCTCGCGTGGCGCGGGGCGATGGCCCACGACGCGCTCTCCGACCTCTTCGAGAACACCGCGTGGGAGAACGACGACGTGCTGGTGATCGACCTGCCACCCGGCACCGGCGACGTGGTGCTCACCACCTTACAGGACGTCCGCGTCGACGGCGTCGTCGTCGTCACCACGCCCTTCCACGCCGCCGTCAGCGACACCGGGCGGACGGTCGAACTGTTCCGTGACAACGACGTGCCGGTCCTCGGTGCTGTCGTCAACATGGCTGAGTACGTCTGTGACTGCTGTGGCGAGCCGAACGACCTGTTCGAGGAGGCGGTCGACGGCCTCGACGCGCCGGTGCTCGCGGAACTGCCGTTCACGCGGGAACTGCAGGGGACGCCCGAATCGGGCGCCGTGCCGGACGCTGCCGCCGACCTGGGCGAGCGAACCCTCGACGCTCTCGACGGGGCGGGAACGGTCGACGCGCCCGAGGACGCCGTCGACATCCGCGGCCTCCAGCCCGAGAAGCGCAAGGAGCGCGTCCGCGAGCGGTTCGCAGCGCTGGATTCGGGACGGACGTTCGTCCTGATCAGCGACCGCGACCCGACGCCGGTGGGCAACTTCCTGAGTCGTCTCGCGGAGACGCCCCGCGCAGCGTTCGACATCGAGGTGCGTCGGGCGACGCCTGACGCGTGGGTACTGGAGACGACGAAACCCTAGGCGTCCGGCGACGCGTCGGCCGCACCGGTATCCGCGTGAGGTGTCATGTCCCCGGGGCGGACGCCCGCGACGGGGATGGAAAGCGTGGCGAGTTCTGTCGGGTCGGCTGGCACGCCGTGAGCCTCCCGTAGATGGTCTCGCATCCGTCGTCCCAACCGGTCCGGGTCGGCACCGTAGAACACACGGTCACAGTCCGCGAGACAGGCGATTTTCCGAGTCACTGTCGCTACCTAGTGAACGCACCAGTATGTATGTTAGGTACTGACACACAAATACGCCGTGTCCGGCCATCTTTATTCGCCCGCTTCGCGTACCACCGCCCATGCGCGCAGTTCGATACCACGAACACGGCGGGAGTGAGGTACTGCAAGTCGACGAGATCGACCGACCGACGCCGGACGACGACGAGGTGCTCGTCGAGGTGGCGGCGGCGGGCATCAACCCCGTCGACACCTACTTCGTTTCGGGGTCGTACGAGCCGTTCACGCTCCCGATGATCCCCGGCGTCGACGCCGCGGGGGAAGCGGTCGAGGTGGGCGCGGCCGTCGAGGGTGTGAGCGAGGACGATGCCGTCGTCGCCACCGGTCTGAGCAAGGACCACTACGGCGCCTGCGCGGAGTACGTCGCGGTGCCCGAGGATCGCATCGCCCGCCTGTCCGAGGATGTCGACCTCGTGGCGGCCGGCGGCGCGGGCGTCGCCGCCGTCACGGCGTGGCGGGCGCTGATCGACCACGCCGGGCTGGAGCCAGCGGAGACGGCGCTAATCCACGGCGGGAGCGGCGGCGTCGGTCACGCCGCCGTCCAGGTGGCCGCGGCTGCGGGGGCGCGGGTCGTCACCACCGCCGCGCCCGAGTACCACGACCGTCTCCACGAACTGGGTGCCGACGCCGCCCTCGACTACGCACGGGGCGATCTCCGGGACGCGGTGACCGAGGCGAGCAGCGGTGGGCCGGACGTGATCCTCGACCACCGCCTCGACGACTACCTGCAGTTCGACGCCGACGTGGCCGCCCACGACGCGCGGATCGTCGGCATCGGCGAGAACGATCCCGCGGTCGGGTTCACGAACGACGGCGTCGCCCGCGGGAAGGATCTCACCTACCAGTTCATGAGCATGTTCAACACGCCGGATCTGAGCGAACCGCTCGGGCGCATCGCTCACCTCATGGGCACGGGCGACCTCGACATCGAGGTGGCCCCCACCTACGATCTGGACGAGGTGGCCACTGCCCACGAGGACGTGATGGCCGACAGCTTCCTCGGGAAGCTGGTCGTGACACCGTAGACGGGTCCAGGGGGGAAACGCCGCTAGGCTTCGCCGTAGACTGGGACGGCGGCACCGCTCGTCACCGTGGCGGCGTCCGAACAGAGGAACAGGACGGCTGCGGCGATGTCGGTCGGATCGACCCACGACTCGTCGTACGTCATCATCTCGCGGTTCATCGGCGTGTCGATGACGCTCGGCATGACGGCGTTGGCGCGGACGGTCCCCAGATTCTCCGCGGCGATGGTCTCCGTCAGGAGGCGGACGCCCGCCTTGCTCGCCCGGTAGAGGCCGTCGCCCTCGCCGCCTTCGAGCGAGGAGCGCGAGGAGACCGAGACGATGGCGCCCGCCGTCTCCTGTAGGTGGGGGAGCGCGTGCTTCGAGGCGAGGAACATCGTCTTCAGGTTCACGTCGAAGAGGAAGTCGAACAGGTCGGCGTCCGTCTCGTGGATGGGGTCGCCGCCCCGCCACGTCCCCGCGACGTTCACGAGACAGTCCAGTCGGCCGTGGTCGTCGACGACGGCGTCGACGACCCGTTCGACGTCGGCCTCGTCGGTGAAGTCGCCCTCGTAGTACGTGATCGTTTCCGCGTCGACCTGTGACTCGTCGTCGTCCGGAGCGACGATGTCGGTGCCACAGACCGTCGCCCCTGCGTCGTCGAACGCCGCCGCGACGGCGCTACCGAGCGCGCCGCTGGTACCCGTCACGAGCGCTACGCCGCCGGAGAAGTCGAACGTCGCGTCCATACCACCACGACGGACGGAAGCCGCATAAGCGTACGCCAGGCACAGGTGTTCCGATCCTCGGCCGATAGGTGTTTCTACGAGGGTCACAAATAGATTACATGTGACCGTAACCGACTGGTCGGGCGAACGAGCCCAGTCCGAGTCGGACTCTCGGACTACTGGAACGCTTCGCGGTGAAATCGCGCGTTCGGACCTCGCGCGGCATCTCGCGCTCTTCTATCGGTCGCCCCAGACCCAACTGGAAGTCGCGGCCACGTTCGTCAAGCACGGACTCCAGACGGGCCAGCGCTGTCTCTACTTCGTCGATACCAACACCCGGTCGGCGGTCGAACGAGCTTTCCAGGCGGCAGACATCGATGTCGAGGCGAGGCGAAACGACGGGGATCTCCTGATCGAACAGGGGGACGACGCGTATCGGAAAGCGGATTTCGATCCGGACCGACTCGTCTCGCTGCTCGCCGACGCGTGCCGCGAGGGCGTCGACGCGGGCTACGACGAGCTCTGGGTCGCGGGCGAACTCTCGTGGTGTTTCCACACCGACCTCACCTACGACCACGTCGTCGACTTCGAGGCGGACTTCGACGCGGCATGTTCCGATCTGCCCGTCACGGCGCTGTGCCAGTACGACCTGGGCCAGTTCGACGACGAGTCGATCGCGAAGGCACTGTGGACCCACGAACAGATCATCTATCGCTACCGGCTCTGTGAGAATCCGTACTACGTCGCCCCCGACGAGTACCGCTCGGACCGGAGTGCGCAGTTGAACGCCCGGTTGATGCTGGAGCAGATGTACGACCTGGCCCACGCCCGCAGCCAAGTGACACGCCGGGAACAGCGACTGTCGGTCGTCAACCGCATCCTCCGTCACGATATCCGCAACGATCTGAACGTCGTCCGGGGGATACTGACCCTCATCGCCGAGCAAGAGCCGCTCGACGACGCGCTCGCGGCGCGACTCGACACCGCGATCGATCACACCAACGATATCTTCGAGGTAGCGGACAAGGCTCGGTACGTCGAGCGGACGATCGGCCGCTCGACGGTCGAGCGAACGTCGCTCGCGCCGTTCATCGCCCGCGCAGTCGAGCGAATCGAGTCGGCCCATCCGGACGCGGACATCACCGTGGACGGCGCGAACGATGTCGAAGTGATGGTCGATACGAATCTCGACGTGGCGCTCGCCGAACTCGTCGAGTATGCGATCCGGAGCCAGGACGCCACCCCGCGCGTCTCGATCACCGTCACGGATCGCCCCCCCGAACGCGTGGGCATCGACGTGTGTTACGCCGGCCAACCGATCCCGCGGAGCGACCGACAGGTGCTGAACGAGGGGGTCGAGACGCCGCTCGAACACTGCCGCGGGCTGGGACTGTGGCTGGCCAAATGGGTCGTCGAAAACGCGCACGGACGACTCGAATTCTCGCGGGCAGACGAGCCGTGGATACGACTCGAACTGTATCGGTGTCTGGCCTGATTGTGCCACGGTGCCGACTCGCACGTCCGTCTCCGTACCGTGAGCCTTTTTTCGTGGCTGGAGGTAGCCAGCGTATGACACAGCAAGGGCGAGAGACGTGGGCGACGCGTCTCGGATTCATCCTCGCGGCCGTCGGGAGCGCCGTCGGCCTCGGCAACGTCTGGCAGTTCCCGTTCCAGACGGGCGCGAACGGCGGCGCGGCGTTCATCGTCGTCTACCTCGTCGCCGTCTTCCTGATCGGCTTCCCCGCGATGCTCGCGGAGTTCGTGATCGGTCGCCGGGCGGAGCGAAACCCCATCGACGCCTTCGCCCGCCTCGGCCACCGGAACTGGAAGGTCGTCGGCCTGCTGGGCACCGTTTCGGCGTTCTGGATCCTCTCCTTTTACAGCGTCGTCGGCGGCTGGGTCGTCCGGTACGTCATCGGAAGCGCCACAGGTGCGTACTTTTCCGGGTCGGAAGCCTACTTCGGCGCCATCGCTGCCGGGCCCGAAGCGGTCGGCTTCCACGCCGTCTTCATGGCCCTGACCGTCGGCGTCGTCGCCTTCGGGGTCACCGACGGCATCGAGCGGTCGACGAAGCTGATGGTGCCGAGCATCGTCCTCCTGCTGGGTGGCCTCGCCGTCTGGGCCGGGACGCTTCCGGGTGGCGCCGCCGGCTACACCTACTATCTCTCCCCCGACGTGGACGCCCTGCTCGCCAACCTCGGCTCCATCCTCCCTGCGGCGGTTGGGCAGGCCTTCTTCACCCTCTCGCTCGGGATGGGGGCGATGATCACCTACGCGTCCTACCTCGGCCGCGACGACTCGCTGCCGACCGACGGCGCGACCATCGTCGTCCTCAACACGTTCGTCGGCCTGCTCGCGGGACTGGTGGTCTTCCCCATCCTCTTCTCGCTGGGCATCGAACCCGGGAGCGGCGGCCTCGGGGCGGCGTTCATCACCCTCGCCGGCGCGTTCGCACAGCTGCCGGCCGGGCGCCTCCTCGGCGTCGTCTTCTTCGTCGTGCTCCTGTTGGCGGCGCTCTCCTCCGCCATCAGCCTCCTCGAAGTGATCACGTCCTACCTCGTCGACAACACCGACCGTTCGCGCTCGTCGCTCGCGGTCGCCCTCGGCGTCGCCATCTTCCTCCTCGGAATTCCGAGCGCGCTCGGCGTTCCGATCCTGTCTTGGTACAACGCCATCGCCTACAACCTCCTGCTCCCGCTGTCGGTGCTCTCCCTGCTCCTGTTCGTCGGCTGGGCGGACACGGAGGACGCCGTCGCCGAACTCCGGCGCGGGACCGATCTGAGCGAGGGCGGCGCCGTCGCGTGGCTCTGGTTCGTCCGCACGCTCGTCCCGCTGGGCGTCCTGGTGACGCTCCTTCTCGGTCTGCAGACGCTCGCCGTGAAGGCGGGGCTGCTCGCGGCGCCGCTGGTCTGACCGGGCGATAGCGATCAGGCGACTGACGGCTTCGGACTCGAAACCCACTTTACCGGGATTCGCCGATGATGTGGTAATGGCACGAGAGACGTGGGGCACGAGAACGGGCTTCATCCTCGCCGCCGCCGGGAGCGCCGTCGGACTCGGGAACATCTGGCGGTTCCCCTGGATGACCGCCGAGAACGGCGGAAGCGCCTTCCTGCTCGTCTACCTGGTTATCGTCCTCGGAGTGGGCGTTCCCGGACTCCTCGGCGAGTTCGTCATTGGGCGACGGGCGCGGCGGAACCCGGTCGGCGCGCTCCGTGACCTCTCCGGGTCGCGGTACTGGGCCGTCGTCGGCAGTGTCTCCGCGATCACGGGCGTCGCGCTCCTATCCTTTTACAGCGTCGTCGGCGGCTGGATCCTGCGATACCTGCTGGTGTCGCTGACCGGCCCCGTCACCGGCGGCGCGGCCTACCTCGCGGACCCGGGAGCGTACTTCGGGAGCGTCTCCTTCGGCGCGGGCGCCGCGGGCTATCATCTCCTCTTCCTGTCGCTCACCGGCCTGATCGTCCTCGGCGGCGTGCGCCGCGGCATCGAACTCGGGACGAAAGTGATGATGCCCGCCGTCCTCGCCCTGCTGGTCGGGATGGCCGTCTGGGTGTCTACCCGCCCGGGTGCGGGCGCTGGCTACGACTTCTTCCTCGCGTTCGACCTCGACACGATTCGCGCGAACTTCTTCTCGATCCTCGGCCCGGCGGCCGGACAGGCGCTCTTCACGCTCTCGGTCGGCGCCGGCACCATGATCACCTACGCCTCCTACATCGACGAGAACCGGTCTTTGCCCTTCGACGGGTCGGTCATCGCCCTGCTCAACACCGGCGTGGGCGTCCTCGCCGGACTCGTCGTCTTCCCGCTCCTGTTCTCGCAGGGGATCGAACCCGGGAGCGGCGGGCCAGGCACACTCTTCGTCGGCATCGCGGGCGCGTTCGGTGCCTTACCCGGTGGGGGCATCCTGGCCATCCTGTTTTTCGGTGTCGTCTCCTTCGCTGCGCTGTCGAGTTCGATCAGCATGCTGGAGATTCCCGTCGCCGTGCTGGTCGACGAAGTCGGCTGGTCACGCCGGCGGGCTGTCGGAACGCTGCTCGCGCTCGTCGCGACGACGGGGACGATCACCGCGTTCCAGCCCGCGCTCTTCGATTTCGTCTCCGGGACACTCGTCGACTTCCTACTCACCGGCGGGCTCCTCGCCTTCCTCCTCTTTGCGGGCTGGATACTCGGCCGCGACGCGGTGACGGAGTACGTCACCGGTGCCGGGCCGGTGGCGACCCGTCTCGCGACGCCGTGGCTGTTCGCCGTCGGCGTCGTCATTCCCGTCTTCCTCGTCTTCACGCTCCTGACGACGGCCGGCGTCGACGCTCGGCTGGGGTTCTGGCCCACGGTCGGCACGGCCATCGTCGTCGTCGGCCTGACGCTTCTCGGGCTGCGGCGGGGTCGGCCCGCGGTCTAACGGGGCGGAATCCTTTTCCCGGTCCTCGAACCTTGTTAGTGGACGATGACAGGTGGTCGGCCATGACCATGCAAGACCGGATCGAGGAGCTTCGCGAGAAGCGGGAGCGGGCGCTCCTCGGCGGCGGTGAAGACCGGATCGAGTCCCAGCACTCGAAAGGGAAGATGACCGCCCGAGAGCGCATCGACTACTTCCTCGACGACGGAACCTTCCGCGAGTTCGACCAGTTCCGCACGCACCGAACCAGCAAGTTCGGGATGGAGGAACGGAAGCTCCCTGGCGACGGCGTCGTGACGGGGTACGGGGAGGTAAACGGCCGAAAGACGTTCGTCTTCGCCCACGACTTCACCGTCTTCGGTGGATCGCTCGGCGAGGTGATGTCCGAGAAGATCTGTAAGGTGATGGACAAGGCGATGGACGTCGGCGCGCCCATCGTGGGCCTCAACGACTCGGCGGGCGCCCGCATTCAGGAAGGGGTCCGAAGCCTCGCGGGCTTCACCGACATCTTCCACCGCAACGAGCAGGCCAGCGGCGTCGTGCCACAGATTTCGGGGATCATGGGCCCCTGCGCTGGTGGTGCGGTCTACTCCCCCGCAATCACCGACTTCATTTTCATGGTGGAGGACACCAGCCACATGTTCATCACCGGCCCGGACGTGATCAAGACCGTCACGGGCGAGGAGGTGAGCTTCGAGGAACTCGGGGGCGCGACGACCCACGCCTCGCGGACGGGCGTCGCCCACCGCACCTTCCCGGACGAGGAGACGGCGCTCGACAATATCCGCCGCCTGCTCTCTTACCTCCCGCAGAACAACGTCGAGGACCCGCCGCGACTGGACCCGTGGGACGATCCTGACCGCTCGGCGGACGAACTGACGACGATCGTCCCCGACGAGCCCCAGAAACCCTACGACATGACCGACGTGATCGGCGGCGTCGTCGACGAGGGCTCCTTCTTCGAGGTGCACGACAGCTGGGCGAAAAACGTCGTCGTCGGCTTCGGCCGCCTCGACGGCCACTCGGTCGGCGTCGTCGCCAATCAGCCCCGCTCGAACGCCGGCACGCTGACCGTCGACGCGAGCATGAAGGCCTCGCGGTTCGTCCGGTTCTGTGACGCGTTCAACGTCCCCATCGTCACGTTCGTCGACGTGCCCGGCTACATGCCCGGCACCGACCAGGAGCACCGGGGGATCATCCGCCACGGCGCGAAACTGCTGTACGCCTACTCCGAGGCGACCGTCCCGCTCTTGACGGTCATCACGCGCAAAGCCTACGGTGGCGCCTACTGCGTCATGGCGTCGAAACATCTCGGCGCCGACGTGAACTACGCGTGGCCGACCGCCGAACTCGCCGTCATGGGGCCCGAGGGCGCCGTGAACGTCCTCTACAGCGGCGAACTGGAGGACGCGGAGGACCCGGACGCCCGCCGACAGGATCTGGTGGAGGAGTATCGCGAGGAGTTCGCCAACCCCTACACGGCCGCCGACCGCGGGTTCATCGACGACGTGATCGAACCACAGGACACGCGGAAGCGCCTCGTCGACGACCTTCACATGCTCAAGACCAAGCGCCGGAGCAATCCGGACAAGAAACACGGCAACATTCCGATCTGAGATGACCGAACTCGACATCGACATCCCGGACGACGCCGACGACGCGGAGGCGGCCGCTATCGCCACCGCCGTCGGCGCACACGTCCACGACGGCTACCTCGCGGCCGCGGCCGCCGCCGCGGGCGGCGAGGCGGAAGCCTGGACGGGCGACGGCAAACGCTGGACGTTCGCCGGTCGGATCGAAGGGCTACAGGGACGGACGAACCGCACCCCGGAGACGGCACCGACCGACGCGTGGACGGCGTCAGGCCGCACGGATCGCTTCTGATTCGGGCGTCTCGGGCGGACCGCCATCTTCGAGGGATCCAGCAGGCATATACGTACACCATCCATAACCCGGGCCGTGAGTGGAGAACACGGAGGGTCCGACGAGACGACTGTCGGTCGCTCCGTCGGGACCGATCTCTCCGACCTCCTCGACGACACGCCCGGCCACGCGGGGTTGACCGGTCGAGTTGCGGCCGTCGTCGATGGTATCGCACCCGTGTGGCGGCGACGAATCGGCGGTGGCGCCGTCACCGGCATCGGAACCGTCCTGATCGGGATTCCACTCTTCCATCTCTTCCGGCACGGCGCCACGGTCGACGCCATCGTGGGGGACACACTGCCGATCATCTTCGGGCTGATTCTGATCGCCGCGGGCGTCTGGCTCGGTTGGATGGGCGACGACGACGTAGCACCGCTGGTGACGGCCTTCTGGGTCACGGTCGGTCTCGGTCTCACCGGCGTCGTGACGCTGTACTTTCTCGCGCTCCACGTCGCCCACGGCCACGTCGTCGAATCGCCGTGGTTCCTCGTCTACGACGTGAGCGCCACTGGTGCGATGGCCGGCCTCCTCATCAGCCGCTACGACGTGCGCTCGCGGCACCGGCATCGACGCCTGAGCCAGCGGGAACGTCAGCTCCGTGCCGTGTTCGAGGGGACGCTCGACGCCCTCGTCATCACCGACGACGAGGGGCGGTACGTCGCCGCGAACCCCGCGGCGGCCGATCTGTTCGGCCTCTCGCGCTCGGAACTGGTCGGCGAGCACATCGCGGACTTCGCGAGTGAGTCGGAAGAGTTCGGAGCCCAGTGGGAGCAGTTTCGGGCCGAGGGGGAAGCGCGCGGCGAGTTCGAACTCGTCCGACCGGACGGCGAAACTCGGATCGTCGCCTTCGCCGCGACCGCGAACGTCCTCCCCGGCCGTCACCTATCGGCGCTGCGGGACGTGACCGAGCAGATCGAACACGAGCGAGAACTCGGACAGGAACGTGCCCGCGTCGAGTTCCTCAATCGCCTCCTCAGACACAACGTCCTCAACGGGATGAACCTCGTTCTGGCGAAACTCGACATCCTCGACCCGGCGCTCCCGGACGACCGCCGCGACGACCTGAGCGTGGCCCGTCACCGGAGCGAGGAGATCGTCGACCTCATCCAGACCGCCCGGCGTCTCGCGACCGATGTGTCGGCGGAGGTGGACGAGCGGTCGATTCGCGTGTCTGGCCCGCTGATCGACGCCGTCGAGTCGGTGCGGGGGACGTACCCCGACGCGACCATCGAGTGTGATCTCCCCGCGGACGAGGTGTGGGTCCACGCCGACGGGATGCTGGAGACGGTGTTCGATCATCTCCTGACGAACGCCGTCGAACACAACGACGACGTGTGTGTCTCCGTCGGCGTCACAGTCGCTCCCGAGACGGTCTCCATCACCGTCGCCGACGACGGTGAGGGGATGCCGCCCGCCCGACTCGCCCAACTGTTCGAAGGCGAGGAGTTCACCCACACCCGCGACTGGGGCGGCTTCGGCCTCTCGATCGTCCAGGCGCTCGTTCAGGAGTACGACGGCGACGTGTGGGCCGACGCCAACGAGCCGAGTGGCACCGTCTTCCACGTCGAACTGCCTCGGAGCGAGGGACCGGACGACGCGTAGCCGTCACTGGTCGGCGCGGGCACCCTGCGAGAAGCGATCCGATCGACTCAGGCGTTGGCGGCGGCGCTCGACTTCTTGCGCGTGATGTAGCCCGCGATGCGGTTGCGGACGCCTTTCGATTCGACATTGGTCAGTTTGGAGACGCTGTCCTTGTTGGTCTCGAAGTCGGTGTTGAACGCTTCCGGATAGCGCTCCAGCAGAATCCCACCGAGCTGTTTGACGTATTTGGGTTTGATGGCCATATCCGTACCTTCGGCCGCTAGGTCACTAAAACGATTCGTTCCGTCGCTCCCGCCACCCGGTCAACTCGTCGACGCGTGCGAACGCCTCGCGCTCGGCCGGGCCACCACACCGCTCGACCGTGTCGGCGAAGTACGCGAGGCGGTCGAGCAGGGCCGCCGTGTCGAAAGCGGGCACGTCCAGACGCGAGGCCGCCACAGTCGCGTCGACGACGGCGTAGAAGCCGCGGTTGATCGTCGGCACCGTGCGTTCCCGGACCGTCGCAGTGCGGGGATGGAGCGCCCAGCGAACCCACTCGGTCCCCTCGTCCTCGCCCTCCTCGATCCGTCGGGCGTCGACCTCGGCCCACGCGGCCGCGCCCGACCGGACCGGCTCGTCGGTTTCGGTCACGTCGAGGGCCGCGTCGACGAACTCGCGGGGGTCGGTCGTGAACTGGATCACGCCGCCGCCCCGGCGCTCGAAGTTGCCACGCGTTCGGGTCTTCCCCCACGTCACGGCGGTCACGGGACCGTCGTCGTCGGGGGCGTGGAGGCCGAGCGCCGCCTGATTCCAGCGGTCGTTCGGCCCGAGCGTCGCCACGATGGACTCGGTGACGCCGCGGAGCGCGACGGGCCAGTCCGCTCCCTCGCTCACAGCCGTACCCCCCGTTCGAGCGCGATAAAGGCCGTCGCGGCGGTGAGGTCAGCAGTCGTACCGGGGTTGATTCCCTCGTCGAGGAAGCGCTCCGCCAGTTCCTCGGCGGCGGCGAGGTCGTCGCGTACCGCGGCGGCTTCGCGGCTCACCGTCTCGGCCCGCTCCCGACCGTGTTCGACGGCGACGAGCGTGTCCGGACGCTCCGCGAGCAGTTCGAGAAAGGCGCGCGCGAGGCGGTCGGTGACGGGACCGTCGTCGTCGACGACGCGCTCGGCGGTCGCGAACGTCCGTTCGAACCCCGAGGTCCACTCGGCGGCGTTGCCGTCGCGGTCGGCGCTCAGTGCCATCACGTCCGCGAGCGTCAAGCCGCGCTCCCGAAGCGTCGGCACGGCGTCGGCGCCCCGGCGAACGTCGAGGGCCGGGGCGTCCGCCGGCGGGTCGTCGACCGCCACGTCGACGTGGTCGAACGCACGGTAGAAGGCCGCGGCGTCGTCGACGGTCGTCGACGCGGTAACGGTCCGGAGGCCGTCCGGGGAGAGCCGACTCGTCGCGGCCGCACGGACGAGGGGGGTGAGCAGGAGGAGACAGCCGAACTGCGTGTTGCCGCCGTCCTGCTGGCTCATGCCGTGGACGGCGCGCTCGAAGGCCTCGCCGACGGCGGGCGGGTCGTCACCGATGGTTCCGGCGAGTTCCAGCCCCGGTCGCGCGCCGACCGCACCAGTCAGGAAGTGCTCGAACCGGAGGTCGTCGTGGTCGCGGCGGCGGTCGACGTTGCCCGGTTTCGGTGCGCTCGCCACCTCCAACAGGAGGGCGAGTTCGGCGTGGTCGACCGGCGTCATGTGGGGACGGGGGTGATCCGCGGGTCGGTCCACGTCCATCAGCCCGGCACCTCCTCGTCGACGTCGGCATCGTCGCCATCGCGGCGCCGCTCCCAGTCCGCCACCGCTCGGGCGACCCGCCGGAGAACGGTGGGATCGTCGCTCGGCCGCCCGACGCTGACGCCGTCGGCGCCGTAGGCGAGATACTCCCACGCAGTCGCCCGGTCGCGGACGCCGTTGTTGGCGAGGACGAAGGCGTCGGGCACGGCGGCGGCCACGTTGGCGATCAAGGGCTCGGTGTCCATCGCGTCGACGTGGACGATATCAGCGCCCGCGGCGGCGACGGCGCGGGCGGTGGCGGGGAGGTCGACGCCGTCCACCTCCGCGCGCACCTTCACGCTGACCGTCGCGCCGGTGTCGGCGGCGGCGGTGACGTAGTCGGCGAGGCGGTCGGTGTCGCGGAGCAGCGTCTCGCCACAGCCGACGGCGCGGAGTTCGTCCTGTCGGCAGTGGGCGTTGATCTCGATCACCGCGTCGTGGTCGGCGCAGATGGCGGCGGCCTCCCGGACCGGCTCGCGGGTCGCGCTCCGGACGTTCATCCCGGCGCGGATCGGCGCGTCGTCGAGGGTGGCGAGTTGGGCGTCGACGAAGGCGAGCGGGTCGGTGGGAAGGAACTCCTCGCGGCCGCGGGCGACGAGGTCGCGGGCCGCCGCGCGGGCGTCGGCGTCGAGGGCGAGTCCGCCGAGGAGCGCGAGATCGGCGTGACCGGCGCCCGCCCGCGCCCAGTCGGCGTCGGACGCGCCACTGAGGCTGGCGAGGGCGAGCATCAGGTCACCTCCGCGAGGGCATCCGCCACGGCGTCGACGACCCGCCGAGCGTCGCGCTCGTCGTCGATCCGGGTGTCGGTGCGGACGACGGGCCGGTCGAGATCGGTGCGGTCCCCGTCGTCGAGGACGAACGCGTCGACGAAGGGGTAGGCGTCGGCGACGCCGGCCGTCGAGGGATCGAGGCCGACACCGCGCATGAGGTCGGCTGCGGGGCCGGAGAACACCTCGTCCCCGACGAACGGGGAGACGGCGACGACCGGCGTCGCCGCGAGTGCGTCGTCGACGCCGGGGAGCGCGCGGATGGGCCCGATGCTCGTGACCGGGTTGGACGGCCCGATCACGATGGGGGCGTCGAGGGCGCCGCGGACGGCCGGCGTGGGTTCGGCCGTCCCCGCGCCCCGGAACTCCACGTCTTCGACGGTCGGTTCGGCGCGACGAGCGACCCAGAACGCCTGGAAGTGCATCGCGCCCTCGTCGGTATGGACGATTGTGGCGACGGGATCGTCGCTCATGGGAAGGAGAGTCACGTCGAGGTCGAACGCGTCGGCGAGGGTGCGGGTCACGTCGGTCAGGGTGTGCCCCTCGTCGAGGAGGCTGGTCCGAGTGATGTGGACGGCACGGTCGCGGTCACCGATCTCCATGAACTCCGCGACGCCGGAGAAGCGGCGCCAGCGGGCGATTCGACGGCCGGCCGTCTGGCGGTCGGGCGGGAGATAGCGCGGGCCGGTGGCGAGGTCGGCGGCGTCGGCCAGCCGCCGGAGTTCGTCGTGGGCCGCGGTCGTGTCGCCGTCGATCCCCCACCACGTCTCCCGGTCGAGGACGCCACCCCCGGCGAAGAGGACGGTGTCGAGGTCGGGACAGACGAGGAAGCCGCCGAGTTCCACGTCGTCGCCCGTATTGGCGACGACCGTGACCTCGGCAGGGTCGAACGCGGCTTCGACCCCGTCGAGGAGCTTCGGCGTACCCGTCCCGCCGGCGAGGAACGTAACCATGGCCGGCGTAACACGCCGCCGGATTTGTGCCTTTGGGGATTCGGCGGCAGTCCGCTCGTCACCGAACATTTAGGCCGGCCGGTCGAACTGAACGGTATGAGCCGCATCGACGTGCGCCGCGAGGACGTGTCGCTCGACGAACCGACGTTGGTCGAGGGGCTGCCGGGGATCGGGCTGGTCGGCAAGCTCGCCGCCGATCACCTGGCCGAGACGTTCGAGATGGTCCACTACGCGAACATCCACTGCGAGGGGCTGCCGCCGGTGGCGACGTATCTGGACGGCGAGCGCGATCTGTCGCCGCCGGTTCGGCTGTACGCCGACCCGGACCGGGATCTGCTCGCGCTCCGGAGCGACGTCCCCGTCTCGCCGCCGGCGGCACTCGAGTTCGCGGACTGTCTGGGGTCGTGGAACGTCGACGCCGAGGTGACGCCCATCTACCTCAGCGGCATCGGCCGCGAGCGGGACGAAGGCGAGGAGCCGAGCCTGTACGGCGTCGGCACCGGCGGGGCGGCCGCCGCTCTCGACGCCGCCGACATCGAACCGCCGGGCGAGTCGGGGCTGGTGTCGGGGCCGACGGGGGCGCTTCTCAACCACGCGGTGCGAAACGGCGAGCCGGCGACCTGTCTGATCGTCGAAGCCAGCCAGCGGTTCCCGGACCCGGAGGCGGCGGCCCGCCTCCTCGAGGACGGCATCGGCCCGCTGCTCGACCTGACGGTGCCGGTCGACGAACTCCGGGAGCGCGCCGAGGAGATCAGACGGGCCAAGCGACGCCTCGCCCGACAGATGCAGGGGGCCGAGGAGGCGAGTTCACAGGCGCGTCCGCTCGGCATGTATCAGTGAGGGCCGGATCGAACGTGTTCTGCAAGTCTTAAGCAACCCGAGACGCTTCACTCGACTATGCACGAGGACGCGGCCGACGGGACGGGAGCGAATGGCGCTCCCGAGAGCGACGAAGCGGACGCGGACACCGAGAGCGAAAGTGCGGCCACCGATCTGGCCGACCGGGTCGCGGCGTACGACGACGAACTCGGCGCGGCCGTCGAGAACCTCGAAGCGCGGATCGAGGAACTCGAGGTGGAAGTGGCCGAGAAACGAGAGCGCGTCGACGACCTCGAATCACAGCTGAAGCGCAAACAGGCCGACTTCCAGAACTACAAGAAACGCTCCAAGAAGCGCCAGGAGGAGATCAAAGAGCGGGCGACAGAGGACTTCGTCACGCGCCTGGTGCCGGTGCGCGACGACCTCGTTCGCGCCCTCGACCAGGACGAGGACGTGGACATCCGCGACGGCGTCGAGTCGACGCTCGAATCGTTCGACCGCGTTCTCGACGAGGAGAACGTGACGCCGATCCAGCCCGATCCCGGTGACGCGGTCGACCCGACGCGCCACGAGGTGATGATGCGGGTCGAGAGCGACCACCCCGAGGGGACGGTCGTCGACGTCTATCGCCCCGGCTACGAGATGGCGGGGACGGTCATCCAGGAAGCGCAGGTGACGGTTAGCGACGCCCAGTAGCGGGTGGGCGCGACGAATTGCAGTTCTATATAAACGTATGCAGTGTGAACTATCCACACAATTCGTAATCACCAGACGTAGTGGGGGAGACTGGGATGGCGACCTCACCCTGTCTAGTAACCTTTAACCGACCAAAACCGGTAATCATGAACAAGATGGCGAGCAACAAGATTCTGGGTATCGACCTCGGGACCACGAACAGCGCGTTCGCGGTGATGGAGGGCGGCGACCCGGAGATCATCGTGAACG
>Ga0207757_100603_pt1 | contig 21842 bp, 22 predicted proteins | sample A23P3SouthBayCA_2_FD_187752 | JGI IMG/M metagenome (GOLD analysis project Ga0207757, IMG submission 187752) | Aerobic enrichment media microbial communities from Eden Landing Ponds, California, USA - A23 P3 (2) (SPAdes) | ecosystem: Environmental > Aquatic > Marine > Unclassified | place...
GCGTCACCGTCGAGCCGTGACGCGACGAGCGACCGCCAGCGGCCCGCCAGCAGCCGGAGGGCGACCGCCGCGAACAGCGCCGTCGGGACGACGAGGTCGAAGTGGTAGTACGGCCCGTAGAACGAGATGAGACCGTCACCCGCGACGTCGACCGCACCGAGGACGTTCAGGTTCCCCCAGAAGTAGACGTTCCCGAGGACGACACTCGCGAAGAGCCCGGCGAGGACGAGCCGGGGGGCGAGGCGGTCGGTCCGGTCCGGGTCGGTGCCCTCACCGTCCATACCGGTGACCCCGCCATCCCGACGGACGGCGGCACCGACCAGTCCGCGCTCCCGTCGGGCGAGCGCCCGCCGGACCTGGAGCGCGGTGGCCCCGAGTCCGACGGCGGCGAGTCCCGTCCCCAGCGGACCGGCGACGACCCAGCGCGTCAGGAGCGCACGGACGACGCGTGCGTTCGCCTCCAGTGCCAGTGCGAGCGTGTAGTCGCGCTCGTAGCCGAGGATGCGCCGGGTCCCGAACCCGAGGCCGTCACGGGGTGCGAACACCTGGTACGGGAAGGTGAACGGGTCACCCGTCATCCGGGCGTTGTACGCGAGCGTCGCGCCGACGCCGACGAGGCCGCCGACGGCGACGAGCCCCTGCTGGAGCGTCACGGGGAGGAGTCCCCGCCCGGTACCTTCACCCGCCATCGCGGCCCGGCCGAGCGTCCACAGCGCGTGGACGACGAACGGTGTCGCGAACAGGACCGCCGTGTAGGGCCGCGCGAAGAAGGCGACGCCGATGGCGAGGCCGGCCACGGCCGCGAGCGGACGCGACCCCGTTCGCGCCCCGCGCAGGTACGCCCACGCGAACAGGAGTTCGAAGGCCAGCGTCGGCGCGTACGGGAGGAAGGTGGCGGCCTGGACGAGATAGAACGGCGAGAGGGCGACGAGTCCGGCACCGAGCAGTCCCGTCCGCCGGTCGAACGCCTCGGCGCCGACGGCGTACGTCAGCGCGACGAGCGCGGCGGCGACGGCCGCGAGCGAGAGCCGCGGGTCGCCGAGCGCCATCCCGACAGCGAAGACGGCGGCCGTGACGGGCGTGTACTTCGGGTAGAGTTCGGCCCCCGACTTCACGAAGAACCACGGGCGGAAGGTCACGTCCACGGGCGGCCGGATGACCAGTTGCCCCTCCAGCAGCATCGCCGCCTGCTGGAGGTAGACGCCCTCGTCGTGGTTGGTCGAGAGGTACGGGAACACCCGGTACGAGACCAGCAGGACGACGGCGCCGGCGACCAGCGCGAGGGCCGCGGCGGCGAGTCGATGGCGGGTGCGGTCGTCGTCCGGGAGCCGGTCGACGAGCGGAACACGGAGGGACGGGGCGGTCACGGTCGAATCAGGGCGGATACCAGGCGAGTTCGTGGTCGGCGGTCAGCTCCACGGTCACCGACTGTCCGACGGCGAACTCCTCGACGTGGTTGTGCATGCAGTGGACGGTGTCGCCGCTGTCGAGCTCGACGCGGTAGACGAACGTCGGGCCGTTGTACTGGCGGCGGACGATGCGGCCGTCGGCGCCATCCTCAGTCGCGGGCGTCGCCCGGAGGTCGTCCGGGCGGACGAGTATCTGGATGTGGGTGCCGTCGTAGGCGTCGATGGGGCCGGCGAGGTCGTCGTCGTCGACACAGCCCAGGCCCGTCTCGATACAGTCCGGCTGGACCTCGGCGTCGAGGAAGGAGGCCTGCCCCAGGAAACTCGCGACGAAGCGGGACTCGGGGTGCTGGAACAGCCCCTCGGGACTGCCGATCTGCGCGACGTGGCCGCCGTTCATGACGGCCACGCGGTCGGAGATGGAGAGCGCCTCCTCCTGGTCGTGGGTGACGGAGACGGCCGTCACCCCGGCTCGTTTGAGGATGTCGCGGACCTCCTCGCGCATCGCGACCCGGAGCCGGACGTCGAGGTTCGAGAACGGCTCGTCGAGCAGGAGGACGGCCGGTTCGGGCGCGAGCGACCGCGCGAGCGCGACACGCTGGCGCTCGCCACCGGACAGTTCGTCGGGTCGCCGGTCCTCGTACCCCGGGAGGTCGACGAGGTCGAGCAGGTCATTGACACGCTCGGCGTTCGCCCCGGCCTCGCCCTCTAGGCCGAAGGCGACGTTCTCGGCGACGCTGAGGTGTGGGAACAGCGCGAAGTCCTGGAAGACGAGTCCCACGTCGCGCTCCTCGGGCGGGAGGAAGCGGCCGTCGTCGACATCGCCGGTCTCGGTCGCGGCGGCGCCGCCCTCGGCGCCCACGGCGACTGGCTCGCCGTTCAGTCGGATGACGCCCTCGTCGGGACGTTCCAGGCCCGCGAGGAGGCGGAGCGTCGTCGTCTTCCCACAGCCAGACGGCCCGAGCAGCGTGAGCAGTTCGCCGTCGGAGACGGTCATCGAGACATCGTCGACGGCCACGGTGTCGCCGAACCGCTTCGTGACGCCGTCGAGTTCGAGCACGGTCCCCTCCGCGCCCGCCTCCTCCTCGACGGCCCAGCCGACATCACCGTCGTCGAGCGTAGGGTCCGCCCGCGTGCGGTCCAGTCGCTCCTCGACGCCGTCGTGGTCCGTCGCCCTGGCCTCCGTCGTCGTCCTGTCCTGTCGTGCCATATCAGCGTCGCTCCTGTGCCAGGATGACGGCCATCGAACAGGCCGAGACCACGATCAGCGTCAGTGCCGGAATCGCAGCCTGCCCGTAGTAGGCCGCACCCTGTACTCGCCAGATGTAGCTCACGAGCGTTTCAAAACCTGTCGGACGAAGCAGGAGCGTCGCGGGGAGTTCCTTCATCGTCGTGAGGAAGACCAGCGCGGCCCCGGCGAGCACGCCGGGCCAGATGAGCGGGAGCGTCACCCGTCGGAAGGCTCCACCGGGCGACTGGCCCAGCGCGCGCGCGGCCTCCAGCAGGTGGGTATCGACCTGCAGCACCGACGAGGTGGTCGTGCCGACGGCCTGCGGGAGGAACCGGACGACGTAGGCGAACACCAGCAACGGCAGGGTCTGGTACAGCGTCGGGACGAACCGGACGCCGAAGTAGACCAGCGCCAGCCCCAGTACGACGCCGGGCATCGCGTAGCCGACGTAGGTGGCACGCTCGGCCAGCCGTGCCGGAATCGAGGCCCGGCGCACCGCCACGTACCCGACGGGGACGGCGAGCAGGACCGAGACGAGCGCGGCCGCCGCCGAGACACCGATGGAGTTGAGCGCGAAGAGGAGTTCGAACTCGAACCCACCCCCGCTGTACCCCAGCCCGCCCCGGAACAGCCACATGAGGAGGATGCCGACCGGGAGCACGAGCGCGAGGCCGGCGACGACGAGACAGCACAGCGCCGCGACCCACCGCCACGACCCCAGCTGGATGCGGGTCGCCGAGCCACCGCCACCCGAGGCGTAGGCGCTGGCGTCGTCCTGCCCGATCCGCGATTCCAGCGCGAGGATGACGGTGGTGACGCCGAGCAACTGCATCGAGAGCAGCGCCGCCTGGTCGGCCGCGAACCCGTTGTACGCGACGTAGATGTAGGAGGTGAACACGTCGACCTGCATGATGGTCGGCGTCCCGAAATCCGACAGCGTGTACAGCGCCACCAGCAGCGCGCCCGCGGCGATACCGGGGACGATGCGTGGGAGCGTCACCTCGCGGAAGGCCCCGACCCGGCCCTTCCCGAGCGTTCGCGCGGCCTCGACCAGCGAGGCATCGAGCGAGAACAGCGCCGCGCGCGTCGTGAGGAAGACGTACGGGTAGACGTACAGCGTCAGGACCAGCGTCGCACCCGGGAGACCGTAGATCTCCGGCAACCGCTCCACGCCCAGCGGTGCGAGCGCGTCGGCCAGCACGCCGCGGGGTCCGAACGCCGAGACGAAGGCGAACGCGCCGATGTAGGAGGGGACCACCAGCGGCAGCGCGAGGACGACCGTGAAGAAGCGCCGGAACGGGAGGTCCGTCCGGGCGGTGAGCAGGGCCAGCGGGACCCCCAGCAGTATGGTGGCAGTCGTGACCGTCGCCACGAGGGCGACGCTGTTCGTGAGGACCCGCGTCGTCGAGGGCGCGGTCAGCAGCGAGAGCGCCTCGGCCGTCGGGATGTCGGTCACCCGGAGGAACAGCCACGCGACCGGCGAGAGAAGGACGGCGGCGATGGCCGCACTCAGCAGTGTCAGGCCGAGCCCGTCGCCGTCGGCCTCGCGCCGGAGTCGCTCCCGGAGCGCGGCCAGCTCCTCGCGGGTGGACATCGACCGTTACAGCGCCCCGGTATCGCGGAGCAGGTCTATGGTCCCCTCGATGTCGTCGAGCTTCTGCAGGTCGATATCCGGCGGGTTCAGCTCGCTGACCCGCGGAAGACCCCCGACCGGCGGCACTCCCTCGATCATCGGGTAGGCGAAGGTCCGCGTCGCGAAGAACTCCTGGGCCTCCACCGTGAGGAGGTGGGCGATGAAGTTCTCCGCGAGGTCGACCTTGTTCGTCCCCGTCAGGATCTCGGCGCCGGAGACGTTGATGAGCGCGCCGGCGTCGCCGCTCGTGAACGCCAGGTCGAGAGGGGCGTTCGAGCGGGCGGCCTTGACCCGGAGCGCGTAGTAGTGGTTGGCAAAGCCCGCGGCGAGTTCGCCGTCGGCGGCCGCGTTGGAGACGACGAACTCGTTGGGGTACTGCTGGACGCCGGCCTCCTGCATCCGGGTTATCCACTGCCTCGTGGCCTGGTCGCCCCGGATGAGCCGCATCGCCGTGATGAACGCCTGGAAGGAGCCGTACGTCGGCGCCCAGCCCATCGCCCCCTGAAGCGCCTCCGTGTCGGGGAAGTCGCTGACCTTGTCGGGGATGTCGCTCTCGGAGAGCTGGTTCGTGTTGTACGGGACCGCACGGGCCCGGCCGGCGACCCCGACCCACTGGTTGTCGGGATGGTACTCCTCGAGGACCGGCTCCACGAGGTCGTCCGGGAGCGCGCGGGTGTACCCCTGCGAGGCGACGGCGGCGAGCGAACCGGCGTCGACCGCCCAGAACACGTCCGCGAAGCTGCCGCCGCCGGCGGACTGCTCCTCGTCGATCTTGCTGACGAGCTGGGAGCTGGGCTCCAGCCGGAAGTTGGGCTCGAACTCGGGGTAGCGCTGGCCCAGCAGGCTCAGAAGATCGGTGTAGAGACCGCCCTCGCCGCCGCCGAGGTAGATGTTGAGCTGGCCCGACAGGTCCGGAAGGTCGTCCATCCGGGTTCCGCGGATCTCCCCACGGCCGCCGACGTTGGCACCCGAACCGCGGAAGTCCTCGAGGGTGTTCCCGCCGTTGCCGCTACCGCCATCGCCGCCGTCACCGCCGTCGCCGAGGATGCCGTTACAGCCCGCGAGCCCCGTTGCGCCGACGGCGCCGGCCGCGGCGAGGAACCGGCGACGGGTCCGGCTCGTGTGTTCGGAGTCCTCAGTCATCGGCCTCACCCCCGGTCTCCGCGACGGTGCGACCCGGCCCGGCCGGGACGGGCTGGCCGGCGTCCAGCGAATCCAGACAGTCGAGCCAGTCCTGCATATGCTCGCCGACGAAGACGAGGAAGTCGCCGTTGTTCCACTCCTCGAACTCGCCCTCGGCGAGCGCGTCGGCCATCGCAGCGAACGCGCCACGGAAGGTGTTCGCGTCGGTACCGGCATCATCGACCACGCGCCAGACGTGCTCGTTCAGCTCCAGCGCCGGCACCTCGTTGTTGAGGTCGTCGAACGTCGACCGAGGGGCCTTGTTGTGCTCACAGAGCGGCGTACCCGTGAGAACGCGCTTGCCGAGGATGTCGGCCGCGCGCTTGAGGAAGACGCCCGACCAGATGTCGTCGAACCGCCCCACGTCCCACTCGTTGTCGTCCATCGGGAGCTGGTAGAAGGCCGGAATCACCTCGCGGCGGAAGGCGAGGTTCATCGAGCAGACGGTGGTGTAGTGGCCGGGCGCACAGACGAAGTCCTCGCCGAAGTCCTCGCGGCTGGTCAGGGTCTGCGCCTGTCCCTGGAGGTCGCCGTCCATCAGGATGCGGACCGCGTCGAGGTCCGGGACGTTCGTCCAGAGCCCCTGCGAGGCGACCACGTCGCCCCGAGCGAGTTCGACCTCCTCGGTCTCGTGGCCGCCGCCCATCGCCGCGTACGGGTAGCCGCGCGGGTAGAGGCCGTGCTCGTCGAAGTTCTGGTAGAGGACGTTGACCCAGCGCTGGTCGTCGTCGGCCGACCGGACCTCCGTGATGGAGCCCTCGTACGAGAGGTTGTCGTAGTGGCCCCCGAAGAAGTCCGTCTCGTGGGGGAGCGTGTCGTCGTCGATGAAGAAGCCGTACTCGAAGTCGTGGGCCCACATGTACAGCAGGCCGAAGGAGGTCTGTGCGTGGCTCGCTGCCGGCACGACGTGGCCGTAATCGGAGACGCCGTGCTCGGCGTACCAGTCGTGCCGGTCGGACTCGTCGAAGACCGCGCCGGGCACGTCGAGGTCGTCGAGCATCTCGCGCATCGCGTCGGCGTCGCAGAAGTCCTCGGTGACGAGGACGAAGAAGAGCCGGTCGTCGTGCCCGTACTCGCGGGCGTTGGCGACGTAGTCGCGCACGCACTCGTGCTCGCGGATGGTCGGAACCACGACACACGTGTCGGGGCCGGCCGGGGTCGCAGTGGAACTCATTGCCAGCGGGTTGTTTAGGGGTTCCTAAAACCTTGACGATGTTTTGGTGGGCCTAAGAAGGCCGGTTTTACCCATAGAGAAGGTATTATCAGCAGTACAGCGGAATAACTGTCGTAGATGTCGGATTTCTCCCGGATTTATCCAGCTATGATTCAGGGTCAGAGGTTGATGGGTTATCGACGCGCGCGCGCGGCCATCTTCCACTCCTGTCCCCGTTCGATACGGGACGGGAGGTCGACACGCTGGCGGGCCCCGACCCGTGCGGCGTAGGCCCACGGCTCGACGGTCTCGGGTTCGTCGTCGGCCTCGGCGGCCGCTTGCTGGTCGCGGAGGTGGCTGGCGACGGCGGCGACGAGCGCCGCGGCCTCCTCCTCGCTGGCGGTATCGGGGAGCAGTAGCTTCCCGCCCGGAACCGGGAGGCTCCGGCTCTCGTCGCCGTTCGTCGACTCTGTGGCCATGTTCGGGTCCGCGTCCGCGGGGGGCGTAAACGTGTGGGAATCACCGTCGGTCGCCCCGTCGCTCGTCTCCTCGTGTCGTGGGGGTGTCATAGCGGGATGTTGCCGTGGTCCTTCGGTGGCGAGTCGGCGCGCTTGCGCTCGAAGAGCCGCAGGTCCGCCACGAGCCGCTGGCGCGTCTCGCTCGGCTCGATGATGTCGTCGATGTGGCCGTGCTTCGCCGGCCCGTACGGGTTGGCGAACTCCTCGCGGAACCGGTCCTCCAGCTCGGCCCGCAGGGTGTCCGGGTTCTCGGCGTCGGCCAGCTCGTCCCGGTAGAGGATGTCGACGGCGCCCCTGGGCCCGAGCACGGCGAGTTCCGCGCCCGGCCACGCGTAGGTCGCATCCGCGCCGAGTTCCGACGACCCCATCACGATGTAGGCGCCGCCGTAGGCCTTGCGCGTGATGACGGTCAGCAACGGAACGGTCGCCTCGGCGTACGCGTAGATGAGCTTCGCGCCGTGCCGGATGATACCCCGGTGCTCCTGGTCCGTCCCCGGCAGGAACCCTGGCACGTCGACGAACGTACAGATGGGGAGGTTGAACGCGTCGCAGAACCGGACGAACCGGGCGGCCTTCTGCGAGGCCTCGATGTCGAGCGTCCCGGCCGCGATGCTGGGCTGGTTGGCGACGATGCCGACCGGCCGCCCGTCGAGCCGTGCGAACCCCACGACGACGTTCGCCGCGTACCCGTCGTGGACCTCGTGGAACGACTCGCGGTCGACCACCTCGGAGACGACGTCGATGGCGTCGTAGGGTTTCTGTGGCGCGTCCGGCACGATATCGCCGGCCACGCACTTCCGGTCCGGAGCCTCCGTACACCGGGTCCGGGGTGGGTCCTCCATGTTGTTCTGTGGCAGGTACGAGAGGAGCCCTCGTATCTCGTCGAGCGCGGCTTCCTCCGAGGGGCAGGCCTGGTGCGCGAACCCCGAGTCGACGGCGTGGGTCCGGGGGCCGCCGAGGGTCTCCTTCGAGACCTCCTCGCCCGTCACCGTCCGGACGATATCCGGGCCGGTGATGAACGCGTAGGAGGTGTCCTCGACCATGTAGACGAAGTCGGTCAGTGCGGGCGCGTACGTCGCCCCGCCCGCGCAGGGACCGAGGATGGCCGATATCTGCGGGACCAGTCCCGACGCTTCCGTGGCACGCCGGAAGATCTTCCCGAACCCGGCGAGCGAGTCGACGCCCTCCTGGATACGGGCCCCGGCGGAGTCGTTCAGGCCGACGATGGGCACCCCCGTCTCGATGGCGCGGTCCATCACCGACGCGATCTTCTCGCCGACGACCTCCCCCACGGAGCCGCCGAGGAACGTGAAGTCGTGCGCGTAGATCGTCACCTGCCGCCCGTCGATGGTCCCGAAGCCCGTCATCACGGCGTCGCCGGGCGTGTGACGCTCGGCCAGTTCGAAGGCGGTCGACCGATGCTCGACGAGCGTGTCCACCTCACGGAACGACCCGTCGTCGAGGAGGTACGCCACGCGCTCGCGAGCCGTCATCTTCCCCCGGTCGTGCTGGCGGTAGGCACGCTCCTCGCCACGGGCGTCGCGCTTGCGCGCCCGCAGTTCGTCCAGGGGGTCCATCTCCCGCCCGGTCGCGCTGTCCGAGACGCCGGCATCGCTCGTGTCGGCGCCACCGTCGGCCACGGGGTCGTCCGACGAGTCGCGCTCGTCGCGCACGCTCACCACCCCCGTCCGGCAGGCTGGTGGTCACGTTCGTATCGTTCGAGGGCGGCCCCCGCGGTCCATCCGGACGACCACGGACCGTCGCCCGCCGCTCCGATAGCGCCACGACGCGCAGTTTCTGACATAAATAAACCACCCATGAACGGGTATGGTAGCATACCGCATTAGATGTACCGGCGGGATACCGAGCGCGCAGCGCCGGAGCCCCGGTCGACGGAGGGGAGGCCTGAAGCCCCGGGCGGCCGTCGATGGGCCCGTGACGACAGGTGATAGGCCGGACGGCTCGGGGCCGGACAGCTCGGAGCCGCACGGCTCGGAGCCGGGCGGAACCTACACGCTCCTGGTCGTGCTCCCGGCCGCGACCGGTATCGAGGTCGGTGCGCTCGGGGCCCGGGAGTTCCCGGCTGGCTGGTACGCCTACACGGGGAGCGCGCTGGGGAGCGGCGGCTTCGCGCGCGTCGAGCGCCACCGGGAACTCGCGGCCGGCGAACGGGCCACCCGCCACTGGCACGTCGACTACCTGCTCGGTCACCGCGACGCGGCGCTGCGGGAGGTGGTCACGTCGCCGGGCGCCGACATCGAGTGCGCGGTCGCCCAGCGGCTCCCGCCAGGACCGGTCGAGGGGTTCGGCGCGTCCGACTGCGGCTGTGGGAGCCACCTCGCCCACTTCGGCACGCGCGAGCGGGCCCTGGCTGCGGTCCGGACGGCACACGACGCCGCGAGATGACGCTCCGGGTTCACTCGGGAGGGTCGGGCGGCTCGTCGCCGTGGGGTCCTGCCGGGTCCGGGTCGGGTCCGTCACCGTCGGCGTCCTCCCTGGCCCGCACCGTGAGCGCGACTCCCGCGAGCACGATGGCCCCGCCGACGAGTGTGACCGCGCCGACGCGTTCACCGAGCAGGAGCACCCCCAGCAGCGTCGCCCCGATGGGTTCGCCCAGCAGGGAGACGCTGACGACCGATGACTCGACGTGTGCCAGCGCCCAGTTGATGACCGTGTGTCCGAGCAGCCCGGGACCGATGGCCATCGCGATGAACAGGAGCCAGTCGCGCGGCGGGTGGTCGAACAGGCTCGCGGCCACTGCGGCGCCCATCCCCTCACCACTCGCCGCACCGACCGCGCCCCCGACGACGGTGGCCAGCAGCGCCATCGCACACGCGGCGTACACCACGGTCACGTACGGGAGCAGGGGTACCCGCTGTCGGAGGGACCGCCCGACGAGTACGTAGGCCGCGGCGGCGGCCGCCCCCAGGATGGCCAGCCCGTTGCCGTACAGCGGTCGCTCGCCGGTGACCACCGCTCCCGAGACGAGGTCCCCCGCCGAGAGCAGGGCCATCCCGCCGATGGCGACGGCCACGCCCAGCGCCGTCCGCCGACCGACCCGCTCGTCGAGGAGGAGCCACGCGCCGACCGCGACGAAGGCCGGCTGGGCCTGCACGAGCGTCACCGAGGCCGCGACCGAGGTCCACCGGAGCGACTCGAACCACGCGGCGAAGTGGACGGCGAGGGCGACGCCCGTCACCGCGGCGATGAGCCCATCCCGGGGCGCGAGCCGCCGGAACGCGGTACCGTAGCGGGTGCCCGCCAGCGGCACGAGCAGGAGCGTCGTGAACAGGACCCGGTAGAAGGCCGTCACCGTCGAGCCGGCGCTCGTCCACCGGACGAGGACGGCGCTCGTCGAGACGGCCGCGACGGCGACCACGAGCGCGAGCAGCGGCGGCGTCCGGGCGGCGAGGGCGTCGATGGGGTCGGCGATACGTCCCACGGCTACCGCTCCGGCTGCAGGCGATGATAAACCCCACCCGACCGGCCGAGGCGGACGCGGCGGGATTCTCGATGGCGAGACGAGCTCCGGTCGCTACGCGATCATGAACAGCACGACGTTGTGTGCTCCCGGACCCAGTCCGACCGCCGCCACGCCGCCGAGCAGCAGGTAGCCACGCTGGGGCTCCTCGGCGGCGAACTCGCCGATGAAGACGAGGATGAACGTGGCGAGCGCGATCTTCACCAGCACGAACAGCCACGCCGGCCCGAGGAACGGGAGCGACACGAGGCCACCACCAAGCTCGATGAGGAGCCGTGAGAGCGGCGTCTGCTCCGCGAAGCCCAGCGTCGACCCCACGGCCGTCGAGATGCCGTCCAGCGTGTGCCCGACCACGACCAGCCACCCGACGCTCGATGCGGCTGCCGCGTCCTCGCTGGAGGTGGCGGCGACGACCCAGACGGCCGTCGCGACGACGAGCGAGACGACCAGTGCCGCCAGCGGCGGCCCCAGCAGGAGGCCGCCACGGCCCATCCCGACCCGGAGCGCGGTCCCGACGACGCCCCCGGCGGTCAGGGTTCCGGTCAACAGGAGGAGACTCGGTGCCGAGGGCAGGTCCCACTCGTCGGCGGGGAAGGGGCTCGCCGCCGCCCACACCAGCCCCGCGACCGAGAAGGTGGCCACGTAGACCGCCGGCGCGCCGACGAGCGGTCGGACCACCGCCGGCACGGCGTCGACCTGGAACAGTGCGTACAGCGAGGCCCCGACGACCATCCACGGCGTGAACGCCACCACGACACGCGACGTGACACGCGGTCGGGTCAGATGGAGGGCAGCCCCGGCGACCGCAGCGGCGACCGCGAGCGCCAGCAGATAGGGGACCGGCGGGAGCGCGAACCCGGAGGGGAGTACCATACGCGCACTCGCGCCCCCGCTGCGGAAGGCGTTGCGGTCCGGAACGGGAGACCTTCCGAACCAGTTCGTCCAGTAATCGCGTCTCGAACTGACCGTTCATCGGGACGGAAGGGGCCATCAAGAGATTCTTGCCTTCCCGAACGAATTAAGTAGAATTGCGATATAATAGCTGTGTATGTCCACGAGTAGTCCGAATAATCTTCCACTCAGGGCCTCCGAAGCCACATACAGTGAACACCACCACCGCGGTGCGGCGGCGTTCCTCGCGGCTGTCGGCTACGCTGTCGCCGTCGCGCTTTCGGGCGTTCCGGTGGCGCTGCTGGCCGGGCTGTTCGTGCCGCTCTCGCTGGGGACGGAATCGGCCGTCCGAGCCGCCCACCGGGGGCCGGTCAACACCCGGACCGACGCCCTCGCGGCGGGCCTGGGAATCGTCGTGGGGGTCGTGGCGACCGGGATGGTGGTGTTCGTCGCCAGGGCACTGGTCCCCTGAGCCCTGCTACCTGCTGTCGATGACGCCGGTGTCACGCCACCACTCAAGGGCATCCAGCCCCTCCACTCTCCTGTGACGGCCCCCTCCGCCTACCGACCCGGTGTCTGCAACATCGGCCCCGCTGCCCGCCGCGAGCGGGGCCTGGTCGCACTGGTCTCGTTCGCCGGAGCCATCGGCTACGCGGCCTTCGTCCTCGTGAGTAATCTCCCGACGCTCCTCCTGCTGGGGCTGTTCGTCCCGTTCTCGGTGGCCATCGAATGGGGGTTGCAGGCCCGCCGCTCGTTCTGCGTGACGCTCGCGCTCCAGGGGCGCTACGATTTCCGCGACACGGCCACGGACGGCGGCACCGGGATGGTCGAGCCATCGACGGCCCGTGAGCAGGACCGGACGTACGCACTCCACCTGACTCTTCTCGGGCTCGCGGCGGGCGCGGCACTGACCGCGCTCGTCTACGCGGCCGCGGTGCTGGCCGGGGTCTGAGCGGTTCGTTCACTCGATGCTCCCGGTGTCATGGTTCCTCCCTCGGCGTCGGCCCCGTCACCTGCACCCCAGGGCGGTCCCGACGAACAGCACGACGGCCGTCGGGCGTCAGTTGGTGTCCGGCCGGGAGCGTCCCTCCGTCTCGTCCTCGGTCGGGGGTTCGACGCCCTCGGCGGCCACGGCCGACTCCGTCTCCTTCGGCGTGTCCACGTGCCAGCGGTCCACGTCGCTCTCGTAGTCCGCCAGCCGGTTCGAGACGCGGATCTTCAGGTCGTCGTCGTTGACGTTCACCTCGAGTTCGTAGTCCGCGTCGTCGCTGCGTCCCACCCGGGAGACGTTGGCGCTGACGAGCTCGTTGTCGAAGTAGTACGGCGCGATACGCGTCATGACGTTCTTGTAGACGGCCCCCTCGACCCGGCGGATGGCCTTGCGGCTGGCCGAGTCCGCTGCGCGGGCGATGTAGCTGACGGAGTCGGCGGCCTTCTCGACGGCCTCGTCCGGGTCGTCGAGCTTCTCGTACGATTCGGCGAGCTGCTCGCCAGCGGCCTGGATGTCCTCGTCGGGGTCCTTGCCGGCCTTCTCGCCGGCCCCCTCGTTGACGCTGGCCTGCTCGGCCGTCTTCTCGTTGACGTGTTCGTCCAGCCGCTCGTCGTGTTTCGGGCGCCACTCGTCCCACTCGACCAGTGCGTCGTCGTCGATCTCGACCTCTCCCCCGGCCAGGTCCCGGAGTGCCCGCGTGATACGTTCGCCGTGCTCCACGATGTCGCTCCAGGTACCACGTTCCCTGAACCCGGAGACGCTCTCTTCCATCGGTACCCGCTTCGGTTTCCGGCCTAATACGTGTTGCCAGTAGTCCGACGCTCGTACGCCGCAGCGCACTCGGCACGGGACACCCGCCACGGCACCGCTCCCCGGGGCGCGCACCTCTCCGAGCGGCCAGGGCCGTGACCCTCGTGGGAAGTCCGGAGCGGCCGGGACCCCTCATGTTAAGCCCTCGGCGCGTCCCGATTCGGATATGCCTATCGAGGACCGTGACGACGCGTACGTCATCACCCACTCGCTGGCGAAGCACACGCTGAGCGACCTCCGGTCGGCCGATACCGAGCAGGTAGCGTTCCGGAACGGACTCGTGAAGCTGGGGCGCATCTGTGGCTACGAGATCATCGACGGCATGATGGACACCGAGTACGTCTCCATCACGACCCCGCTGGCCGACACGACCGGCGAGCGCGTGAAGGGCCTCGACGACGTGGTCATCGTGAACGTCCTCCGGGCCGCGACACCGTTCGTCGAGGGGCTGCTCAAGGCGTTCCCGCAGGCCCGGCAGGGCATCGTCAGCGCCGGGCGCGACGAGTCCGCCGGGATGGACGCGGACGGCAACTTCCCCATCTCCGTCGACTACGTCAAGCTCCCCGAACTCACCCCCGAGGACACCGTCATCGTCGCGGACCCGATGCTCGCCACGGGGTCGACGATGGCGGCCGTCCTGGAGGAGGTGACTGCCGACGCGGACCCGGAACGCGTCCTCGCACTCTCAGCTGTCTCCGCACCCGACGGCCTCGTCCACGTCCGCGAGGCCGTCCCGTCGGCCGACCTGCTGACCGTCGCGGTCGACGAACGGCTCGACGACGACGGCTACATCGTGCCCGGGCTCGGCGACGCCGGCGACCGGGCGTTCGGGACGAAGTGAACGGAGAGGAAGACTCCCCCAGATATTCGGCAAGAATCGGGAGTTGAGACGGACAGTAGACAGCTTTCCCGACTAATCCGCCAACTCCGGGCTCAATCCAGTTCCACCCGCCCGCTCGTCGCCGAGAGCAGGCGGTCTCGCAGGTCCTCGATTTCGCGGGCGGGAACGCGGGCGTCGAACCGGACCTCGGCCTCGTAGCTGGCCTCGAACTCGACATCTGCCGACTCCAGCAGCCCCCGGACGGTCCCGCTGTCGTCGTACTCCACGGTCGCCACGAGGTGCTCGTGGGGGACGGTCCACGTCACGCCCGCGTCCGTGATGGCCTCCTTCGCCGCCCGCGAGTACGCACGGACCAGCCCGCCCACACCGAGATTCGTCCCGCCGTAGTAGCGCGTGACCACGACGGCGGCGTCCTCCACCTCCTGGCCCTGCAGAACGTTCAGGATGGGCTTGCCCGCCGACCCCGACGGCTCGCCGTCGTCGCTGCTGTACTCGCGGAAGGGGTCGGCGTTGACGCGGTAGGCCGGCACGTTGTGGGTGGCGTCGGGGAACGCTTCGCGGATCTCCGCGACGAACGACTCGGCCTCGTCGACGGTCGCGGCGGGCGCCGCGTGGCCGATGAACTCCGAGCCGTTGACGGTGAACTCGGCGCGCCCCCGTCCCCCGAGCGTCCGGTAGGCGTCGGGGTCGTCCGGCTGCCCGTCGGTGGCGTCCGGGTCGCTCCCGTCGTGGTCACTCACGGGCGGACCACGGCGCGGCCGTGCAAAAACGGTACGACCCGCGGGTCGTACCGATCCTTCCGCTCACCGCCCTCCCGCTCACCGCCCTCCCGCTCACCGCCTCCCGCTCAGCGCTGGAGCGCGTACACCGTTCCGTCGGCCGCGCAGACGTAGACGCGCTCGCCGAGGGCGAGATCGGAGAGCCCGTGGTCGGCCTCGAACGTCCAGCGCTCGCTCCCGTCGGTCGCGTTCCGGGCGTAGACGCGGTTCGGCGCGTCGTTCCCGCCGCCGGTGTCCCCGTAGACGGCCATCTCCGTGGCGACCGCTGGCGTCACGAGGTCGGCATCGGCGGTCCAGGTCCACAACCGGTCACCGCTTTCGGTGTCGTAGGCGGCGAACCCGTCGCCGCCCGCGTACAGGACACCGCCCGCGACGGGCCCCTCGACGAGGAACGACTCGCCCTGGGTCTCCCAGCGTTCGTCGCCGCTCGCGGGGTCGACGGCCGTGACGGGGCCGCCGCCGAGGTAGAGCGCGTCGGCGAGCGTCACCGACGTGGTGTAGCGGGGGCGCTGCCAGGCGTGGCTCCCGTCGGCGGCGATGGCCCGCGTGTGGCCGCTGTTCGTTCCCGACGTGGTGGCGAAGAAGGCAGTCCGCCCGTCGGCCCGGAGCGTGTCGAACTGGTACTCGACACCCTCCTCGAAGAAGCGCCACAGCCGCTCGCCGTCCGGCCGAGCGAACGCGTCGACCGCCCGACGGCTGGCGACGAAGACGGCCTCACCGGTGACGGCGGCGCTGTGCGGGTCACCGACCTCACCGGTCCACGTCGACGCGCCGTTTCCGGCGTCGAGCGACCAGAGCGTCTCGCCGCTGCTCATGGGCTGGTCGTCGCGGCTCGCCACGAAGACACGCTCACCGTCGGCGCCGAGGAGTTCCAGTGGCCCCCACGGCGAGGCGTCCGCGCTCCCCGGGAACGTCCACTGTTCGGTCCCGCCCGCGTCGAACGCACGCACGAGGTGGTCGTCGCCCAGGGTCTGCTTCCCCGCGCGTGCCACCACGAGGCCGGCGTCCGGCGCCACGACCACGTCCCGGACGGGCTTGCCGAGGTCGGCCTGCCACAGGTCCTGCCCCGTCGCCGGGTCGAGGGCGTACAGGGTCCCGGCCTCGGTCGGGACGAACAGCCAGCGGTCGCGGGCCGGGCCGGAACCGTCGACGTACCGGAGCGTCGCACCCGTGTGGACCGGGTCGCCCGCGGCGCCATCGACGGAGGCGGTCCAGGAGACGGGGCCGGTCGGCGTCGTGTCGTCCGTCGGAGGGGTGTCGGTCGGGGTGGGCGTTCCGTCGTCGGTGGGTGGCGTCTCGCTGGGGGACTCTGGCGTACTCGACCCGCCATCCGAGAAACAGCCGGCGAGGGCGGTCGTGAAGCCGGCGCCGAGGCCGGCCAGGAGGGTTCGTCGTCGCATACGCGGGACTGGTGGGACGGACGGCATAAGCCTCGTAGAGGCTCAAAGAGCCGTTTGAGACTCCGGCGTGCTGTTACTCCAGTTCGATGCGGTGGACGAACTCGAGGTCGCGGATCTCGTTGATGACCGCGCCCGGGAGGTCACCCTCGGTGATGACGTACAGGACGGGGTCGTTGGTGAACTCCGGGTCCTCGGAGATGGTCTGCCGGATGGAGATGTCGTGGTCGGCGAGGATGCCCGTGACGGCGGCGACGATGCCCGAGGCCTCCGGGTCCGAGACGGACACGGTGAGGACCGTCAGGTCGAGGACGGGCGCCAGGTCCATCAGCGACGGGATGGCCGTGATGTTCCGGAAGATGGGCTCGAGTTCGGGGTCGTCGAGGATGGCGTCGGTGGTGGCGTCGACGACGCGCCGGTCGACGCCGATCTCGCGGGCGATGCCCGTGTTCGGAATCTCGATGCCGCCCGAGACGACACGGCCGTCCTCGTTGACCGAGAAGCCACGCGCCAGGAGGAGTCTGACGACGGCCTGCTGGCTGGGGCTGTCCTCGAACTTCTCCATGATGGAGGCGAACGTGTCACCCACGTCGCTCACCCCCCGACACGGCGGGGTCGGCAGTCATGCTCGGTCGCGCGCCCGACACGACCAAAAAGGTTGCCGAGGGGCGATGGTGGCCAGTGCGGGCGAACAGGGCCCGTGCCACGGTCACGTGTAGTCGGGCCGCTCCGCGTAGTCGATGGGGTCCCGGACGCCGAGACGCTGGAACGCCTGCAACCGGAACGCACAGGCGTCGCAGGTGCCACACGCCGGCTCCTCGGACCGATAGCAGGACCACGTCTGCTCGTAGGGGACCGCGAGTTCGAGGCCGCGCTCGGCGATGTCGGTCTTCGACCACTCGACGAACGGCGCCTCGATGGCGATGTCCGTCTCGGGTTTCGTCCCCACGTCGACGACCTGTTCGAACGCCTCGAAGAACTCGGGGCGGCAGTCCGGATAGCCGGAGAAGTCCTCGGCGTGTGCGCCGATGAACACCGCCGTACAGCCGTTCGCTTCGGCGTACGAGACCGCCATCGACAGCAGGTTCGCGTTCCGGAACGGGACGTACGAGGTCGGAACCTCGTCGCTGTCCAGGTCCGCGTCCGCGACCTCGAGCTCCTCGTCGGTGAGCGAGGATGCGCCGATGCGTGCCAGGTGTTCGGTCTCGACGTGGAGGAACTCCGCGCCGACGGTGTCGGCCAGCTCGCGGGCACACGCGAACTCCCGGTCCTCGGTGTGCTGCCCGTAGGAGGTGTGGAGGAAGAACGGCTCGTAGCCCCGGTCCATCGCCTCGTAGACCGCCGTCGCGCTGTCCATCCCGCCGGAGACGAGGACGACGGCGCGGTCGGACGCCTCGCGGTCGTCCCGCGCCCGGTCGGTCGTCGGGGCGCCGCTGGACGGGCTGTCTGTGCTCTCGGTGCCGCTGTCGTCGGTGGGGGAGTTTTCGGAGTCGCTCATGGGGTATCGGGTGGAGGCCGTCGCCGAGCGCGGCGCCGCCGGTTCCGGGAAACGATTCCGTCCGGTACCCACAGGTCGTCGCCGGGGCACTTGAGTCTGCCCGGTGGACCCCCCGGGGACTGAGCCGAACTCCGTGAGCCGCCGTGTGGACGGTGATAGCCCGAAGGATATCCATCACTCCCCCCAAATATCCGGATGGTATATAGTAAATTGGCAGAATATCTGTTAAATTTATACTATTATCAATATATCTGGTCCGCTAGCCATCGGAATCTTACCTTGGAAACAGTGACCAGACGATCTATGGGCTGAATCCGTCGCGAAGGGCCGTTCCACGTATATCTTTATTATTTCACCAGCCGTGTATGGTTCATGACAACACACGTCAGTGAGTACGGGAGTACGGTCGGCACAGTGGAGGAGTACCTGGCGCGGGCGGACGAGCTGGACAGGTTCATCTTCGCCGTGGGCGAGGGGGAGACCTCAACGCGTCCATCGGCCGGAACGAGGGCTCGGAGAACATCCTGTGGCTGGACGACCTGCTCGGGATGATCATCCTCGGCATCGCCGATACCCACGACGTTCACCCGGCCGTGCTGGGCCACATGGCCGTCGCGTTCGCGATGGAACACTGGGAGGGTTAAGCCAGCGCCGCGCGGGACAGGCGGCGCGCACGGGACGCTGCCCCTCCTGTCAGGCCCGCGACCGGAGCGTCGAGAGGAAGGTCTCGATGACGGCCTCGGGCAGTGCGAGCGCCCGAGCCGCCCGTTCTGCGGCGTCGGGGTCGAGGCTGTCCGCACCCGCATCGAAGTGCGCGACGTGCCAGCACCACGAGAGCCGGAGCAGGTCGCGGATACGGTCACGGTCCGCGGGCGTCTCGAGGAACGTCGTCGCCCAGCCCGAGTCGGGAAGCACGTGGTGGCGAGCCGCGATGCCGGACGTGACGACTGCCTCCCCCACGGGCCGGACGAAGGGGATGTCGGTCAGTCCCCAGTCGTGGACGTGGCCGATCTCCCGGCCCCCGACGAGGAACTCCGTGCCGCCGTACCGATGTGGGGCCGTCTCGACGGCCGGCCAGTCAGCCACCTCTGCCACGAGGTCGGCCTTCAGGTCGCCGATGCGGCGCTGGAAGGCGAGTCGCCACGGCGAGGCCTCCGTCAGCAGGAGCCGGGCCCCGCCGACGACCCGCCTGAGGTTGAATCGGAACGGATTCGCTGGTGACGGCGAACGCCTGCCGGTGGCCCGGTCGATGTCGTGGGGCACGGTCGGTCGTTCCGGCCGTGTTCCCCTAACAGTTCGGGCTCGACCGCCGGGCTGGAGTTCCGCTCTCGGACAAGGAGTTATACTGGCTCCGGGAGTTGACAGTCATATGGTTCTGCTAGTCCCGTACGACGGGTCGTCGCTCGCGACGGCAGCCCTGGCCCGGGCGGAGGAGTTCTCGCTGTTCGCCGACGAGGAGGTCGTCGTGCTGTCGGTGCTCCCGGACGACGAGGAGTTCGCCCGGACCCGCGGCTGGGTCGGGGCGGACGAACCGTACGACCCGGAGGCGGTGGCAGCGGACCTCCGGGCACGGGCGCGCGAGATCGCTCCGGACGCGCGCTTCCGCGTGGAGCGGCTCGAGTCCGACGAGTCGAACCTGCTCGCGAACGTCACGACCGATATCACGCGCCGGATCCGCGAGGTGGCCGCCGAGGAGGACGTCAGCGTCCTCTTCATCGGCTCCGAGAACGCCGGCCGCGTCTCGCGGCCGCTGACCAGCGTCGGCTCCTCCGTCTCCGGGGACCCACGCTACGACGTCCACATCGTCCGGCATCCGCGGGATAACGACCCCTCGCGGGGGGAGGTCTGACCGATGGACCGCGACCGCGTCGACGCGCTGCTGGACCGCGACGTGACCGACACCGTGCAGGTGCTCGATGAGGACGGCGAGGTCGTCGCGCCCGAGTTGTTGCCCGCCATGGGCGACGACGAACTGCTCGGGCTCTACCGCGACATGCGACTCGTGCGCCACTTCGACGAGCGGATGGTGAGCCTCCAGCGCCAGGGCCGCGTCGGGACGTTCGCCCCGGCGGCGGGCCAGGAGGCCACGCAGGTCGGCTCCACGCACGCGCTCCGGGATTCGGACACCATCTCCTACCAGTACCGCGAGCACGGCGCCGTCGCCTCGCGCGGGTTCACCCCCGGCTACGTCCGCTACTGGATGGGCCACGAGTCCGGCAACGCCGCGCTCGCCGACGTGAACGTCTTCCCACTGAACATCTCCATCGCGGGGCACATCCCGCACGCGACGGGCTACGCGTGGGCCGCCCAGCTCTCGGGCAGCGACGAGGTCGTCGCCTGCCACTTCGGCGACGGCGCGACCTCGGAGGGGGACTTCCACGAGGGCGTCAACTTCGCCGGCGTGTTCGACGCGCCCGCGCTCTTCTTCTGTCACAACAACGGCTGGGCCATCTCCACGCCGGCGAGCGAGCAGACGGCCAGCGAGACCTACGCCGGGAAGGCCAGCGCCTACGGCATCGACGGCGTCCGCGTGGACGGGATGGACCCGCTCGCGGTGTACGCCGTGACCGAGGCCGCCGCGACCGCCGCCCGGGGGCCGGGGCGCGAGGAGTGGCGCCCGCGCCCGACGCTGGTCGAGACCATCTGCTACCGCTACGGCGCGCACACGACCGCCGACGACCCGGACGCGTACCGCGACGAGGGCGAGGTCGAGCAGTGGCGCGAGAAGGACCCCATCGACCGGATGGCGGCCTACCTCCGGCGGACGGGCCGGCTCGACGACGAGCGTGACGATGCCATCGAGTCGGAGGTGGCGGAGACGGTCGCCGACGCCATCGATGCGGCCGAGGAGGGCGCCGGCGACCCGATGGACCTGTTCCGGGATGCGTACGCCGAACCGACGCCACGGGTCGACGAGAGCCGGGAGTACCTCGAAGCGCTCATCGACCGGCACGGCGCGGACGCGCTGCTGCGCGAGGAGTAGGGCCCGCCGCGGTCCCTCGGGGCCGGCCCACCGACACGTTCAGTACGGTGCCGAGCGACGGCCGGCGCATGGCCACGCCGACGGAGACGTTCGTCTCGCTGGTCGGCACCGACCCGCTGGTCCAGGGGCTCGTCGGCGGTATCGTCATCGCGCTGCTCAACACCCTCGGTGCGGCGGCCATCCTCGTCGTCCGCGACCCCTCGGAGCGGACGCTGGATGCGCTGATGGGTTTTGCAGCGGGCGTGATGCTCTCGGCCTCGTTCACCAGCCTCCTCCTGCCCGGCATCGAGTTCGCCGGCCAGCCCGCCTACCAGGCGACCGTCGGCGGCGTCACGCTCGACGGCGTCGTGCCCGTCCTCGTCGGGTTCGCGCTCGGGGTCGCGCTGCTCGACCGGGCCGACGACATCGCCCCGCAGGTCGGGAGCGTCATCACGGGCCGCGCCGGCCGCGAGGCCGACCTGGACGACGCCCGCGTGAGCGCCGTCGTCCTGTTCGTCCTCGCCATCACGCTCCACAACATGCCCGAGGGACTCGCGGTCGGCGTCGGCTTCGGCTCGGGCAACGTCGGCGACGGGCTGGCGCTCATGCTCGCCATCGGTATCCAGAACATCCCGGAAGGGCTCGCCGTCTCCATCTCCGCCCGTGACGCCGGCCTCGGCTCGTCGTTCTACGCGCTCGTCGCGGGCGTCCGAGCGGGCATCGTCGAGATTCCCCTCGCGGTCTTCGGTGCGGTGGCGGTGACGGTCGCGGCGCCGCTGCTCCCGTACGCGATGGGCTTTGCCGCGGGTGGGATGCTGTTCGTCATCAGCCACGAGATCGTCCCGCGGACCCACGCCCGGGGGAACGAACACGTCGCGACGATGGGACTGATGGTCGGGCTCGCCGTGATGCTGACGCTGGACGTGGTACTCGCCTGACCCCCATCAGCGTCGGCCCCCTGCCACGGACCGCTCGCCGGGTCGCTAGCTGAACAGGTTGCGGAGCCGGGACAGGAGTCCTCCGGACGACTGGTCGTCCGCCGTGTCCGTCCCCTCGGGGGTCGCCGTCG